>MDTA01144570.1_pt1 | contig 22323 bp, 19 predicted proteins | sample 811151 | NCBI WGS metagenome assembly MDTA01 (sample SAMN05326648, study PRJNA326480) | marine metagenome | isolation source: seawater | place: Indian Ocean: South | collected 2010
AGAATGGGCCGTCTGCTCTGGCCGAGGTGTTGGAGCGCCCTGGGTCCGCCATGAATCCCTCGATGGCTCTTGTGGGATTGAATCACGCGGGCAGTTCGGCCAACAAGTCAGAGGCCCTGATCGAGGCCTTTCGAAAAGCGGGCAGTCTGACGCCTATGAAGCTCAAACTGAGCGATGTCGAGATGGAGGCTATGATGTTGCGGGTGGCAGCGGAGGGGAGTGCGATCAGGGGAGAACAGGCCTACCGCCGGGCGGGGATGCAGTGCATTGTGTGTCATGCCATTGGTGGGGCAGGCGGCATTATAGGGCCGGATCTGGTGAGCATAGGGGCGAGTGCTCCGGTAGACTACCTCATTGAGTCGATGCTGGAGCCTAGCAAGAAGATCAAGGAGGGCTACCACACTGCGGTGGTAACCACCCGAGCAGGCGATGTGGTAGCGGGTGCGATTGCCCGGCAGGACGATACGGAAATCGTAGTGCGGGATGCAAAGGGGATGGAGGTCAGGGTGCCCAGAAAGGAAGTGGCGAGCAGTAGTGTGAGCCCGGTTTCGCTGATGCCAATGGGCCTTACCGCGCAGCTGCGCGAGGACGAATTCGTGGATTTGATCCGATTTCTTTCCGAGCTGGGGAAGGAAGGGCCCTACAAGACAACGGCGCAGCGCTTCGTGCGTTCCTGGGAGGTTCTCCAGCCTCACGAGCGTACGCGCGATGCTATTGGACACTACGGCAAGAAGATCTTCGCGGAGAATATTGAGAGTTACCAGTGGACACCATTGGTAGCGCGAGTAAACGGCACCGTGCCGGGGGAAGAGCTGCCAAGAGTGGTTGGAAGAGGCAGGGAACGATACGGAGTGGCCCGGTTCCGCTTGCAGGTAAACCAGGCTTCGAAGATTTCGTTTAAGCTTAGGGGTAAGTTGAGTGATCTGACAGTTTTTGTCGATGGCACAGAGATGAAAGGTGCGCAGGAGGGTGCTAGTGAGGTGATAGAGTTCAGTCGCAAGAGCGGAACCTGCACCGTGACCGTGGTGGGCCTGCTGGGGGGTGGCATGGAGGAATTTTCGGTCGAACTATTGGGAGAGCCGGGCGTGATCGAGGTGGCGCAGTAGGACGCGTATATGCGATGTCACAAATTCAATGGACGAGTGTCTCAGAAGTTAGCAGGGCAGGAATGATTCCCGGAGAGAGCCAGAGACAAAAATAAGAATAACAGAGGTGTCATTCTTATCACCTCGGGACTTATCTTACTCGTCGGGGCTTTGGCTGCCCTGCCTGAGGATGAGGAGAAGTCTTATGCTGCGGCAAGCAGCTGTAGAGTGCCGCCCTGCATACCGCATGACGGGAGGCGCAGGGAATCTATATCCGCAAGGAAGGGAAGGGAGACTGTGAGTATGTTTGGAAGCTTACGGAGATAAAGTTCGACAGGATTACGAGGGGAGTAGGAATGTCAGGATTCATCTATGTGCGCTGCGTGGCGCGGATGTAGAGAGATAAGGGATCGATATTCCCGACTCACCCTAACTGGGCAAGGGAAGAGGCTGCGGGTTCTATCTCGCGAAAAATGCCCACGACGGATGGGCCGTCGAAGCAAAACGATGCTTAATGACTCTTACGTCAATTTCGCCAAGGTCGTTGGGCCCGTGAAGCCTTGCGAGGGTCGAATGCTCCGGTGTGTTGATCTCTACTCCTCAGGGGCTGCGTTTGCCCCATTTGGCCGGTGTAGCATCATGGTTCCGTGATCCCCTTTGTCGGATTTGTAGGAGGCATCGAAGGCTTGGGCATCAAGCTTGCCTTCAAGCGAGTGAGTGCCGAAGAGTTTGGGGAGGGCCATTTTACCCTTAACCGAATAGGAGCCATCGGGGTTTTTCTGTGCGGGTATGGTATGCACATAATTTCCGAATTCGAGGACTCCCCATCCTGCTCGGTAGCGGAAATCGTAAACGCCTGGTTTCTCGGGCGTTGGGGTGACGATGCACCAGAGCGGTCCCTCATGCCCGTTCCATTGGCTCTTCCACTTCCCTTTCCAAGGGCCGGTGATGTCTTTTGGTTCCCCGGCGGCCGCAGCCTCTGCGGCGGCCTTCTCAAATCGAGCGTGATAGCTCAGGCACGAGGGTAGGCTGAGAAGAACACAAAGAAGGAGCAGCGACCGGCAGGAGTGCTTCGTCATATCCCTGGAATCAAGAGAAAGGCCCCCAGCCGGGTTCAGAACCCAGCTGGGGACCATTAACCTGAAACGATTTAGATTTTGGGCTCCCAGCCCGGGCGGTAGTCGCGCTTCACAAGTCTGGAAGCTTCTGCGTTATCCTTGGACTTCATATTAGGTCCATCCCACTCAATCGGACGGCCTTCTCCGATCCGCTGGGCGAGGCAGCCAAGGAGAATGACTTCGTTTAGATACGCGGCAATTTCGAAGCTGGAATAGGCCGGCTTCTCTGGATCTTTCATCATCTCGAACCATTCCTTGACGTGGCCTGGTGAGCGAGGAATCACCTTGGGGATATCCTTGCACGCGGGGTGGTTGTTGATGTTAGTGTAGCTCTTTTCTCCCTTGCGCATCAGGAATACGTTCTGTCCGTAGTCATCAGGAGAGTAGATTTCACCTTCCGATCCCTTGATGAGACAGCAGGCTGCTGGGAGCTTGTTGCCCTGAGCGCCGACAAGATTGGCGGTGATATCGCTGTATGGACGAATCGGAGCCTGCCGGTCACGGGGGTTTCCATCATACCACCAGAACTTCATTGCAGGCCAGTCTTCCCGGGCGGGGAAGTCGAAGCGAACCCTTGAGCTAAGAGGGAAGGTTTCCTTGTAGGGGCGGGAGGCCATTTCACATTCGATGCGATCCGGATACCCCAGCTTGAGAGCGCGGAATGGCATGTTGACGGTGTGGCATGCCATGTCGCCCAGCGCGCCCGTGCCAAAGTCAAACCATCCCCGCCATTTGAAAGTGTGGTAGACGCCTGCCTTGTAAGGCCGAGGAAGTGCTGGGCCGAGCCAGAGGTCCCAGTCAAGACCAGCGGGGACCTTGTCAGATCCCTCGGGACGGTCGATGCCCTGAGGCCAGACTGGCCGATTGGTCCAGACGTGAAGTTCCTGTGGCTCGCCAATCACGCCGGAGTGAATCACTTCTACTCCACGACGCAGGCCTTCGTTTGCGCTGCCTTGGTTGCCCATCTGGGTTGCCAACTTTTTCTCACGCGCGAGATTGCGCATGATCCGGGATTCCCAGACCGTCTGCGCGAGAGGTTTCTGAACATAGGCATGCTTGCCCATAGCCATGGCGGTAATTGCCGCGACACCGTGGCAGTGGTCCGGGGTGGAGACCGTTACTGCATCAATCTGGTTCTCCATCTCTTCGAGGAGTTTCCGGAAATCTTTGTATTGCTTAGCCTTTGGAAACTTCTGGGCTTTTCTCCGAATCATATTGGGGTCGATATCGCAGATTGCTGCAATTTCGCCTCCCTCTCGGGCTGCATTATCGGTATCGCTGCTGCCCTTTCCTCCGACACCGATACAGGCTACCCGGATCTTGGAGTTGAGATTCTGCCCGCTTACGATGGCGGGAAATCCTAGGGCCGAGCCGGTGGCGAGGCCGGTGTTTCTGACAAATTTACGACGAGTGACTTGCTTCATGAGTAGGCGCAGACTGTAGATGGAGCGGCGAGGGTTGGAAGCGCATTTTTGTGCTCGAAGGGATGAGTTTTGATCGATTTCCCCCCTGTCTGAGCATAAAAGTGGCAGGAGATCCCCGTTGGACGGGGAAATTTTATCCGTAACGCGAGGGCCGGCAGAAGTGAAAGTGTCAGAACCAGAAGCAGTAAAGTCGGGGGCCGTCGGGACTAATCGACGCTCGTTTGTAAAAAAAGCGGCCACTGCCGGTGTATTTCAGATTGTTGCGCCCCATGTGCTTGGTGGGCCGAAATACACTCCGCCCAGTGAGACTTTCGGAGCGGCCTTGATCGGAGCAGGAGGCCGGGGGCCGGGGACCTTTGGTGATCTCGGACGCAAGCATAAGCTGGCGATCAGGGAAATAGCCCGCTGCGACGTCAAGTGGGTTGGCAAATCTGATGACAAGACGCGCTACACGGATTTTCGCCGGTTGCTCGACCGCAATGATGTGGACATCGTTGCGATTGCGACTCCTCCCCACTGGCATGCGCTCATCTCCATCGCGGCGATGGAGGCAGGGAAGGATGTTGTATGTGAAAAACCGATGACGCGGTTTCTCGCTGAAGGGCGAGCGGTGGTAGAGGCCTCCCGCCGAACGAAGCGTATCTTTCAGATCGGAACTTATGGGCGCTTTGGCGAGGCAAGAAGGAAGAATGATTTGCGCAAAATCGTACGGGCTGGACTGGTCAATGGGAAAGAGATTCGAGTAGTGCACCGTGGAGGGTTCAAGGTAAGGCAGTGGTCTGGACCCGTGCGGATCAAACCTCAACCTGTGCCAGATTATCTTGATTGGAATATGTATTGCGGGCCCTCGCCGCTGAAACCATTTCATCCCCCACGCTTCGGGGGCATGCATCGTGGATATTGGGACTACGACGGGGGAGGCCTCGGAGACATGGGGCAACATGCGCTCGACCCGATTACTTATCGAATGGGAAAGGATGAGACCTCGCCTGTTGAGGTCACTGCCCATGCGCCGCCGGCGCACCCAGAGGTTGCAGGGATGTGGGGCTGGGTGCGCTTCAAGTATGAAGATGGGGTTGAACTTGTTCTCGAAAGCGGAGAGTGGGGAGAGCCTCACGGCCTTGAGGAAAAGAGTATCAGTCGGGAAGACCTCAACGAAAAAGAGCGCAAGGTCTTTGATGCTCTTCCAGAGGAAGACCCGCTCGTTGGCTTCGGAGATGCAGTGAAGACCAGAGTGCTGGCCGGAGGCCACCCAGAAGTGGCTCATCGCACTGTGAGTTTGATGCATCTCGCCAATGTTGCCTTTCGGACGGGACGGACAATCAAGTTCGACCCTGTGACCGAAAGAGCTATCGGAGACGAGGAGGCAAATCGTCTGATTGACCAGCCGATGCGTGCTCCATGGCACTTATAGGAGAGAAGTTCATAATCTGAGAATCAATACCTAAGAGCTATGGCTGAAGAATCTAAGATGGAACGAAGTGCCTTCGTGGAGCGCCTGCCTGAACTGACTAACAGCAAGTGGGGAGGGATCAGCAAGGAGGACGGCGAGCAAATCGTTGCGGCAATTTTCAAGCAGGGAGGTGATGCGATCAAGGGACTCATCGACGGGTTGCAAGAGGTCGACAGTGGAGAGGACTGGCAGGAGCGCTTCCTGCTTCATCAACTTGCGGTGAGCGCCAGTGCGCCTGCCCGGGAGAAAGATCGCAAAGTGCTTACAAAGATTTACGCATCAGCAGCTTTGGGTGATGGGGCGGCTACCATAAGGAGTTTTCTGCTGCAGCAGTTGCGCTATGTGGCCGGGTCGTCGCTGGCTCCTGAGCTTGCCCCCCTGCTCAGAGATGGCGATCCGCTCGTTCTGGATGCCGTCGCGGCGACCATGGTCTCAATGGGTAAAGACACCGAACCTATTCTCCAAGAGGCACGCAAGAATGCTCGGGGGCACGCCAAGGTTGCCATCACTCATGCGCTAGGCCAGCTAAGCCGAAGCTAGAGGCCTGCCGTATTCCATCTGTCCTATTCGATGTTAGGGAGCAGGTCTTACCCGGTAGCAACTCAATGAGTAAGGCCTCGTGGATTTCGGTGGTCGGATCCCTGAACGTAGACCTCACCTTTCGAGTTCCATCGTTCCCGGCCCCGGGGGAGACCCTGATAGCGGCAGAAGTGGTGACCTCCTTTGGAGGAAAGGGAGGTAATCAGGCGGTAGCGGCGAAAAGAGCTGGTGGGGAAGTCCGAATGATCGGGTGTCTCGGCGATGATGAGCAGGCGGGTCAATACCGGAAGCGTCTAGGTAAAGAGGGGATTGACTGTACAGGGGTGATGAGAACTGAGGGTCGCACTGGGGTGGCTTCTATTGCGTTGAACGATGAGGGAGAAAACACAATCATTGTGCATCCTGGGGCAAACCTCCAGCTGACCCCTGCCAAGGTCGAAGAGCTTGAAAATTTGTTCAAGGGCTCCGCGGTCACTCTTCTTCAGCTCGAGTGCCCGGTTGAAAGTGTCGTAAAAGCGGCGCAGCTGGCCCGGAATGCGGGCTCTTTGGTGGTCTTGAATCCTTCGCCGTGGAACCCCAAGGTCTTCGAGAGCGATATTCACTGTGATATTCTGATTCTTAACGAGGGAGAGGCTGAGGTCATGTCCTCTGGAGCATTAGCTCACTTCCTGCAAAGAGGAGACCGGACTGGGATTGTGACGCGAGGGGCGCTTCCTACTCGGGTTTTTACGGGTGGGAAGATGGAGGAAGTTGCCCCGCCAGAAATATCGCCCGTTGATACCGTGGGAGCGGGAGATACCTTTGCTGGCGTTCTTGCCGCCTCGCTTGCTGAGGGAAGAGACGTGCTCGATTCGGTGAGAATGGCTAACTCTGCGGCGGCTCTCGCCACTCTTCAGCAGGGTGCTCAGGAAGCCATCCCCCACAGGGATGCAATTGTAGAGATGGTGATGCAGCACAATGCTCCCTCCTGAGTCTGTAGTGGGTTTGAACTTTGCTGCTCCCAAGATTTAACTTGGTTCGCTCGATTTTTTAGGAAGGCTGGGCGAAGCAGGACACAGGATTTTCATGAGAATTGTTGTTACTGGCGGTGCAGGATACATTGGAAGCGTTTGCGTTGAGTTGCTATGCGACTCGGGACATGACGTCCTTGTGATTGACAATCTCGGGGAGGGACATCGTGCGGCTGTCGATCCAAGGGCGAGTCTTGAGGTGCTGGATCTTAAAAAGCCTGAGGGGCTTTCAACTGTTCTCGACCGCCATGGATCAGAGGCCGTGATTCATTATGCGGCTGACACGCTGGTGGGAGAGTCGGTGAGTAATCCCGCGAAGTACTACCGGAATAACTTGGTAGGAGGATTAAATCTTCTGGAGGCCATGGTCGCCTCAAAAGTGACAAGGATAGTAGTTTCCTCAACATGCGCAACCTATGGAGCTCCGGACATGATCCCGATTGATGAGGGCTGCTCGCAACACCCGGTCAGCCCCTATGGTCACTCCAAGTTAGCCTTTGAGGGAATGCTGGGTTGCTTTGCGAGGGCTCATGGGATCGACCCCGTGATTTTTCGCTATTTCAATGCGGCCGGAGCTTCGGGCAATTTTGGAGAGGATCATCGGGTTGAGACTCATCTCATTCCTGTAATTTTGTCTGTTGCGCTCGGAAACAGAGAGTGTGTCGAGGTGTTTGGAACGGATTATGAAACCCCGGATGGTTCCGCTGTGCGGGACTATGTTCATGTCGGAGATCTCGCGGAGGCACACCGCCTCGCAGTTGAGGGAAAGGTGACGGGAGCATTCAATCTGGGAACGGGACAGGGTCACTCGGTGCGGGAAGTTATCGAGGTGTGTCGTGAGGTCACCGGCCACGATATCCCCGTGAAGGAGAGTCCTCGCCGGAAGGGAGATCCGCCGGTTCTTGTCGCTTCCAATGCAAAAGCGGCATCGGCTCTGAGCTGGTGCCCCGCGACGAACCTTCGGGATATCGTTGCCAGTGCCTGGGAATGGCATCGAGCTCATCCAGATGGCTACGGAGATTGATTGTCTTTTGCAGATGGCTGACGCAGGCTTCCATAGTCGAAATAATCACCCCGTAGATTTCCCTATGACCAAGATTATTCCTGTTGCCCTCGCCCTCGTAATGGCCCTTGCGGCTTATACGCCGGCCGCGAAGCCTGACGAGAAGGCATCCGCTGCCAAATCATCTGAATCGGCCAAGGTGCTCAAGTGTCTCCTGGTTACCGGGGGGTGCTGTCACGACTATGCCTTCCAGTCCAAAGCTCTCACCCTCGCTTCTGCGGCCAAGGCTGACATCGAATGGACCGTCGTTAACAAGGGGGGCCGGGGAACAAAGGCGCAGATCGATCTTTATGACGACCCCGAATGGGCAACGCCTTATGATGTGGTCGTTCACAACGAGTGCTTCGCCAACACCAAGAACCCCGACTACATTCGGAAGATCGTCAATGGTCACCGGGATGGAACGCCTGCGGTAGTCATCCACTGCGCCATGCACACCTACCGTGCTGCTGAAATCGATGACTGGCGCAGGTTTCTCGGTGTGACGAGCAGGAAGCATGAACATCAGGCGCGCTACCCGGTCAAGACGGAGAGGGCAGATCATCCCATCATGAAGGGTGTTCCTCCGGACTGGGTTACTCCCAAGGATGAGCTTTATATCATTGAAAAGACTTGGCCGAACACAACTGTGCTGGCGACCTCTAAAAGTGAGAAAACTCAGAAATCTCAGCCGGTATTCTGGGTGAATGAATTTGAAGGAGCCCGGGTGTTTGGAACGACCTATGGCCACACTAACGACACTTTTTCGGATCCAGTCTTTCTTGATCTCCTGACCCGGGGGATTCTTTGGTCGGCCGGGAAGCTGTAAGGTATATGATCAGGAAAAGTGCTCCTTAATTTTCCTGCGGAGGAAGGCGACAGAGCGTTCCAGTTGTTCTGGGCCGTCTACTCCGTCTTCGATGGAGATCCATCCGTCGAATCCGGCTCTGCTTAGGACAGAGAAGATGGCGTCGTAATCATTCATGCCCTGTCCAATTTCACCGTGTGCGAGACGCTCGGCGTAGCCTGTAACTCCCTCCTCTTTGGCAAGGTCCTCGAGGGTGCCATGTTTTAAGTAGCGATCGCTGGCATGCATGGTGACCACACGGTGCTTTACTCTGGAGAGAAGCTCCAGAGGGTCTTCACCGGCCAAAAGGGTGTTGGAAGGGTCGTAGTTCACTCCGAATCCGGGATGCTCTCCCACTGCGTCCACGAGATCGCAGAAGATATCCAGGGGCTGGGCAAACTCGGGATGCTCCCAGAATCCATCCTTGTAGTGATTCTCAAGAATGAGGGTTACGCCATGCTCTCCCGCATAGGGAAGGCAGGCCCGGATGGCATCGGCGGCAAGGTCGACGCCCTGCTCCCGAGAGATCTCTGGCCGTCGCTGGCCGCTTAGCACGCGACAGAAACGGGCTCCGAGCGCGTGAGCCATTTCGATCCACTTTTTCTCCTTCTCGATTTCCTGCGCCCGGAAAGCCGAGTCTGGGTGGGTAAAGTCCGGGGAACAGCAGAGCATTGGGATCTCAAGACCCATATCGCTACATGTTTGCCGGTAGTCGCCCCACGATCCCGGATCTTTGAGGTCGGCAATGAGGGGATAGAGCTCCACTCCATCGACATCGAGCCCGGAGGCAAAATCCAGATAGTCGGAGAGGCTCAGGGAGCCTTTAACAAGGTCATCCAGTTCAGCCTTGGGGAAGGTGGCGAGCTTAGGCATGTTACTGATTCAAAGTGTTGATGGATCGTGCAGACGATGCGTGCCGGCGAGAGGGCTTGAAGAAGGGGCCGGATCTCACAATCCGACCTTATCGGGATTTCTCCCGTGGGCGGGATATTGTTCAAGTTCGACGACGCAGCCGCTGACCGGTCCAGTGGCATCGTCGAGCCAGTATACGGCGCCTGTAGCGATTTCCATTGAGGTGAGGATGCGGCCAGCTGGGGCATAGACCTTGGGAAGCTTGGTGTGCCAATCGGGGTCCAGTCCATCTTCCTGCTTGCGAGCTGATTCGTTTTCGGTGAGGACCCATCCAGGGTTGATCTGGTTGACGACCACCCCGTAGTCGCGATGCAGGGTGTCGCCGAGATTTCTTGTCAGGGCCATTAGTGCCCCCTTGGAACTGGCATAAGCTGCAAAGTATGACTCCCCTCCGTAGGCATTCACGGATCCGATATTGAGTACTCGCCCCTTGTTTCGGGAAAGTTCCTCAAGGGCGGACTGGATAAGCAGAAATGGAGCCCTCACGTTTATGGCATAGGTCCAGTCCCAAGTCTCGAGGCTCATGTCCGCAGGCTGATTTCTGGTAACCACTCCGGCGTTGTTTACGAGTCCGTCGAGTCCCCCGAGTTCCCGAATAGAGGTCTCAATGAGCTGGGCGGGAACGTCAGGATCAGAAAGGTCAGAGATGTGCCATGGAGCTCCATCGAGCTCGGCGGAGGTTTCACGGGCGAGATCCTGCTCGAGGCCGTGGATCATGACGTGTGCGCCTTCCAGAACAAATCGTTGGGCGATGGCCTTGCCGATCCCGGTGGTGGAACCAGTGACGAGGATGCGTTTATCTTTCAGTCGCATGGTGTAAATGGATGTAGGTAGATGGTATCAGGAAGCACCATGCACTTGCCGACAGATCATCTTCAGGGACTCCTCTACATTTCCGGATGCCGTCTGGAAGGAGTCGGCGTCGATGGTGAGGGGAGCGCCGAGAACAACGAGGGGAGCGCCATAAGAGGGGCAGGCGACGGCCTGCTCTACGGATAATCCTCCTACCGCCTGAACAGGAACCGAAACAGCTGCTACGACTTCCTTTAATTGATCGAGTGGGCTGGGCATGCGGTTGCCGGCAGCGGCAATACCACGGCGTTCATCATAACCGATGTGGTGGACGATGTAGCCGCACCCGAGATCTTGAAGTTGGCGGGCTCCCTCAACCATGTCCGGGCAGCCAAGGTTGTCGCCCATTACCCCCACTCCGTAGTCCCTTCCGCATTGAACCACACATTTGATTGTTTCCTCGTGGGCGCGCGCCATGACCACCACATGGGTTGCTCCTGCTTTGGCCATCATTTCGGCTTCAAGGTAGCCTCCGTCCATTGTCTTCAGGTCGGCTACGATGGGCGCGTCCGGGAAGTTTTCACGAAGTGTGCGCACGGAATTCAGCCCGTGGGCCAGCAGGAGCGGCGTGCCGGCTTCGAGCCAATCTACGCCGCATCTCAGGGCCATTGCCGCAGTCTCCACTGCCTCGTCAAGATCGACCAGATCAAGAGATATCTGAACGGTTGGTTTGTGCATTCGTCGTGTGAGGTCTGGGTGAAGAATTTGAGAGTCAAAGATGCTAATGCGGAGCCCCTGTCCTCAAGAGAAAAGAACTGAAGGAGAGCTGTCGAGGGCTGGTTGCATTAAGGTGTTGTAAAACGGGGATCTATCCTTGCGCTCAGCATGGGGAGGAGCAGAATTGCGTCCGTTACCCCTTATTATACGAAATGGCTCAGGCAATAATGGATCCGGACGAGGTCCGGCGGTTCGCCAAGGAACTCAAGCGATTCAACGATGAGCTTCAGGTAAAGGCGTCCTCCCTGCAATCCCGCTTCACTGGCTTGGGAGATACATGGAAAGATCAGGAAAATCAGAAATTCGCGGAAGAATTTGTGGGCACCATGAAGGCGCTGAAAAAATTCATCGAAATCTCGGAGAAACATACCCCTTTCCTCCTGCGCAAGGCTCAGAGAATTGAAGAATATCTCGATCAGAGGTAGTCGTTCTGCCAACCCGTAATTGCATGGATCGCCAGGCCAAAGTCACATCAGTTGACGCTCTCACCGCGTTTCGTGCGAGTCTTGTTCTGTATACTGGATCAGTGGACAATGCCCTGAACGGGGTGCGCGATGAAGTACGTCGGATGCGAACGTGGCTCCAAGTGGACCAGAAGGCCTACTGGGGGGGGCGACTCAAGCGGCTCCGTAAGCAACTGGAGCAGGCCGAGGCGGAATTGTTTACCTCCCGGTTGAGTGCGATGACTAGTCATAGTGCAGCCCGCCAGATGGCGGTCACACGCCTCAGGCGAATGGTGAGGGAAAGCGAGGAGCGGGCGAGGGAGCTGCAAAAGTGGATTCGCAACTACGACACTCTGGTCGAGCCGCTGCTAAAGAAACTGGATGGAATACAGCATTTCGCAACTCATGATCTCCCCAAGGCTGCTTCCTCTCTCGCGCAGGCAGAGCGGACGCTCGATGATTACACCCGTGTCGCGCCGGAGGGCGCAGTAGATCCGGGAGCGGGGGCCAAAGGACAAGCCGGAGAGGAGGGGCTGCATGGTGAGGGGGCTTCAGAGAAAGGAGAGGACGAATGAGTGCACGGGCGAGCGCGGTCAAGCTTACCAAGTCGACCAAGGTATTCATGCAGAGCTGGGATCAGGTCAAAAGTTATTGGGGTGACAGGAGGCAACGGGAATTCGAAAAAGACTTCATGGAAACGCTCCCCGACGATGTGTCGGCTGCGATTCGGGTGATTGAGGAAATTGACAAGATTCTAACCAGAGCAAGGAGAGACTGTGAGGAGTAGAATAGGAGTGACTAAGGGCTTGGAGCTTGCGAATGGGTTGGCCGAGGCAATCAGGAATTTTTCTGAGAGGGATCAGAAGGCGGCCAAAGAGATGCGAACAAAGACGTTTGCAGCCAAGCGGGCTTTCGAAAGGGAGTTGGGAGAGGAAAAGGAATCGCTGGCGGCTTCCCTGGCCATCAAGGACACGGAGCTGAGCGAATCGAAGGAGCATGCGGAGCGTCGCCACGCAGCAAGACTGGAGTGGATTGAGAAAGCTCTTCCCGCGAGCAGGCGTCAATTGTCGAAGCGGGCTGAGGCTCTTCGGGGTAAGACAGCTTCTGATCTCCAGGTGACGGCTGTAACCAACAAGGTGAATCGGCAACGGTCCCTTGAGAGACTGAGCGAATTGTATGAGGGCCTTCGGATGGAATTAGGGGAATGCGAACAGGCGATTAAAAAGCTGGAGAACAAATGCAGGGCAGCAATGCGTGGGTATCCTCGTTTTCAGAGGAAAATGACGCCGACATATGGGGCCTCTCTTAAGGTTGGGCCGCCCGACGACTCAGGACAAACCCCTGACTTTCTTGAGCGGGTTCGCTCGGGAATTGAGGAAGGAGAGCAGAGTCTGAATCGCTTCAAGGATAACGGGATCGCTCGTTTTCTGAGTTTCTTTCCGTGGTGGGTGATGCTGTTGCTCGGTTGGAGTAGTGCGATCTATCTGTCTGGCCTGTGGGCCGAGGGAGAGAATAATTGGGCGCTGGCTGGTTGGGTAGCGGCCGGCACCGTATTGCTCATTGTTCTTGTTCAATTTTGTACTGGTGGAGGGGCGGAGCCAGCAGTCGAGAGACTTGCAGAACAGTTGGAGAAGACGCGGCTCGCAAGCAGGTCCTGCTCGGAACGAATCTCAATGAGGTTCGCGGAAGAGCAGGCGCAGCTTATTGCGGAAGAGAACTCGGAGGGGAATCGATGGGATGAGGCTGACGCGGCAGCCAGCAGGCTGCGCGAGGAAGGAGGTAGAAGCATTGACGAAAAGTATAGCCGGGTTAATGCAAAGAACGACGAAATGCGTGATCGTATAGTGGGTCCAATTGATGCGCTTCATGAGAAAGAGGTGAGTATTCTACAGGCAGAATCAGCTGACAGGATTTCGGTGTTGCAGAAGCGCCATGAAGCGACGGTGGAAGCGACTGAGTCTTCTTATGCCGAAGAGAGGAGCAAGATTGAAGAGGAATGGTCCGCCCTCGTGCAATCCATTTACCGGGATACGGATGGGCTGAAGGAGGCGCTCTCACCTCTCACTCCTGCCTGGGACCAGAAGTATTTGGAATGCTGGCAACCATCAACTGAGTTACATGATGTAGCACGTTTTGGTAAGGTCTCAGTGGCAGGGGATCGGCTGGCGGAGGAGCTAGAGCTGGAGCTCCCGGATGCCAGGGCGATTGACATTCCCATGGCTCTGCAGCTGCCTTGTGACGGATCCATTCTTTTCGAGACTGATGGAGATGTTGCAGGCCGTGAGGCTGCGATCGGATCTCTTAATAATATTATTCTGCGGCTTTTGGCCACGACCCCTCCCGGGAAGCTTAATTTCACCATTATTGACCCCGTGGGACTGGGTGAAAATTTTGCGGGGGTCATGCATCTTGCTGATTTTGAAGACAGCGTGATCAACGGGAGAATCTGGACTCAGCGAGGTCAGATCGAGGAAAAGCTGGGGGAGCTCAACGAGCATATTGAAAAGGTGATCCAGATGTATCTCCGCAACGAGTATGAGACGATCACGGAATACAATGAACAGGCAGGCAATATTGCGGAAAAGTATCACTTTCTCGTGATAGCAGACTTCCCGGCGAGTTTCAGTGAGGTAGCTGCCAAACGCCTGCAGAGCATTGCTATGAGTGGCTCAAGGTGTGGCATCTATACCTTGATGCACTGGGATCACCAGCAGACCGGGGGCCCAGCTGAACTGATGCCGTAAGTCCTGCGTGAAAACAGCATCCGCATTCGCTGTGATGAGGAGCGCTCCCTGATTTCCGCTGGCGGGGGGGCTGAATTGCCCATTGATTTTGACCCTGCTCCTGAACCGGGCATGGCTATCGAGTTCATCCAGAAGATCGGAGCTAGTAGCGTTGACGCCAACCGGGTGGAGGTTCCTTTCCGTCACGTTATTCCCGGGGAAGGTGAGTTCTGGAGCAGTGATACCACTCATGAGCTCAGAGTTCCGATTGGGAGGACAGGAGCGACCAAACTACAGTATCTTGCTATTGGAAAGGGGACCCGGCAGCATGCCCTTTTTGCCGGAAAGACAGGTTCGGGTAAGTCGACACTCTTTCATGTCATTATCTCGAATTTGGCACTCTGGTGCAGTCCTGATGAGGTTGAGTTCTATCTGGTGGATTTCAAGAAAGGGGTCGAGTTCAAGTGTTATGCTTCAGCACGGCTCCCCCATGCTCGGGTGGTGGCAATTGAGAGCGATCGGGAGTTTGGGCTGAGTGTGCTCAAGCGGGTGGATGATGAGCTGAAAATGCGTGGGGATATGTTCCGCAAGATGGGAGTTCAGGATATCGCTGGCTATAAGAAGGCTGGTGGGGAAAAGCCGGTTCCAAGGTCTCTGCTGATGATCGATGAGTTTCAGGAGTTGTTTGTTGAAGATGACCGGATTTCCCAGGACGCCTCCGTTCTTCTCGACCGTATTGTGAGGCAGGGACGGGCTTTCGGGATTCACGTCCTGCTCGGATCGCAGACTCTTGGGGGAGCATACAGTATGGCCCGGACTACCATGGGGCAGATGGTCATTCGTGTTGCCCTGCAATGTAACGAGACCGACGCCTATCTCATCATGGACGATTCTAATCCGGCTCCCCGGATGCTGACTCGCCCGGGAGAGGGGATCTACAACGATAGCGCGGGAGCGTTGGAGGCCAATAGCCCGTTTCAGGTAGTGTGGCTTCCGGATGAAGAAAGGGATGAGGCCCTGCAGCAGGTGATCACAATCGCGGAGAAGAAATCTTATGATTGTGCTGCTCCGATTGTTTTTGAAGGGAATTCTCCTGCGGACGTGGGAGAGAATGCCTCTCTTCAACGCCTCCTCGGCGCTGGCGCCATGGCCCCTACGGATTCCAAGCGATCGTGGCTGGGTTCTCCAAACTCAATCAAGGGGCCTACGGAAGCAACCTTTCATCGTCAGAGTGGGAGTAATCTCATTGTCATCGGTCAGCGTGAAGAGGCTGCTCTGGCGATGTTGGCTGTGTCATTGGTGTGCCTGTCGGCTCAGTCTTCGAGGGATGGAATTCGTTTTCTAGTGTGTGACGGAACTGCTCCAGGATCCTCTGAGGGTGCATTTTTGCAGCGTGTTGTGGAGGCGATTCCGCAGGAGGTTGAAGTTGTGAGGAACAGTGACCTTCCCAGGGTGATGGATGAGCTGGGAGAAGAAATGAAGCGAAGGGCCTCAGATGAAGAGGCCGCCACTAATGAGCCGCCGGTTTTCCTCCTTATTCATAGTCTTCAGAGGTTTAAGAAGCTGAAGCACGAGGATGATTTTGATTTCTCGTTCGATACTGACTCGACTGGACCAGGGCCGGGCGCGCAACTTAATGAAATCGTTACCGAGGGAACGAGTTACGGGCTGCATGTGATCGCGACAGTTGATACTTATAACAATGTGAATCGCTTCCTCAGTCGGAAATCTCTCAGTGAATTTGAGATGCGGGTCATCTTCCAGATGAGTCAGAATGACTCTGCTGCTCTGGTTGACAGTCCGGCAGCAAGTAATCTTGGTCTGCACCGGGCTCTTTTCTACAATGAGCATGAAGGTTACCTCGAAACTTTCCGGCCCTATGCCTTACCAGATAATGAGTGGATTGAAGAGGTCGGAAAGTCGCTGAGCAGGCTCATCGGATGAACTTTTTCTCCCACCTGGCTCCCTTTCTTCGTTCCGCGACGGGGAATGCTTGATAAGGGGCGGAGATGATGGGCTAGGATGCCTGCATGAGGTTTGCGATGGTTTCACTTGTCCTGCTCACTGGCTTTTTAGGACTGGTTCTCCCTGCACATGCGGAGGAGAGCTGGCCTTCCTGGCGAGGATCGCGTGGTGATGGCTCCAGCCTAGATGAGAAGGTGCCGCTGGAATGGAATGTGCAGAAAAATACGATTTGGAAGAAGAGCCTGCCGGGAAAGGGACATGCTTCACCCATTGTGTGGAAGGATCATGTTTTTGTGGTGGCTGCAGTAGAGGATCGGAGGGTTCTTCTTTGTCTGGATCGTCGTAGTGGCGAGGAGAGGTGGGTAAGGACAGTGTTGACTTCCTCCCGCGAGCCAATTCACCGGCGCAACAGCCTTGCATCGTCTACTCCGGTTACGGATGGAAGGTTGGTCTACGTAAGTTTTCTTGATGGTGATGAAATGTATGTGGCGGCTTATGACTTCGACGGTAAACGAAGGTGGGAGAAGCGCCCAGGGGTGTTCTCCAGCGTGCATGGTTATTGTTCGAGCCCTATCCTATGGAAGAACAAGGTGATTGTTAATGGAGATCACGATGGCGATTCCTATATCGTGGCAATGGAGAAGAATACAGGGGAGGAAGTTTGGAAGACGATGCGCCTGAACCGGACCCGGAGTTACTGCACTCCGGTGATCTGGACTATTGATGGGCGAAATCAGATGGTTCTCTCCGGAGATAAGATGGTAGCGAGCTATGATCCTGATACCGGGAAGCAGCATTGGGTGATCGACGGCCCTACCGATCAGTTCGTTGCTTCGCTGGTGTATAACGGGGACCTTCTCTTCATGACGTGCGGCTTTCCCCAGCGGCATATGCTGGCTATCGATCCGCGGGGCTCAGGTAATGTGACCAAGTCACACGTCAGGTGGCGGACCCGCAAGGATCCTTCCTATGTGCCGAGTCCAGCCAGTATCGGTAAATATTTCATGGTGGTATCCGATAGTGGGAAGGCGAGTTGTCTGGAGGCCGGAACAGGTAGACTGGTGTGGAATCAACGGATTGGTCGCGAACATGGTGCGTCGGCCATTACGGTCCAGGGTCATGTCTGCTTCGTCTCGGAAAGGGGGGTCATGACTGTGATTAAGCCTGGAGAGGAATATGCGGAGGTAGCGAAGAACGAACTCGGAGAGGAGATGCACGCCTCTCCTGTGATCACGCGGGGGCAGTGGCTTCTTCGCGGTGAGGAGCACCTTTTCTGCATTGGGGCCAGATGAGGCCCCCTGGGTGACAAAGGGGTAAAGATCCTAGAGGATGCCCCGCGCCTTGAGGTTATTGAGGCGGTGGGCGATGTCTTCAAGTCCGTCTGCAGTGCACTGGTTGTAGTCCCGCCCGTCGGTGGTGTCGATACCATGGCCGGGGTCCAAGTCCCGGAGAGCTTGAAGGGCCGCGTCATCGTGGCGGAAGAGTTCGACGAATACCTGTGACAGAGTTCCGGTTCTCGCTACCGCAGTGAGCAGAGATCCGATCCACCCATCATCGGTGGAGAGGCATCCCCTGGTAGTCATGGCAGAGGCATGAAAGCAGCCGAGTTCACCCGTCTGCCCCATTTCGGCAATAAGATCCTCGTTCTCGGGAATTGTCAGAGCGGAGTCACCACAGTGGGCGGCATCAGTGAGAGACTTAAAGAACTTGCTGTCTCCGCCGACGAGGGAATTGGCAGCTTGAAGAAATTTCCAGAGGCGGCCGAGGTCGGTGAAGGTGGCAAACTCCCCGGGGCGCAGGAACTCCACATGCCAAGAGTCGACACAGGAATCGGCGAGGCCTGCCTCGGTATAGCATCGATAATGAAGTTTGGCATTCTGCTCCACGGCCGCCTCGAAGTCGGCACCGTCCTTGCGAGGTGAGCCGCTCATCCACTCCTCAATCGAGGTAGAGGATACAATAGTCACCCCATGGTTCTTGGCTGCTTCCAGTCCCGAGAGAAGCTGGTCTGTCACCGCCGACTCGTCCTCGGGATTCATGGGGTCAGCACCACCCACCATCAGGACAAAGTAGAGGTTGAGGTCGAGGTCCTTAATGCCATTACAGATCTCATCAAAATCCTGTGGCTTGGTGCCAGGAATCACCGGTAATTGAACTCCATTGATCTGAACGCGGCTCAGCTCTCGGAGTTTTTTCATTTCGGCAAGGACAACGAGTTCGCCCTCACTGGTTCGTGGCGCGTTGCCCTCGTCGTCTGGAACGATTCCTCCGACCCATCCGGAATGAGTGGCGACAACTCCAAGTTCAATGTCGGTCTTATTGATAATATCAGCCATGGCAATGGATCAGTGTCCAAAGTGAACGCCATTGGTCAAGAATCGTGGTGCCCTTATTATTCATCGACTGTTGGTAATCAGGCATTCGTTGCTTCGATTCTTGTTGAGGATCAGAAGAAGGCCTGACTGTAGTAGGCCAATGATGTTGCGATTGACTCTAATGGTCTTTGTCTTGTGTGGAGGACAGGTGGTGTTGGCGGAAAACTGGCCTGCTTGGAGAGGGCCGCATAGTAACGGGGTGGTGCCGGATCGGAAAGGACCTGCGAGTTTCTCGGGAACGCGCATGTGGAAGGCCAGACTGGAAGGCCGGGCTTGTTCGACCCCGGTGGTGTGGGATGGCAAGGTGTTTGTGACGGGATTGATCGGCGAGAATGATTCGGTCCAGGCCTTTGACCTCAGGAGTGGGAAGGAACTCTGGAGAAAGGAGCTTGGAGCGGCAAGGTCGGGAAGGACGCAGAGGATTGGAAGCAGCGCAAACTCGTCTCCGCTTACGGACGGGAAGCATCTTTACGTCTACTTCAAGTCGGGAACGGTGGCAGCTATGACCCTGCAGGGAGAGGTGGTCTGGAAGATCAATCTCGATGAGGTCGCGCATCCGGACAAGATTCTCTGGGACAGGGGAACCTCGCCAATCTTTGCCGGGGGACGTCTGGTGATCGCGGTCATGCAACAGGCGGGGACCTCTTATCTCGTTGCCATAGACAAGAAAAACGGGAGCCGGGCCTGGATCACAGAACGTCCCTTCCCTACGGTTGGAGAAAACGGAGACAGCTACTCTTCTCCCTTCGTGGAAACTGTCGACGGGGTAGAGACGATTGTGACCTGGGGGGGTGATCACCTGACGGGCCATCATGCGGTAACCGGGAAACAGCTTTGGTTCTGTGGAGGATTCAATCCCAAGCCGGAGCGGGTATGGCGGACCATCGCATCGCCCTCAGGCACAAACGGAGTGGCCATAGTGCCTCATGGTCGCGAGGATCGGGTGGCGGGCATCAAGCTCGGCGGGAAGGGAGATATCACCAAGTCAGCTTGGCTCTGGAGCAGCCGGGGATGGGGCTCGGACAATTGCACTCCTGCCGCACACGGGAACCGGGCTCTTATGCTGACCGATACCGGGAAGGCGCGTGGGACCTTGACGATGGTTGATGCCACCACGGGGGAAAAGATCTGGCAGGAGACCCTGCCAAAATCGGTTCATACGTTCTGCGCCTCTCCGGTGATGGCGGGGAAGCGTCTTTACGTCGCGCGCCGGGATGGTACGGTTTTTACCGCCAGCCTGACTGCGGATGGAATGGCCGACCTGCAGGAGATCACGATCGAGGAGGGAGTGATCGCCTCCCCGGTGGTGGTAGATGGCAAAGTGCTCATCCGGGGGGACCGGCACCTGGTGTGCTTGTGGTAGGAAAGGAATTTTGTTTCTTCAACCAATCCACCCCAGAGCCTTGCCCCCGGTGATGGCGGCTACCGTAAGGATGGCGAGAGAACTCAGTACAAAAGCGATCTTGTAGGACTTCCCTCCCGCAAGTTCGCGGGGAGCCCACCTGCGGTGCATGATTATCGCGGCATAGACTACGATGAGAAGAATGATGGAGGTGGCAACTCCTCCAATAATGACCATGACTCCTGGTGCCTGAAAGGTGAGGAAGAGAATGCCCCAGATGGAGGGGAACACATAGGCGCAGCCCTTGACGAATTTTCGGCGGCTCTCCGGGTCTTTGAAGTCTCCCCAGCCCAGTTGGCTGAAGGCATCACTGAAGAGGCGGGTCCAGGCTGCGAGGGCGGAGAAGAGGGTGGAAAAGAGGACCACCAACGCCCCGCCGAGAAAGATCCCAAACGCCCAGGGCCCGAGGGACTCGGTATAAATCGCTCCCAATTGGGTAATAATATCATTCTTCTCCGGAAGGAGGCCATTCCGATGAAGAATAGCAGCGCCGAGAATATAGAAGAGGACCGTGACGAGGGTATAGCAGACCATGGCAGCGATGGCGTCGAGGGTCATGACCTTGATCCAGCCCCGTGCTCGCTTTACCCAGACCCGGTGCGCTTCGCCAGTGGTCCATCCCGGCCGCGGTCCAGTGTGAGCAGCGTATCCTTTTTCGAGCAGCCAGTAGTTGTAGGCCATGATCTCGTCTCCCCCCACCCCGGTAATTCCGAAGGCCCCCACCGCAAAGAGGATCATGGCGGCGGGAAGTTGGAGATTTAGTCCGGAGAGGAGTTCCGCTCCACTGACGGCATTGCCTGTCCATTGCAGAGCAAGTACGGAGACAAGTGTGAAGATGGTGAAGAGGCCAATCATGATGAGAGAGAGGCGCTCCAAAAGTCCGTACCTTCCGACGGAAACGACAATGGCGACGGCGAGTGCGGTGAAAAATGTCCACCATGCGAGTCCGAATTCCGCGAGAGCCGGAATCTGCATGAAAATGAGGGCTACCCCGCCTACGATTCCGCCGACTTGCAGGAACTTGAGGCTCATGATGAGCAGCCAGGCCCAGATGGAGATGTGCCCCTTGCCGAAGCGGGGACCGGGCAGGTCATTCAGGGCCTGCATGGTAGTACGGCCGGTGTAAATGGCGTGTTTGCCAAACTCGAGCTGGATGGTGACTTTGACAAGACAGGAGAAGAGGATGACCCATAGACAGATGAATCCCGCCTTGGCGCCAAGGAGAGTGGTGGCAAAGAGTTCCCCGGAGCCGACAATGGAGGCCGAGAGGATGAAGCTGGGTCCGAGGTAGCGGAGTTTTCCAGTAAGGGTAGTCGGCGGCTCAAGGATCTTCTGGTCGGTGAGCTGATATGGGTTGTCTTCCATGGGAGGAGGCAGGGTGTACGCTTGGGAATACTTTCTGAAGCTCGAAATAAGGTAATGAAAACGAACCGAGGGAAGAGTTCTTCGATTTATTGAATAAGTTAGGGGGTGAATTGTGTCCAAGGGGGTGAATCCATTTATTCAGCCATGAAGCGTTTTTTCTCTTATTTCCCCGCTCTTGTTGCAGTTTGCATTCTACCTAGCTGCGACCTTGCGAAGCTCTCGGCCGATGGAGAAACTAGAAAACTGAAGGAAAAGGTTGCTCAGCTTGAGAAAGAGCGTGAAGAGGCTGCGCTTGAGGCGGAACTGGAGGAGGCTCGTCGCCAGCTCGCGTTTGCTCTAAGTGCTCTGGATGAAGAGGCATCAGTCGCAGCCGGGGAGCCCGGTGAAGGTGGTGAACTTGATGACGATCCTAATGACTTGGAAGAGTTCGTGGATATTCCCCGGGCGATCGTGGTGGAGGAAGCACCGCAAGATGAAATATTGTTACCAAGTGCAGAGGCGTCGGTGGCTCTGGAAGCGACAGTCCCAGCTGCGCTTCTCGAAACCGGGGATCATCAGATTTTCTTTGCAGAGCTTTCGCGTTTCGGTGAGTGGTTCGAGACCCGGGACTACGGATTCGTGTGGCAACCGATGGCGCTTGGAACCAATCCGGCGTGGAGGCCCTACACCCGGGGGCGCTGGGTGAATTCTGATCAAGGGTGGACCTGGCTCTCGGACGAGCCCTTTGGCTGGGCGGTCTACCACTATGGACGATGGGTGCTTCTCGCCCAACACGGGTGGGTTTGGGTGCCGGGAGATGACTGGGCGCCGGCCTGGGTTTCGTGGCGCCAGAACGACGACTATCTCGGCTGGGCTCCTCTGCCTCCCGAGACCCTCTACGACGAGGTCTATGACTACGACCCGGGAATCGACCTCGCCTATGATGTCTCCCCACAGTACTACAATTTTGTCCCGGTGGACCACTTTTACGAGCCGGTGCATTCGCACTGCGTGCCGCGAGCAACGGTAGTCACGATCATCATCAGCACCCGTAATGTAACACGTTTTTCC
>MDTA01056651.1_pt1 | contig 22315 bp, 20 predicted proteins | sample 811151 | NCBI WGS metagenome assembly MDTA01 (sample SAMN05326648, study PRJNA326480) | marine metagenome | isolation source: seawater | place: Indian Ocean: South | collected 2010
ACCTGCGACCACCTGATTAAAAGTCAGATGCTCTACCGACTGAGCTAACGACCCATTTCTTGGTTTGTTCGCGGTGTCGCCCTTCGGCCGGGCGGTCGCGAGCCGCGGATTCGACGTCGTCTTCTCACGCGGGCCGCGCATAATACTCTGCCCGGCGCTGAAACGAAAGGCCTGTTATTCTTACGCGTTTCCCTGGATGTTTTGACGGTGCCTCGACGGGTGCCGGGTGGGTGTTGGCGGAATCGGATGTCTAAGACTTCTCTGACCGATATCGAGGTGCTCGAGCGGCGTGCTAAGCGGCGCATGGTCTCTTATGACAACTGCGAAATGGTGTGGCGTGAGTTTGGTTCCGGGCCGCCCCTACTGCTCCTGCATGGTGGGTACGGCTCGTGGTTGCATTGGGTGCGAAATATCGAGGAGCTGTCGCGCTTTTATCGATTGGTGATACCGGATATGCCGGCGCATGGTGACTCGGACCCTGGTCCGGACGAATGGGAGGCTGAGTGGGTTGCCGGGGCGCTGAAGTACGGTGTCGAGCGACTGGTGCCGGAAAATCAGACTATCAGGGCTGCCGGATTCTCGGCTGGCGGGGTTGTGTTGGGGCCACTGGCCGTCGCCCTGGGCGACCGGCTGACGCATGCGGTGATGATTGGGCCTAATGGCATGAACTTGCCGTATCCGCCGCTGCCACAGCTCCGGTCGGTCACGCGGCTTGGGCCTGACGCCACGGAAGCGCAGATCGCGGATGTGCACCGGTACAACCTGAGTGTACTGATGTTCCACGATCCCGCTTTTGCTGATGAGACGGCAGTGACTGTTCAGATGCGTAATGTCCGGCAGGCAAAACGCACTATGGAACACGTTCCCCGCACGCGCGTGCTACTGAAAGCGCTGCCAAATATCCGCGCCAGATTTGCCGGGCTCTGGGGTCAGCATGACGTGTTTGTCGGCCAGTACATGAAGCTCAGGGAGACCACGTTGCGCACGTTCCAGCCGGATGCGGATTTCCGCGTCATCGAGAACGCTGGCCACTGGGTCATGTATGAGGCGCCAGGTGCGGTCAATGCCGCTCTCCTGGAGATGGTACGCGAGCAGGGTCAGTTCTAGCAGGTTCGTTTCAATCCTGGTCCTGTAGATTGCTTGGGGGCGCATTTGCATGACGCTCGCAGCCTATGTTTTGCCAGGTGCGCGTCACTTATTTGCACCGGTGCTCGCGGCATACTTGATACGGTGCCGGGCCTAAGTGAGCCGGGCCTGATTGAATTGGGTACCCGCCACTTTTGTGATCGGGCGCTCACTCATTTTTGGAGTCACTCATGCTTTACACTGTAACGGTTGAGAAGGACATCTGTTTCACGACCGCATTCGTGAACTACAACGAGGGCAACGGCCCGTTTGAGCCACGGCCCCTTTATCTGGATGTCTACAAGCCTGAAGGTTTGGAGGCACCCACGGGCGCGTTGATCATGGCGTTTGGTGGCGCGTTCCATCGTGGCACCAAGGAAGACGATCGGCGCCCTGAAGAGGAGCCCGTTAATACCAACACGGCCGAGTACTGTCGGCGGTTTGCTGCGTTGGGCTTCGTGTGTTTCTCGATTGACTATCGGCTGACGCAAGCGGACTCCCATCCCGGCTTTACGCCTACGATGGGGCCCGAGCCGGTGCCCACCAGTCGTATTGATGTGGTGCGCAAGCTCCTGAATCTGCCGCCCGCTACGTCTGACATGTTAAAGCGCGCTCAGGAAGGTGCGATTGATGACGTGGTGGCGGCGTTTCGGTTTGTGGCGGGTGAGGCTGTGCGGTTTGGCGTCGACCCGAATCGTATTGCCATCGGCGGTTTCTCGGCGGGTGGACGTATCTCGGTGACGGCCGCGTTGGCCGAGGCCATCTCACCGTCAGCGGTAGTGGCGCTCTCGGGTGTGGCCGCACCCAGTGTAGTGGACGCGTTCCACGCGAGTCGTCGCCGGCGTATGCCCGTGTTTATGGCTTACGGCGAGAAAGACCTGGATTATGTTGTGCCGGGCGCACAAGCGATGGCTGAGCGTTTTGCCGCGGCCGGTCATCCACACGTATGTCATATGTTGCCGGGGCAAACACACTTTTATCCTGCTGAAGCGAAGCTTGCTGATAGCGAACAGACGCTGGAAGCGGCTATTTCCGAATTTCTCAAAGAGAACCTTTAGTGGCGCATCGTTATCCGTTAACCGTCGTCGCGGACGACCTGGATTCCCTCGGGCATGTGAACAACGCGCGATATCTCGATTATCTGGAGCGTGGACGCACGCAATGGTACGACGATGCGGACCTGGTTGAGCGTTGTGCTGAAGCATCGGGCATCAACAACCTCGGCACGGTGGTTGTGAACGTCAATATCGATTTCCGCGACGAGTGCACGGCGGGCGATGAGCTGGTCGTGTTGACGTCTCCGGCGCGCGTTGGTGGTAAGAGTTTTACGGTCGTGCAGCGTATCGAGAAAGCGGGTGGGGGATTGTCTGCCGAGGCGCAGGTGACTTCTGTTGTGATGGATCTGGATGCACGGTCAGCGATCAAGTTACCGGATACAGCGCGCGCCTTGTTTGCGGGCGATAACTAGTCGCCTTTGGCCATCGACCGTCTCAGGCTATCAGCGGTGGTCCCGTAGCTTTCGTGTGTACAGGTGGCCTCGATCTCGCTCGTTATCTTCCAGAGACAACCACTTATCCAACTCTACCGCGCGTGCATATTGCGCATAACCATCTATCAAGACTGGTGTGTCGCTTGTTTCGCCCGCATCGCGTAAGTGTTCAACCGCCCGGCGGACGGCGCCGAGTGCGGCGAACAACGCGATATGCCAGTACACCACTACTTTTACCCCCATGGCTTGCCACTGCGCATTTGAATAATCTGGCTGCAGATGGAAATGATCGGGATCGGCTGCGCAAGCAACCAGCGGCGCGTTCACTGAAGCAGTGATCTGTCGATACTCGGAGCTGTTATAGAAGTCCCCGGTCATGACGGCATCTGCGCCTGCCTCAACATAAGCGTTGAGTCGTTCGATGACACCGTCGATGCCATCTGCGTGTTTGGCGTCCGTACGCGCGATGATGAGTAGCTTGTCTGGATCGCGAACCGAACAAGCGTGCTGGATGAGCTCACAAAACGCGCCACTGCTGACAACGTCCTTTCCTTCCAGGATTCCACAGCGTTTAGGGAAGGTCTGATCTTCCAGATGGATGGCCGCAATGCCTGCGGCTTCAAACTCACGCACGGTGCGGTCAAGGTTCGCCATACCGCCAAAGCCCGTATCTGCGTCACAGACTACAGGCACGTCGACGACACGCTTGATTTGTGCCGCGCGCCTTATGAGTTCCGCGGCCGTCGTGAAGCCCAGGTCCGGATAGCCCAAATCGCTTGCTTCGTTGGCAAGCCCGGAGATATACACAAACGGGTAGCCGGCTTGTGCGATCGTCCTGGCCGAGAGCGCGTCGTACGCGCCGGGTGCGGCGAGAGTCTCTTCGCCGCTGAGTAAAGCTCTGAGCTTGTTGGCGTCAGTTGTCATCGAACTCGTGATCTTTCAGGCGTAGTTCATCGTGTTGGCACTCTTGAACGCCGGGCGTTTGGTAGCACGGCGCAGATAGCCAAGCAGCGCGTCGCTCAAGTCCAAGCCATAACGTTCGGCCCAACCGAGTGTTGTTGTTAACAGAATGTCGGCGATGCTCAAGCGTTCGCCAAACAGGTACGGCGTCGCTTCTGTGATGCGCGCATCTGCAAATGTGATCAAACGATAAAAGTACTCGCGTGCGGATTGCACAACTTCAGGCGCCTCGCCATAGATGTCGGACAACGCTTCGTGGCGGCGCATGATATAGAGCGGATGTGCGTCCAGTTCCGTCATCACGTAGAAGCACCATTCCGACAGCTGAGCGCGCTCGCGCGCGTTGTCAGGCACAAACACTTTGCTGTTGTCGGCGAACACTTCGTTCAAGTAAGACAGGATGGCTGGGCTCTCCGTCAACACCAGGCTGCCATGGTTCAAAACCGGCACTTTGCCTTTTGCGCTCATCGCCAGGTATTCAGGTGTTTGTGTTTCGCCGGTGCGCGCGCCAACGGGGCGCACCTCGTAGTCGAGACCTAACTCGTGGGCAAGCCAATGCACGCGTAGCGTCCTGGAGGTACCTATACCCCATACAACTACCGGCTCTGTCGCGTTCACCGCATCCGCCACGGTCTCTCCTGATTAATTGCTTGAGGCTTGTTGGCACCGGCCGGACGTTAACAAATCAACGGGATGTCCGCACGTGGCCTGGTAACGCATAGACTTTGGGGCATTGGGATATGGGACACAAGTCTCTCCAGGGTATACACCTCGAGGGCACACGCTGTTACAGCATAGGTCGCTACGAGACAGCCGCCCCGGGCCGTTAACCCGGTATCGTGTGTATTCGTGATCTTGCAGTGATAAGGAGGAAAGACGGTAACCGTGTCTGAGCGCGTGGCCTCATCTCGCCCCGGCCAAGGCCGGGTCGCTGCATCTGCGAGAGATGTGCTTGCGCATTGGCCTGCGAGACTGGGCGTCACGTGGGACACCGCTTTTGCGACGCTGTTCTTCTTCTTGCCGCTCAGCCGTTCGATCCTGTTGACGGCACTACCACTCACAGCGTTTGAACGCCTTGGCTCGGCGGAAGCAGTCAGCTTCCTGTTTTTGTCTGCGAGCCTCGGCGGAATTATCGCGAGCCTCAATCTGCCGCCTGTGGTGGCGCGCCTCGGCTGTAGCGGTACTTTTCACCTGGCATCGCTACTGCTCATATCAGCAACGGTTGCGCTGTTGTCCGATTCCATCGTGTTGTTTGCGTTGGGCATGGTGGCTTATCTGGCCGCCAATACCGCGTTTGACGTAACGCTGAGTGTTTATCTGATGCAACTGTTACCTCGCAACGAACTCGCGCGCTTTGAACCGCGGCGCGTGTTTGCGATGGTCGCCGCGTTTTGCATTGGCCCGTTCCTGGGAGTTTACATGGGTGAACATGGCCCGCGCTGGTTGCCGTTCGTGGCAACGGGTTGTGTTGCGCTGGTGACGCTGACGTATTTCCGGTTGCTGGGCTTGCATCGTGTGTCGACCAGTTATAAAGCGGACCCCAATCCTCTCAAGAATGTGCGCCGCTTCTGGGGCCAGCCGCGGCTTCGCCTGGCGTGGTCGTCCGCGTGCGCGCGTTCTGGTTTCTGGGCTACGTTATTTGTGTACGCCCCCATACTGATGGTGTCGTCCGGGCTCGATAAGGTCACGGCTGGCACCGTCATGTCGGTCAGTGTCGCCATGGCGTTTGCGGTGCCGCTCTGGGCGCGGGTTGGATTCAAATACGGCCTTCGCAAACTCTTGACAATCGCTTATGCCGCCACCGGCATCATGGGGTTTGTGTTGTGGTTAGCCGATGTTGAACCAATGGCCATGGCGTTGCTGATCATTGCAGCGGCCGCTACCGCCTCGATGATCGACGGCGCTGGCAATGTGCCGTTTCTGCGGGCGGTGCGTGGTGCCGAGCGCGCGGAGATGGCAGGCGTCTACGGTACGTTCAGAGATGTCTCGCAACTCGCGCCGCCTGCGATTGCCGCCGTGGTGCTGCAGTTTGCCGCGTTACCAGCCGTGTTTGGCGTGGTGGGGACTTTGCTGTTCGGGCAGGCGTACTTGTGTAAGTACCTGCCGCGGCGCATGTAATTCCAGCCCGCGCGCTTAACGCGATACCGAGATCGGCAGCCCCAGGTTGTTCTGATCATTCATGCGCTTGCTGTTCGCCGCGAGCGTTAACGTATCCACAAAACCGTTTGACCATGTGATCGTGACGCGCTGCTGGATCCTGGTGTCTTTGGCCAGACAGGTGATGCCAAGGCCGCCCTGACCCAGGACTTCTTCAATACGATACCACCGGACTATATGGCCCTCGGCTCGCGCGTTGCGGTAGCGACCGGAGGACATAAGCGCATGCTTTCACAATCAGATCGCGCTCGCAGTACTGCAAGTGCGGGTCGGCCAGTAGAATGCCGAGTACACTCGCCAATTCCGGAGCGCAACATGAGCGCGAGCGTGCATACCATACGACCGCAGTTTGTCGCGGAGGTCCGAGGCTTCTCGATCGCGGCACCGCTGTCTGACGAGGACTTTGCCGTCATACGCCAGGCACTGGACGACTATGGCGTCCTCGTCTTTCACGACCAGGACATTTCGGACGAGCAACAAGCGGCGTTCAGCAAGCGTTTTGGCGAGTTGGAACTACCCGGCGCCGCCAGCAACATTACGCATCCAGACGATCGGCGCCTCGGTAGTGAGATCGCGGATCTGTCCAATCTCGACAAACACGGCGACATTCTTGGCAACAGCGATCGCCAACGCATGTTCAATCTTGGTAACCGGTTGTGGCATTCCGACAGCTCGTTTCGAGCCGTGCCGGCGCAGTATTCGATGTTGTCCGGGCGTATCGTGCCGGATGAAGGCGGCGATACGCATTTTGCGGATATGTACTCCGCTTATGACGCACTCGACGACGATCTCAAAGCTGAACTGGATGAACTGATCTGCGAACACTCATTGATGTATTCGCGTGCGACACTCGGGTTTGATGAGCTGAGCGAAGCGGAGCGCGTGCAGTTCACCCCGGTCAAACAACGGCTCGTGCGCACACACCCGTCCACCGGTCGCAAGTCGCTCTATCTGTCAGCCCATGCCGGCGCCATCGTCGGCTGGCCCGTGCCGGAGGCGCGCTCGCTGTTACGCGATTTGATGGAGGACGCCACGCATGAACGTCATGTATACGCGCACCAGTGGCGGCAATACGACTTTGTCATCTGGGATAACCAGCGCACGATGCACCGGGCGCGCCCGTTCAAGGACAAATCCGTGGTGCGGGATATGCATCGCACGACCGTGGCCGGGGTAGTGCCAACCGTTGCACAGTAGTTTTGCGCAAGCTGCTTACGCAGCGCGGTTGCATAGCGAGTGCTCGATGGGTCAGGCTATAAAGAGGTCACATGAGGGATATCCATGTCGGTTGATCCGCGTCAGTTTCGTAATGCACTAGGACAATTCGCAACCGGTATCACCATCGTCACGACCGTCAATAGCGACAGGGAACCTGTTGGTCTGACCGCTAACAGTTTCAACTCTGCGTCCATCGATCCGCCGCTTGTGTTGTGGAGCCTTGATAGGGCTTCTTCTAGCCTGCAGGCGTTTGTAGAAGGTCAACACTTCGCCGTGAACGTGTTGAGCGAGACGCAACAGGACTTATCCAACCAGTTTGCGTTTGGAGACGAAGATACGCGTTTTGAAGGCGTTGAGTTTCGCCAGGGTATTGGCGAGGTGCCGTTATTGTCTGGCTGTGCCGCACGGTTCCAGTGCAAAACCACCTATCGATATGAAGGCGGCGACCACATCATCTTTGTGGGCGAAGTGCTTGAGTTTGATAACTTCAATCGGCCACCGCTCATCTTCCATTCGGGCCACTACGCGGGCGCGCTTGCGATCGAACATAACGAGCAACGCGGCGGTTATGTGGATGATTTCCTGTTGCCGTTGTTGGCGCGCTCATTTCGTTACCTGAGTGGCCCGATCTACGAGCGTGTGGAGCAGGCGGGCCTCACCCGTGGTGAGTACCGTGTGTTGGCGGCACTCAGTGATAGTGGCTTCACGCCCGAGTCTTTGTCGCGCATTATTCCGATGGATAACCGCAGCCTCGAAGCGGATCTGTCGCGACTTGAGCGCCGGGGATTGTTGCGCATTGAGTTGCAGGAAGACGGCTGGCGCCAATGTATCCTGACACCGGAAGGCTCAGCCACGGTGATCAGTATTCTGGCGCAGGCGAAAGCGGCTGAGTCCGATGCGTTCAGCGATTTTTCGCAAGCCGAGCAGGCACAGCTAAAAGAGTATCTGCGCCGTCTGGCCGACAAGATGTCGAGCGGGCTTTAAGCCTTAAAGCCTGCGCCTGGTACGCACCAACAGATCCGCTGCTTAAAGCGCGGGCCGCTTATCTGCCCACGGCTGCGCTTCCTCAAACGCTTTGGATGCGCGCAACACCAGTGCGTCTTGCATCCGGGGCCCCACGATCTGCAATCCCACTGGCAAGCCGTCATTCGTAAACCCACATGGAATGCTGGCGGCCGGGTTGTGTGAGAAGTTGAACGGATATGAAAACTCTGCCCAGGCGAGCCAGTCCCAGTCGTGGCCTGGCCAATGGTCGGGCATCAGCTTTTCGGCCGGGAACGCGGCGACGGATGCGCTGGGTGTCAGTAACAGATCGTAGGTATCAAACGTTCGATGAATGGCTTCGACATACGCGAGTTTGAGGCCGCGCTGATGGACGTATTCGGTGGCGCTAGCCTCCTCGACGGAACGGATGCACGCCACCAGGCCCGGGTCCATCTTGTCTTCCCATTCCTCAAGCAGCGGCGCCAGCGCCAATTCGTGTGCCGCCCAGAAGAAGCGGATGAGGTCAGGGCCTTGTGGTCCCCAGGCGGGTGAGATCTCCTCGACGTCAGCGCCCAGGTCGCTGAACGTCCTGGCCGCGTTGTCGACCAAGGCTGCAACCTCGTCGTCGACGCGTGCATGACCGAGGTCGCGGCTATACGCCACTTTCAGCCCCCGCACGCCGCCGTCCAACAACTCGTGATACCGCTCCGGCTGCGCTTCGAGCGAATAATGGTCCCACGAGTGCGGCCCACTCATGATGTTTAACATCAAGGCGCCATCGCTGACGGTGCGGGTCATTGGTCCGCTGTGGGACGTCTGGTCGTTATTACGCACCGGCCAATTAGGGATGCGCCCAAAGCTTGGCTTGATGCCATACACACCCGAGAAGTGCGAAGGCAGGCGAATGGAACCTGCGCCGTCTGAGCCCTGGTGTAGAGGTCCGTAGCCGGCAGCCGCGCCAGCGCCCGCGCCGGCGGACGACGCGCCCGCGTTGTAACCGAGGCGCCATGGATTGGAGGTAATACCCGTTAACGGGCTCTGGCTAACGGCTTTCCAGCCAAATTCAGAGGTTGTGGTCTTACCGACAATAATGGCGCCCGCTTCGATTAACCGATCAACAAAGACAGAGTTAACGTCAGGCACGTTTCCGGCAGCCGTATGTGAGCCGGATTCGGTGGGCACGCCCGCGATGTTGAACAAGTCCTTGATGGTGACCGGCACCCCGTGTAACGGGCCCAAAGCGACGCCGTCAGCCAGGGCCTGCTCGGCGGCTTTGGCCGCTTCGCGCGCATGCTCACCCATGACAACGGTCATCGCATTGACCTTGGGCTCCAGGGCGTCAATGCGCGATAACACGGCATCCACGGCATCGGATGGACTGATATCGCCTGAACGTATTGCGCTTGCCAGTTCGAGCGCGGGGGTGAAACAGAGGTCGGTAGAGTTCATTGTCCTGCTTTGTTCAGTTGACGCTGCCCATGCTTCGCGTCATGTTGACCCAGCCCCCCGGTTCGATCCAATACTGGTTTTGGTCCAGTGCCCACATTCAAACCAATACGAGAAACCGTTATGGAAGGCTTTGCATCCGCACTTGTCGTCAACCCGGACTGGCAAGCGTGTGTGGATGATGTTGCTGAAGAGATCAAGTCCGCGCCCGAGGCGGACGTCGGGTTTGTGTACGTGGGCGATCCGTTGTCCTCGAACACGGATGCGATTGTAGAAGGATTGCGTGAACGCACGGGCATAAAGGATTGGATCGGAAGCGTTGGCCTCGGTGTCAGCGGACGGGGTGTGGTCGAGTTTGATACGCCAGCGTTGAGCGTGCTGGCGGGTTCTTTTGGAGAGACCCGTTATCGTGTCTTTGATTCCACCAAACCCACCGATGCGCTGAATGCCTGGGCACGCGATAACGACGCGCGTTTTGCGGTGGTGCATGGCGATCCGCATGTGACCAACCTGCCGGACGACATCGCACGCTTCACGCGCGAGCTGGATGGCGGCTTCCTCGTGGGCGGTTTGTCCAGTTCGCGTGGCGCATGCCCGCAGATCGCGAACACGGCCGTGCGCGGCGGCATCTCCGGTGCGCTGTTTGCAGGCGACGTCAGCGTGGCTACGCAGTTGAGCCAGGGCTGCACTTCGATGGGTGAGAGCCATCGTGTCACCCGTGGCGACGGCAACCTCATCGCGGAGCTCGATGGCCGTCCGGCGCTTGAGGTCATGAAAGAAGAGATCGGCGAGCTGCTGTCCAAAGATTTGCGACGCGCGGCTGGCTACATCTTTGTGGGCTTCACCGTGGCCGGTTCGGATACCAGCGAATACCTCGTGCGTAACCTGGTAGCTGTTGATACGCGTTCGGGCATCATCGCCGTGGGTGAACACGTGAAGGTCAATGACACCATCGTGTTCTGCAAGCGCGATGCTGCGAGCGCAGTTGAAGACATGGAGCGCATGCTCGGGCGTTTGCGCAGCATCCTCGGCAAACGCGAGCCCAAAGGCGGGTTGTACTTCTCATGCCTCGCGCGCGGACCCAACCAGTTTTCGCCGCCAGGCCTGGAACTCGAGATGATTGCGGATGAGTTTGGCGAGCTGCCGGTCGCGGGATTTTTTGCGAACGGTGAGATTTCGCACGACCGGTTGTACGGTTACACCGGTGTGCTGGCGCTGTTCACGTGACGCCCGGGCCAGAAGTCCCCTCAGCCCAAAAACAAGGCTCGCCTAAAGCGCCTCAAACTTCCGCAAGCTGTTCGGCACCAACTTCAGATCGGCCAGGCCGGTAATGAACGCCGCGCCAAACGACGCATCTTCGTACAGCATCTTGTAATACTGCACTTTCATCGTCAGCGCGCTGCTGATGACAATCGCCAGCATCGTCAGCACCGAACCCACTGCCATCGTGGAGATACCGCTGATGCCCTGGCCAACGGTGCAGCCCAGCCCCAACACGCCGCCAATGCCCATCAGCACCGCGCCGACGACGTGTTGCACAAAATCGCCCCCGGAGATGAACCACTCGAAGCGGAAACCGCGGCTCACGACGGCGTATAAAAAGCTGCCAACTATCATGCCCGCCACCGCGACCAGCCCGAATGTCACCATCAGGGCGTCGGCGCCGGACATGGCATAAGCCCAGATGTCACCGGCCGGGTTCACAAACGTGAACGACTGGATGCCAACAAATGCGGCTGGCTCATCGGCAAAGTCGTTTGCCTCGATCCATTCTGCGCCGAGCGGGCCGCCTGTCAGATACCAGCCGCCGAAGATGATGGCGCCGATCACAACTCCGGCGACGACATTGTCGCGTTCGCTACGAAGCGCGCTGGAGCCGATGGTCACCCACAACAACAACACCAACAGGATGCCGCCGACGATGACCCGCATCATGGCCACGTCCTCAACGCCAGCAAATGATGCGATGACGCGCGATATCTCCTGACTCTCGATGCCAGCAGCCGCCAGGTCGATGGAAATGGGTGTGACCCAGCTGGCGAAGACGATGCCGTAGAAGTCCGTGCGTGTCATCAGATAGGCGCAGGCACCCATGATCAGCACCACAAATAGCGACTTGAAGTTACCTGCGCCCAGGCGCACCAGGTTCTTGCTGCCGCAGCCGCCTGCGAGCGTCATGCCGATGCCAAACATCGCGCCCCCCAGCAGGTAGCGCGGCCACGCGAAGGTGGGGTGTCGATACGGGATCCGTGCGTCGTCAAACGAGAACAGACCCTGCCACTCGACCCACAAGGCGCCTGCCAGCGCGACAGCGATGGTCAGCAACCAGGCGCGGAAGCGGCCGGTGTCGCCCATATTCACCCAGTCGGAGACAGCGCCCATCGTGCAGAAGTTGGTGCGGTTCGTGATGGCGCCCATTATGACGGCCATGACGAAGGTAGCGCCGAGGATTTTGCTGGTGATGTCGAGTTCCACGATGCCTCTTCACTGTCAGTTGGGGACTAATCTGTTGTGAGCAGGCCTTCGGAGAGAGAAGGCGAAGGGAGTATATTCACGAGGAAGAATATTTCCGAATAGTCCATTCGGGATAACCCCGCCCGGGGTCATCGCTTGTGCGTCGTCGCCATGCCGGGGCTTGATCTCGACGTCGTGTTCCCCAATATTCCCGCGGTCCGTCCGTGTTGGGCCCCGATCATGCCAATTTACGAGTATCGCTGCGACAGCTGCGGCCACCAATTCGATGCACTCCAAAAACTGAGCGACGACCCGCTGCGCGATTGCCCCGAATGTGGCGAAAGTGCACTCAAGAAAATGTTGTCCGCGCCAAGCTTCCAGCTGAAAGGCACCGGCTGGTACGAGACCGATTTCAAAGACAAGAAAAATGACAACAAGAGTACGGGCGAATCCTCTTCGTCGTCCTTGTCGCCTGATAGCGCCAGTTCGTCCAGCGACAGCTCGAGCTCCAAATCGGATGCGTCCTCCAGCTCGTCGGACTCCAAATCCAGCAGTGCGTCCTCCAGCAGCACCTCCTCGAGCAGCGCCAGCGCGGACTAAACGCGCTCATATCCTGTATTCCTGACCTTGCTGGGCTTCCCGTCCAGCGCGTAAAATGGTGGGTTTTGAGTCTCCTCGCGGGATAATCCCATGCGCACCCACTATTGCGGGCATGTCCAAGAAGACCTGCTCGACGCCACGGTCTCCATTTGCGGCTGGGTTCACCGCCGCCGCGACCATGGTGGCGTTATCTTCATCGATCTGCGCGACCGCTCCGGGCTGGTCCAGGTTGTCATCGATCCGGACACGGTTGAGGCGTTTGCGTTAGCGGAGCGTGTGCGCTCCGAATACGTATTGCGCGCGACCGGTCGTGTGCGTCACCGCCCGGAAGGCACGGTTAATGAAGAGCTGCCCACCGGCAAGATCGAAGTGCTGTGCAAAGAGCTGGAAGTCTTGAACGACGCGGAAACACCGCCGTTCCAGCTGGAAGACGTGGATGTCAACGAAGAGACGCGCCTGACGCATCGCTACGTGGATCTGCGCCGCGAGTCCATGCAGCAGAACATCATGCTGCGCGCGCGGCTGACGCGCTCCATTCGCAGCTACCTGGATGGAAACGGCTTTATCGACATCGAAACGCCGATGCTGACAAAAGCCACGCCTGAAGGCGCGCGCGATTACCTGGTGCCGAGTCGTACGCACCGCGGCAGCTTTTTTGCGTTGCCGCAGTCGCCGCAGATCTTCAAGCAACTGCTGATGATGTCCGGCTTCGATCGCTACTATCAGATTGTGCGCTGCTTCCGCGACGAAGATTTGCGCGCTGACCGTCAGCCCGAATTTACCCAGCTGGACGTCGAGACCTCGTTTATGGACGAGGACCAGATCACCGGCACGATGGAAGCCATGGTGCGCCAGGTTTTCGAAGAAGTGTTGGGCGAGGAGTTGCCCGAGATTCCGCGTATGACTTATGCGGCAGCCATGCACCGGTTTGGTATCGACCGTCCTGATCTGCGTATCCCGCTGGAATTGGTCGAAGTCGCGGAAGACGTTGCCAGCTCGGATTTCAAGGTGTTCGCAAGCCCCGCCAAAGATCCGAACGGTCGCGTCGCGGCGCTACGCGTGCCTGGTGGTGGCGCGTTACCGCGTTCGCAGATCGACGGGTACACCGATTACGTCAGCAACTACGGCGCGAAAGGTCTCGCCTACATCAAGGTGAACGACGTCGCGGCCGGCCGCGACGGTCTGCAAAGCCCGATCGTCAAGTTCCTCTCAGACGAGGCGCTCTCTGGCATCATGCAGCGCACCGGTGCCGAGAATAACGATCTCATCTTCTTTGGTGCGGGCTCCGCAAAGATCGTCAACGATTCGCTGGGCGCTCTTCGCATCAAGCTCGGCCACGACCTTGGCATGGTGGCCGAGGGCTGGCGCCCGCTGTGGGTGGTCGACTTCCCGATGTTCGAATGGGATGAGCGCGAGAAACGCTTCCACGCTATCCACCATCCGTTTACGTCGCCGTCGGTAACGCCGGAAGAGTTGGAACAGGACCCGGGTGCGGCGCTGTCGCGCGCATATGACCTTGTGTTGAATGGCACCGAGTTGGGTGGCGGGTCGGTGCGTATCCATCGCCCCGAGATGCAACAAGCCGTGTTCCGTGTGCTGGGTATCGACGAAGAAGAAGCCGAGCGCAAGTTTGGGTTCCTGCTGCGCGGCCTGCGTTACGGCGCGCCACCCCACGGTGGTATCGCGTTTGGTATCGACCGCTGGGCCATGTTGATGTCCGGCGCCAACTCCATCCGCGAAGTGATTGCGTTCCCGAAAACGCAGACGGCCCACTGCCCGCTGACCGACGCACCATCCACCGCGGATGCGCGCCAGCTACGCGAGCTGGGTGTGCGGTTGCTTCAGGAAGAGAAGCCGTCCGAGGCTTCTTAAGGCTCCGCGTTTGAGCGCTCGCCTCGAGAGCGGCCCAGCCATATTCAACAGTTCAGGCAATCCGCCCGCGCCAACCGGCGTGGGCTAGTGCACGGTGCCGCCCGACTTGGGCCCGGCTTTGGACTGTTGCGACGAACCTGGCGAGCCGTGATGTAACACCATGCGCCAGCCGTCGTCCGTCAGCCGATAGGCATTGGTACATAACACCACGGACTGCTTCTCGAAGTTGTGGCCGTGCGAGATATGCTCGTACAGGTGATGCACGCTGGTCGTCTCATCCCCATAACAATGGATGATGCGCGGCGTGAAGCGCAGCACCGGGCCTTGCTGTAACACCAGGCGCCAGCTCTCATACACTGAGCGTGTACCTTGAATGGATCCGCCCAGTGGGTGCACGCAGACGATGTCTTCTGCGTCATCCCATAAGTCCAGCATCATGTCGATGTCGGCTTTGCCAAAAGCTTCGTAGAACGCGGCCTCAGCCTCGGCTGCGCTTTCGTAACGCGCCATGTAAATGCTCTCCAGACTCAGGCGCGCGATGCGCTGTGGTGATAACAGTCTATTTGAAGACTACATCGAAGACGTCCTGATAGTGTTCAGCGAAATGGAAGCGAAGTCCATCGCTCAAGTAGTCAGGTAGTTCGTCCACGTCACGCCGATTGGCGGCCGGCAGGATGAGCGTCTTCAAGCCAATGCGTTTCGCTGCCACCACTTTCTCGCGGATACCACCAACGGGCAGTACTTTCCCGGTCAGCGTCAGCTCACCGGTCATCGCCACCGGAATGCGCGTGCGTTTGCCCCGCGCCAGCGACAATAACGCCGTGGCCATGGTGACGCCGGCGCTTGGACCGTCTTTGGGGGTGGCGCCTTCCGGCACATGCAGATGCACGAAGGTCTCGTCGAAGAAGTCCGGGCGCCCACCGTACTCTTCCAGGTGCGAGACGACGTAACTGTACGCGATCTCGGAGGATTCGCGCATGACGTCACCCAATTGGCCGGTCTGTTTGAAGCCGCGGTTTTTGGTGTGTACCTGCGTGGCTTCGATCTCCAGTGTAGCGCCGCCCATTGACGTCCAGGCGAGGCCGGTGACGACACCCACTTCCCGGACCCGTTTCTCCTTCTGGAAGACAGGCTTGCCGAGGAAGTCTTCCAGATTCCTGGCGCCTACATTGGTCTTCGCTTTCTTTTCATGTGCGACCGCCACCGCCGCTTTGCGGGCGATACGGCCCAGTTGTTTCTCGAGGTTACGCACACCGGCTTCGCGCGCATAACCGTCAATCACCTGGCGTAACGCGGCGTCGGAGACCTTGAGCTGTGCTTTTCTCAAGCCATTACGCTCAATCTGGCGCGGCAATAAATGTTGCCGTGCGATCTCGAGTTTCTCTTCGGTGATGTAACCGGACAGGCGAATCAGCTCCATGCGGTCCAACAGTGGCTGTGCGATCGTGTCCAATTGGTTCGCTGTGCAGATGAACAGGGTTGTGCTCAAATCCAGGCGTAGGTCCAGATAGTGATCGAGGAAGTCGCTGTTCTGTTCGGGATCCAATACTTCCAGCAACGCGGAAGCCGGGTCGCCCTGGTAAGAACTGCCAATTTTGTCGATCTCATCCAGCATGATGACCGGGTTTTGTGTGCCGGCTTCTTTCAAAGCCTGCACAAACTTGCCGGGCATTGCGCCGATGTAGGTGCGCCTGTGGCCTTTGATTTCGGCTTCGTCGCGCATGCCGCCAACGCTGAAGCGATAGAACTCGCGGCCGAGCGCCGCCGCGACCGAGCGGCCGATAGACGTTTTGCCTACACCTGGCGGACCCACCAGGCAGATGATCGAGCCGGAGACTCCTCCTTTCAGCTTGCCGACGGCCAGAAACTCGATGATGCGTTCCTTGACGTCATCAAGCCCGGAGTGATCGCTATCCAACACTTCGCGTGCGCGCGGCAGGTCCAGGTTGTCGTCGGACGTGATGCCCCACGGCAGGCTGGTGGCCCAGTCCAGGTAGTTGCGCGTAACGGAATATTCCGGCGAGCCGGTCTCCAGCACGCTAAGCTTTTCAAGTTCGTCTTCGATGCGGTTCCCGGCCGCGTCGGGTAACGTCAGGCCTACGAGCCGGGCGCGAAATTCGTCGACGTCGGAGGTCTGATCGTCTTTCGAGATGCCAAGTTCTTTCTGGATGACCTCAAGCTGCTTCTGCAAGAAGAAGCGCCGCTGTTGTTCGGTCATCTGCTCTTCAACTTCGCCGCGAATCTCGGATTGCAGCTTGACGATCTCGAGCTCGTGTTTGACTAGGTCCAACACGCGCTTCATGCGGTCGAGCAAGTCCAACGTGGCCAGGATCTCCTGCAGTTGCTCGCCATCGGCGGTTGTGATGTTCGCTGCGAAGTCCGCCAGTTGTGCTGACTGGTTGGGCGAGAAGCGATTCAGAAACTGTTTCAGCTCTTCGCTGTAGAGTGGGTTTAGCGGGATCAGCTCCTTGATGGTCGACATCAACGCCATCGAATACGCTTTGATTTCGGCGTCGTTCTCGTCAGCCGTCTCGGTTTCGTATTCCACGTGTGCCACAAACGGCGCTTCTTCGCTCAACCAGCGCACGACCTTCAGGCGCTTCAGGCCCTCACCGATGAACTGCACCATGTTGTTGTTGTGCTGCGCGTGATGGATGCGCACCACCGTGCCAATCTGATGAAAATCGTTGATTGTTGGCGCACTCTGGTCAGCGCCTTCGCGCAGTTTCACAAGCGCAACCAGGTGATGAGGTGAGTCACCTACTTTTTTGACGGATTCAAGCCATGGAGTTTCGGGCAGGCCAAACGGCATGGTCTGCACCGGGAAAAAAGGGCGTTCGCCAAGAGGCAGCACCACCAACGTGTTCGGTAGAATCTGTGTGGGTACCGCAAGCCCTGTTGCCTCTTTCTGGGCTTCGACCGGCGCTTCGTCGATCGTCTCGATTTCGACTTCTACTTCGCCAACGGATGTTGGTATGTCGCGGTCTTCCTCTGTCATGCGTGCACTTTCCTCATCGGGGCCGCCGTCTTGAGCCTGGAACAGACCTAGCTGGAGGCGTTGCACCAAACTTCAATGCCCGCCTGTTGTAATGGCGGGCTTGTCGACGGGCCGAGCAGCCGATGTGTGTCGCGTGGGTGGGTATTACTCTCCCGCTATGGTCAGGCCGTCCAGCAACACCGAACCTGTGCGTATGTTGCTGCGCGTGTCGACGTTATTCCCAACCGCTACAACGCTCTTAAACATGTTGCTCAGATTGCCGGCGATGGTGAATTCGGTGATGGGGTGGCTGATGGCGCCGTTTTCAACCCAGAAGCCGGAGGCGCCGCGCGAATAGTCGCCGGTCACCATGTTGATCCCCATGCCCATCAAATCGGTGACCAGCACGCCCGTGCCCAGGTCGCGCAATAACTCGTCCGCGTCCTTGTCACCCGGGTCGATGGTCAGGTTGTGTACGCCACCAGCGTTGGCAGTGGTCGTCATGCCCAGGCGCCTGGCCGCGTAGCTGTCCAGCACATAACCTTGCAGCACGCCGTCGGTGATGAGATCGCGCGGCGCGGTGGCGACACCTTCGCCGTCGTATGCGGTACTGCCTGCTGCCCCCAACAGATGCGGTTGTTCGTGGATGCGGATGTGTGGGCTGAAGACCTGCTCACCCAGTTTGTCCAGCAGGAAAGTAGCCTTCCGGTACAGCGCGCTGCCGCGGATTGCGCCGACGAAGTGACCAAAGAAACCGGATGCCACCTCGGGCGGTAACAGCACGGGATACTGACCGGTGTTGACGGCCCCAGGCGACAGACGTGCGATGGTGCGTTCGGCCGCGGTCCTGCCGATGTCGGCCGCGGCGTCCATGTCGTCCATCGAGCGGCTGGTGTCGTACCAGTAGTCTCGCTGCATGCCGCCGCGGTCCTCGCCAATCAGGCGACAGCTGAGCGAATGACGGGTCGAGTTGCGCACGCCCACAAAGCCATGGGAGTTCACGTACGCATGTGAGGTCTCGTGGCTACCCAACGTGGCGCCATCCGAGTTCACAATACGCTCATCGACTGCGAGGCCTGCCTGCTCGGTTTCTACCGCGAGCTCAATGGCGCGTTCCGCGGACATTTCGCGCCACGGGTGGTACAGGTCCAGGTCCGGGAAGTCGGTGGCCATCAGTTCGGCATCTGCTAGACCGGAGTGTTCGTCTTCTCCGGTCAGCTTTGCAATCTGGCAGGCGGCTTCGACGGTGTCGGCGATGGCCTCGGCCGAGAAGTCCGACGTGCTGGCCGTGCCTTTGCGCTGGCCGAAGTAGACCGTCAGGCCGACGCCTTTGTCGCGGATGTGTTCGATCGTCTCAACTTCGCCATTACGAGCCGTGACGGATAAGCCGGCGCTGGTGCTGACGCCGGCCTCAGCGCCGCTGGCGCCAGACGCGCGCGCCTGCTCGACACATTGTTGGGCCACATCCGCCAGTTGCTGGCACAGTTTTTTGGGGTCATCTAGCGCCAGCGCGGTGGTCACGGTCGCTCCTAGTCGAATTTGTTCGGTTTGGGATCTCCTACAACGCGCATTGTCGACCGTTGGTCCGCGGTAACACAACTGTCACGCCGGGCGTGATGGTAAAATTCCGGCTGCTTTTGTTCGCCTGCGATCCCCCATGGACGTCACCCACATCCTGTCGCCACTTAATGACGCACAACGCGACGCGGTGACCTGCACCGATCCGCACGCGCTGATTCTGGCTGGCGCCGGCAGTGGCAAGACCCGCGTGTTGGTGCATCGCATCGCCTGGTTGATGGCGACGGGTGAGGCGATGGGCCATAACATCCTGGCCGTCACCTTCACCAACAAAGCAGCGGGCGAGATGCGCATGCGCATCGAAGAGATGCTGATGCGCCCCGTGGGCGGCATGTGGGTGGGCACCTTCCATGGGCTTGCGCACCGGTTGTTGCGCGCGCATGCCGAAGAAGCGGGCCTCGCGGATGGTTTCCAGATCATTGACAGCGATGACCAGTTGCGAGCCGTCCGCCGGCTGGTGCGCGAGATGGATCTGGACGAGGCCCGCTGGCAACCGCGCCAGGTGCAGGGATTTATCAACTCGCGTAAGGAAGAAGGCTTACGCGCCAAACATGTAGACCCTGGGGGCGATTGGTTTGCCGAGCGCATGCTGGAGGTGTACCAGCAATATGAGGCGTTATGCGAGCGCGGCGGGCTGGTCGACTTCGCGGAGTTGTTGCTGCGGGCGCATGAGGTGTTGCGCGACCGGCCAGATGTGTTGGCGCACTATCAGCATCGCTTCAGGTACGTCCTGGTGGACGAATTTCAAGACACCAACGCCATCCAGTACGCCTGGCTACGATTGATGGCGGGCAGCCAGGCCCAGTTGTTTTGTGTGGGTGATGACGACCAGTCCATCTACGGCTGGCGTGGCGCGCGTATCGAGAACATCCACCAGTTCAGCAAGGACTACTCCGGCGTCGCCACCTTTCGCCTGGAGCAGAACTATCGCTCGACCGGCAACATCCTGGGCGCGGCCAACGGCCTGATCGCCAACAACCAGGGTCGGCTGGGCAAAGACCTATGGACCGCTGACGGCACTGGCGAGCCGGTGCGCCGGTATAGCGCGTTTAATGAAGTCGACGAAGCGCGTTTTGTGGTTGGCCGCATCGTGCAGTGGAAAGAGCAGGGCGGTCGCGGCGATGAATGCGCCATTCTCTATCGGGTGAGCGCGCAGTCGCGCATGTTCGAGGAAGCGTTACTGGCCAATGCTGTGCCGTACCGCGTGTACGGCGGGATGCGGTTTTATGAGCGTGCGGAGATCAAGGATGCGCTCGCGTATATGCGCCTGATTGGCAATCCCAACGATGACACGGCGCTGGAGCGCGCCATCAACACGCCCACGCGTGGCATCGGCACGCGCACCGTAGAGGTCCTGCGCGACCGGGCGCGCATGGATAACACGTCCTTGTGGGACGGCATCCTCGCGTGTCTGGCCGGAAACCTGTTGAGCGCCCGCGCCGCGGGGTCCGTGCGCGGTTTTGTCCAGCTGATGGACGAGCTACGGAGCGCGGTGCGCGGGCTCGAGCTGTACGAGCAGGTGCGCACGGTCACGGATCTGAGTGGCCTGGTTGAGTTCCACGGCAAGGAAAAAGGCGAACGCGGGGTCGCGCGAGTCGAGAACCTGAATGAGCTGGTTGCCGCCGCCCGGCAGTTCGCGTTCGAGATCGAAGAGGGTGACGACCCGCTAATAGAGTTCCTGGCACACGCGGCGCTGGAAGCGGGTGACGAACAGGCCAGCGACGCACAGGATGCGGTCAACCTGATGACCCTGCATTCGGCCAAAGGCCTCGAGTTTCCGCAGGTGTTCCTGACGGGTCTGGAAGAGGGCCTGTTTCCGCATCAGCGCTCGATGGAGGACGCGTCGCAACTGGAAGAGGAGCGCCGCCTTTGTTACGTCGGTATGACGCGGGCAAAACAGGCGCTGTATCTGACTTACGCCGAGGCGCGGCGGCTGCGTGGCTCCGAGTATTACGCGACGCCATCGCGTTTCCTGCACGAGCTGCCGGATGAGCATGTCGAAGACGTGCGCCTTGGGCGTCCCGCGAGCCCAGGGCGTACTCGCCCGGCTGCGCCGGTGGCACCCACCTGGAGCGCGGCCACGCAGGAAGAAGGCCCGGGTGGCATTCAGCTGGGGCAACGCGTGGCACACAAGAAATTTGGTGAAGGTATGGTCACGAAGTTTGAAGGCCACGGCAATCACGCGCGCGTGCAGGTGAACTTCAACGACCACGGTGCCAAGTGGTTGATCGTGGCATATGCGAAGCTGGAGGCGGTCTGAGCACGGGGTTAGCAAGTGGTAAAACGCGCGGTTACGAGCGCTTGAGCTTGTTACCAGGGCTCAGGGCGCGCACAAAAAAGCCGGCTAGCAGCCGGCTTTTCTTTTGGGTCTTGGATGAGGCGTCGTTAGCCTGCGTTCACCCCAGACTCTTTCAGCATGAAGCGCACTGCGGCTTTGACATCATCGTCGCTCAAGCTCGCGTTGCCACCTTTACCTGGCATCAGTTGGCCCTTGCCATTGATACCGCTGTTGTACAGCGCTTCCAGGCCCTGCTCCATACGCTTGCTCCAGGCTGCGGTGTCGCCCAGCTTAGGCGCATTCGCGACGCCAACCATGTGGCAGGCACTGCAGGCGGCCATATACGTTTTGCGGCCAGCGCCGTCATCGGCGGGGGCGGCGGCCGGTGCAGCTGCGGCTACTTTGGGCGCCTCGGCCTTGGGTGCTTCGGCCTGGGCTGGAGCCGTTTTGGGGGCCTCGGCTTTAGCTGGCGCAGGCGCAGCAGCCTGTTCCATCTTCGCGGTGGCAACGCTGCCTACAGGGGCAATTCGCTCTTGCAGCGCGCCCGGGCTTTGCTGAATCTTGGCAATAGCTGGGTCACCAACCGCGCTGGCAACGAAATAGCTTGCAAACGCGAAGATGACCAGAAGGATGAGTACGGCACCAAATTGCCGGTAGAAAACGTCGTCAGCTTGGCTCACGTTCGCCTCTCAAAAGCTTGAATCTTGGGTGGAAAATTCGGGTGAAAAATAGCTGCGTAATGGTGACAGAGGTGGGGTTCTGACTCAAGTTTTCCCTGACAGCCACTCACGCCGCATTTCCGTCGTTTGTCGACCTTGACGAAGCCCGTAACCCATCTGCCGCCAGCGCGTTGTGCCCATCGCTCTGGTTTGCCTTGAGTGCGCCCCAGATGAGGTCTGGCACAAAATCGGTAGCGAATGAGTCCAGGGCAAGCCACTTTTCTGCATCGTCGTGTCAACCGATGTTCCTCTTGCGCGTTGTTACTCCCTGCATGTTGCACAAAACGACCACAAGCGGAGTCTGATGAATTCGAGTTTCTTGTCTGTTCCACTGTTTGCTGCGGCGCTCATGATTGCGGTGGCACCCGCGGCGACCGTGTTGAACGGCGGTTTGACCGACGCGCGGATCGTGCGGATGCGGCCGGACGCGAGCATCTGGCTGAGTGCCTGAGCCACAA
>MDTA01049059.1_pt1 | contig 22304 bp, 23 predicted proteins | sample 811151 | NCBI WGS metagenome assembly MDTA01 (sample SAMN05326648, study PRJNA326480) | marine metagenome | isolation source: seawater | place: Indian Ocean: South | collected 2010
CATACCTGTTGTGGCTACTCAACATAGTGGATGGGGAGGATATCTTGCTAACGGCGCTTTGGTAAATGAAATGTTAATTGATGGCGCAGATCACTATATTACTTTTGGATGGGACAATAAAACTCATGGAGAGTCAATGTGGATAAAGGATGCCATAAAGCTGCCAAGCCCTCTTCTTTCTGAGCTGATTTCTTTACCTCGCGAGCGATTCAGACATACTGAAAATAGATCATTGCTTTTAAGTCTTGGCTTTATATATAGATTTCCAGCTTTTTATAACAGCTTCCTTCGGCTAGATATAATTAATGACTACATCAGGTTATTAGAATCAATAATGGAAGATTTATCAAAAGCAGGATGGCATCTGACAATATCATTTTATAACAATGAAGTAGCAAATTATTTCAGTGAAAAAAGTCAATACTGGACTCAATCAGATGTCTTTAACGTCACTATTCTGGATGATCACAACATAAGATTGAGAGACTATATGCAGAATAAAGATTTTGACTCCATATATGATGCAATAATTTGGGATATCCCTGCAGGTGGATTTAGTGAAAGTATCTCTCTTGGCAAGAAAAGCTTTGCTCTATTGAATGAAAACCTTATAAACACCACCTTAGAATCACAACCATTTCTAAATGATCTTTATAAATATGGCATCTTTTTTAGAGATGGTTCAGATTTAACTCATTCTCTAAATGAATTCAGCAATGCTAGAGACTGGTATTTAAATGAAGATAGACAGAAGGCACTAAATAATTTTTTTTATAAATTTCTAAGATCGAATAACAAGTGGGAAGAAGAATGGGTAAACTTCCTATCGAGTAAAATTCAATAAAAATATAAAATTAGATTAACTGCTTATTAATTACCAATTTAATCTAAATCAAGTAAAATCCAATTTTTCTAAGGACCATTATGAAGATAATCGCAGAAATAGGCTGGAATCACATGGGAGATATGAGTTTGGCAGAAGACATGATAGAGGCTGCATCAAATTCAGGTGCAAACGTTGTCAAGTTTCAATACTGGAATCCTAAATATCTTAAAAAAGGTGCTTGGGATAGCGATGGAAGAAGAGAAATCTATAATAAAGCTGCTCTTAATGAAGGAAAGATATTAGATTTAATAAATTTATCTTCTAAGCATGGCTGCGAATTTTTAATAAGTGTATTTGGAACTGCGGGTGCCAGTTTAATGCATGAATTGCAACTATCGGAAATTAAAATACCTTCGCATGAGACTACTAACTATAAGTTATTAGAATTTTGTTCTAAGAAATTTTCTAAGATATATTTTTCTGCAGGTGCATCAACTGTGAAAGATGTAAAAAAGGCATTAGAAATACTTAATGCTGGTAGTGCCAAGTATAATCTTATGCATTGTGTTTCATCTTATCCATGCCCAAATAATCAAATAAATTTGCCAAGACTAGAATGGCTTTCTTCAATCTCGAAAGATATTGGATTTAGTGATCACACTAAAAGCACTATTATCCCGGCACTTTCTGTTGCATACGGTGTTACTGCCATATAAAAACACTTTACTACCGATAACAACCTTCCTGGAAGAGATAATGAGAATGCATTAGAACCAACTGAATTTAAATTAATGGTAAAAAATATTCTTGAAGCTCAGCAGTCAATGATTTCTTGTGGTAACGACTACCAAGATATTGAATCAGACACTGTTCAAAACTATCGAGGTAGATGGGAGCCACATGATTATGAGTAATAATGAAAAAATAAGTGTATTGATTCGTTCAAGAAACGAGGCTAGATGGATTGGACATTGTATTCAGTCAGTCATTGATTTTTTAGATTCTCCTGAAATTATAGTAATAGACAATAACTCCAAGGATAAGACCTTACAGATTGTGAGACAGTTTCAACAAGATCCTGAATTATCAAAAGGAGGAAGTCACGCAGATATAAAAATTCTAACTATCGATGACTACTCGCCTGGAAAATCATTAAATCTTGGAGCCAAGGCTGCTCAAAATAATTACATTTTGATTATTTCAAGTCATTGTGTCCTTAATAAATTTAATACATCAAAACACATTAGTGACTTAGAAACTTACTGCACTATCTTTGGTAACCAGATACCTATTTACGAAGGAAAAAAAATAACTAAACGCTATCTTTGGAAACATTTCATTGATAAGGAAGTTGTAGATATGTACTCAGAAATGGAAGAGAGGTATTTCTTTCATAACGCACTGTCATTTTTCAAAAAACAAACTTTAATTGATAATCCCTTCGATGAAAATCTTGTAGGAAAGGAAGATAGGTATTGGGTAGCTAAGATGATTACATCATCATTTAAAACACTCTATGATCCTGAGATGCAAGTAGATCACCACTATACCGACAACGGAAATACGTGGAAAGGTATAGGTTAACTTGAATATACTAGGAATTACACTTGCCCGCGGCGGATCAAAAGGGGTGAAGAACAAAAATATTAAAGATCTCTGTGGAAAACCCCTCATACAGTACACTATTGATGAGGTTTTAAAATCAGAATATTTGAGAGAATATATTGTATCCACTGATGATTTTACTATAGCAAAAGTATCTAAATCCCTCGGTGCAGAAGTCCCTTTTATGAGACCAGAAGAGTTCTCGACCGATGAAGCAAGTTCGGTATCTGCTCTTCAGCACGCAGTTTCTTTCATGGAAGAAAGGGAAAGTAAGAAATATGACTTTGTAGTAGAAATCATGTGCACCAATCCTTTGAAAATACATGAAGATATTGATAATTGTATAAAAAAGATTATTGATACTGATGCAGATTCAGTAATAGCAGTCCATCAATTGGAAGATCATCATCCCGCGCGGATAAAAATGATTATAGAAGATAAGATTCGTGATTTTTTACCTGAACCAAATGAAGCAAGGAGGCAGGATTTAAAACCTAAAGCTTATATAAGAAGCGGATCTATATATTGCATGAAAAGAGATTATTTGATGGAGCTTAACCTTAGATATGGCGGAGATAACAGTAGACCTTATATTTTGCCAAATGAAAGAGCTGTAAACGTTGATACTGAGATCGATTTCATGATTTGTGAACAATTAATTACTAACAAAAATGATCCCTAAAATACTGGTAGTTACACCAACTAGTCATATTGACGGTGTTAATAGAATTTTAGAATCTTTTGCAGAAGTTTTTTATCTAGATGATCCCTCTGAACAAGAAGTTCTAGATATTGTCTGCAAATATGATGCTGTCTTTACAAATCCAAATAAATCTAAGATCTTCATAGGCAAGGACATTATAGATAAAGGTACCAAATTAAAGTGTATATGTACTGCCTCTACTGGCACCAATCATATAGATAAAGAGTATGTTATCTCCAAAGGCATTAAAATTATATCCTTAACCGAAGAAAGAGAAACCATTAATAAAATTGGGTCAACCGCTGAGCTGGCTTTCGCTTTAACCATGTCCTCTCTAAGAAATGTTGTTAATAGCCATCAAGGTGCTTTAGAAGGGGAATGGAATTATAGTAAATTTATAGGAAGACAGCTGAATTCTCTTTCTATAGGAGTTATAGGTTATGGAAGGCTGGGTAAGTTCTATTCAAGCTACTTCGAACAATTTAAATCAAAAGTTAGGGTTTTTGATCCATATAAAAAAGTTAAGGATTTCGAGCAAATGCAAGATCTAGAGAGTCTTATCCAAGTATCAGATGTTATATCTTTGCATGTCCATGTCACAGAAGAAACTATAAATTTGATTAATTCAGAATCTTTGCTTGCTGCGAAAGAAGATATACTCATAATAAATACTTCTAGAGGAGAAATTATTAATGAAGATGATGTGGTTAGATTTCTGAAATCTAATAAGCAAGCCAAATTGGCTACCGATGTTCTTAGAGATGAAATTAGAGACAGAGAAAATAGCCCTCTATTGGAATATGCAAAAAGCAGTAATCAGGTAACAATAACCCAGCATATTGGAGGCATGACCAAGGAAGCTCAAGAAATTGCCTATTGTAGAGCTGCAACTTTATTAAAAGAACTTATGGCCTAATTATGACAACAAACATTGAAGAAGAATTAAAACAAGCTTTAAGGTTCGTTGAGAATTCAGAACTAGGCACCAAAATGTCCCCTTTGTGGGAGGAGATGTCTAAAGACTTTTCCTTTGATAGACCTTCAAATTTAAGGGATTACTCTATTAATAGAGAGCATGATTTTTCAAGGGTCTCAAGATTTTATAAGTTTGCAAAAAAGATAAAGTTCTTATCCAGAAATTGGATCAGAGTGAGCAATGTATTTCTAAATATAATAAATGGAGTAGAGAAATTTTATGTATCTATTCTTAGTCAACTTATATTAGGCGATTCAAAGGCCTCACAAAGGTATTCTTTTGATATTTATCCATTAGAGGCATACGAGGAGCATCAAAAACAAGTTAACATAGTTTCGGACTATGAAAGTTATAACTCTAAGAATAACATTTTTTTCTCTCACAATAATTATAAGTCGTATACATATTTCCACACACTAAAGAAATTTATAAATTTAGAAAATCTTGAATCAAAGAACATTCTTGAAATAGGATCAGGCCTCTTTAACTTCGGAACGATAGTGTCGAAGAACCTTGACCGTTTTAGTTACTACTGCATAGATTTACCTGACGTTGCATTAAGAGGCTACCTTTCTGCAAAAGAGAATGTTGATGAAGATGTGGAACTTTTTTTACCACACCAGTTAGATGCTTTTAAGAAATCCCTTTCGAAAAAGAAAGTAATTTTTTTAATTCCAAGTCAATTAGATAACCTAGACATAAATATAGATTTTTTTATAAATCATGAAAGTTTTTCTGAGATGAACATTGAAACTGTCAATGACTATCTGTCCAAGATAAAAATGAGAATGACAGAGGGTTCACATATATTTCTAGTAAATAGATTCTCAAGACTACAAAGCCATAGCGCCAAGAGTTTTGATTACACAAATTTTTTAGACTATGAATTAGATGGCTTTTATAAGATATGTTTTGAGGTTGAGAAATTTAGATCTTTTCTTCCTGTGCAGAAAGATTTTCCTAATGTTATTTTTATAGGTCAAAAGGACAGTAGCTAATTGTCCCAAAAAGGTATCGTGTCATCTCAAAAAGTAGAAAATTTTGTTTTAAATTCTCTTTTTTTTATTTTTGCTTCAGTTGTTGGAATATACCTACTCTATGTTTTTGGTTCAGAAGGAATATCTAACGATTTTGCCGGTTATATAGGTCTCTTTGAGAGACTTAGTTACAGCAGCTTCAATGAATCATTTGTTAGAGAGATTACAGAGCCGGGCTATTTGTTGATTGTTTGTATCCTATCAAAGAGCCTATCACCAGAAACCATATTCTTTTTGGCAGGTTTGTTCCCTCTACTATACAAAATAAATTTATTAAGAAGAATAGACTATGGTGTTGGAGCTGTTTTATTTTACTTCTTATTATTTCTTCACATACAAGAGTCAAATCAGATAAGAGGTGCTTTGGCGGGTTGCTTTATTTTACTCTCATTATTTCTAGATAATCATCATCCTTCAAGATACTTAATTTTAGGCGCAGCTGCAGCTTTGTTTCATTACTCTGGAATTATAATATTTGCTTTTTTCCTCTTCAGTAAAACAAACTCAAACCTTTTAGCACTCATTGGTTTATTTGTTGTCTCTTTGGCTTGGAATACTCTTCTGACAAGTGTATCAGCTTTTAATTTTCTTCTTCACCAAGCTTCCGGAACTGAGCTTGGAGTAACTTTTACTAATCCAATATTCTGGCTACAAATAAGTATTATCATTTCATGTCTTTTTATATACCGAGATCTAACGTATTATCAAAAGAAAGGTTTCCACCTAATATTATTGGGTGCTGCTACTTACATTTTTTTTGCCGATACTCCAGTTATTGCACATAGGATCAGGGAACTTTCTCTTCTAGGACTTTTTCCTTTAATTTTTACAAGATATACATCTATTACATTATCAAGTTTGTATAATTATTTAGCTTCATTGCTTATTGCCGTCTATACCTTCTCTTTTACTTTTGGAGAGGTATTAGGTTACTTTTCAATTTTTTAGTAATGTCTAAGTTAGACGTAATTTTAGTTAATTGGAATAGTGGTCCGTTCATTGCCAATTGCATTGACTCAATTCAAAAGTCTAACCACGAGGACATAAATAAAATTATCATCATTGACAATGGATCTCAGGACAATTCTTTAGAAAAAATACCAATTTTTGATAAAGTTGAGATTCACAAGAATAAAATAAATGAAGGCTTTTCAAAAGCTTGCAACATTGGTGCTAGTTATAGCGATGAAGATTATATTCTTTTCTTAAATCCTGATACGAAAGTATTTAAAGAAACTATTTCAGGGGCTTTTGACAAGATAAGAAGACAGCAGGACATAGGAATTCTCGGAGTTAGTCTAGTTAATGAACATAATCGTATAGTTAGAACTTGCTCAAGATTTCTTTCACCTATGAGGGTTTTTTCTCACTCTATAGGGTTAACCAGAATTCTAAAATCTTCGGGCATGGCAATGCTCGATTGGGATCATCAAACTTCTTCAGAAGTGGATCAAGTTATGGGAGCTTTCTTTTTAACTCGAAGGAAATTATTCGACGAATTGAAAGGTTTTGATGAAAATTTCTTTGTTTATTATGAAGAAATGGATTATTGCTACAGAGCAAATTTACTAGGCTATAGAAGTTTTTACGAAACTTCCTTAAGAGCATATCATTATGGAGGCGGTACTACTGAAAATATTATTTCAGAAAGACTTTTTTACACTTTAAGGAGCAGGATTCTTTATTCAATTAAGAACTTGAATGTGATGGGATGTATTCTTTCTATTCTATCTACTTTGTTTGTTGAGATGTTTACAAGGATATTTATTTCATCAATCTTAAAACTCTCTCTAAGTGATTTCATTAACTCTTCAAAAGCATATATTAAATTAATTTCTTGGTTTATAGGATATCTATTCAATAGATCTAAATCTTAGCTTTTAAGGTTTGAACTAGAACAATATCCCTTTCAGACCCTTCCTTGAATGACTCTCTTCCGTGTAAAAATCTTTTATTATCAAGCATAGCAAGATCCCCTTTTTTCCAATTTGAAGTAAAAGTTAATTTAGATGATTTTTCAGATATTTCTTCCATAATATCTTTAGGTATTTTTTGATTATTAGCTAATGTTCTAGAGAGAATCTGTGGTTCTGATTCAAGATCAACAAGTAAATGATTACTGAAGCTTAACTTGTTAGTAAATCTGCATTCGGTTACGCCAAAGCGCAGTAGGTTCATTTCCAGAGAGCTTGTTTCCCAATTAAGACTTACATCTGAAGCACCTATTTCTTCCAAAAACCATTTCTTCTTACCTTTAGATTTCTTTTTAATATCTATGGGTAAAGAAAGAACATACTTGATAGGGTTACCAAGAAAAAAAACTTTTGTATCTTTTTCAAGAGAGTTCCATAGTTTTACTGCATCACAAAAAGTTGTATTTCCATCTTGCTCGGATGGTTTCTTACAAAAGAACCACAAAATCTCTGGCCAGGAAGGGGCAAAACTAGCTTCACTGTGTAGTTTTATCTCTTTGTTGCCTATATCAACATTTTTTATATTTTCATTGCCTAGTCTAGTTTCTCTTCGATTAGTATCTTTTGCATAACGCAAAGTAAATTCATCAGTAAAACTAATAAGATCACTCTCTATGTCCTCAAAGTCTCTAAATAGAATAAATCCAGTGTTGAGGAATTCTTTATAAAGTAATTTTCTAGGTATATTTTTTAAATGCCTATACTCAGATCCATGAAATTGATATAAATTATTATTGGTCATTTGCAGTTCAAATATTATACTGAATTTCTTTTTTAATTATCTAAAAGGTTCACTCTTGAATGCATATATAAAAGCTATTGAGTATTATTTACCTCCCAATGTAGTAAGTAACGAAGATCTTATCATTCAAAATCCTGACTGGAATGTAAAAAAGATTTCTGACCTAACAGGCATCAATGATAGACATATTGTTACAGATGAGACGTCAGTTGATTTAGGAGAAAGTGCGGCAAAAAAACTCTTTAAAAAACATATTAATATAAGAGATAAAATAGATTATTTGATCTTTTGCACTCAATCGCCAGATTATTTTTTACCAACCTCGGCTTGTATTTTACAAGATAAATTAGGATTAAATACTAATATCGGAGCTGTAGATGTCAATCAAGGATGCAGTGGGTTTGTATATTCCCTTGGTTTGGCAAAAGGCCTTATCGAATCTAAGCAATGTGAGAATGTTCTAATAATTACCTCTGAAACTTATTCAAAATTCATTAATCCAAAAGACAAAAGTGTGAGGACTTTATTTGGAGATGGTGCTTGCGCCATATTGGTTTCAACACAAGATTGCAATGAAACTGGAATTTTTCCCGTAATTCATGGAACAGATGGGAGCGGTTATGCACAATTAATTGTTCCACATGGAGGTGCGAGAAATCCATTATCAAATGATTCTTATGGTGAGATGGAGGATGAAAGTGGCAATATTAGGTCCGAATCAAATCTTTACATGAATGGTAGGGCCATTCATAACTTTACCATTAAAAAAATTCCTAAAGTATTTGAAGAAACTTTAGGAAGGTAGGGCTTAGAGCTTGAAGATATAGATTCGGTAATTTTTCATCAGGCCAATAAATTTATATTGAATAATTTACAAAAGAAAATAAACATACCTGAAGAAAAAATACATAGATCTTATGAATCTATAGGTAATACCGTTTCTTCAACAATACCTATTGGGCTTGCAAAAGAAAAAGAAAAAAGAAAGTCAGTTTCGACTTATTTACTCCTTGGTTTTGGAGTAGGTTTGTCTTGGGCAGGCTCTATAGTAAGATATTAGCCTACTTTATTAGGGTATTTATATCACCTATAGTTCTACAGCTCAGTAAAGAATCATCTTCAAGCTCTATTCCATATCCATCATCAATTGCCGTCATAACACAAATCATTCCCATCGAGTCCCAAGCTTCACATTGCTCTAGTAAGTAGCCCTCGGTCACAAGTTCTTTAGGAATTTCTAGCTCAGCACTAATAATATTTATAAACTTTTCATCCATATATGTACTATAACATCTTAGGTTCTAGATAAGCTCATTGAAAGTAACATTAACTAGTTTTTCATTTTTCATCATCTCACCAATATTTTTGCATAAATCTCTGAACAAAATTTTCGATTGCCTAGAAGTTATTAAGTTGTGAGGGTGCAACCATAGGTGTGCCATCTTTTTGTTTTCAGCTGCATCTTGAAGGAGATTGTCATACTTTTTATAAATAATACTTGAAGGAATCATTTTTCTATATCCATAAAACCAGTGAACCATTATTCCTCCTGGTACAGAATTTTTGTTTAAGTTTTCTGCTTGTTTATATACGTTTAAGCTATCAATAAGGGAATTAATTTTTTTAGGAATAAAATTTATATTTAGATGATTAGGGAAATCTCTATACCTTGCTATACCTGATCTGCTAAGTATCCTTGTATGTGAAATTTTATTCCTTGGGTAAATAATTGAGGAGTAGCTAATACCCAAATTGCTCATCTGAGATTTGACAAGTGAGAGCTCTTCTATTGCTTCTTCTTCAGAAAGCCTGTCAAAGGGTATATGACAGTATCCATGAGTTGCTAGTTCATGCCTGCTGTCTTTGAATAGCTTCATCAATTCAGGCAGAAAATAACCTTCAGAATTATTCTCATACTTTTTATAAAATTCCTCTATCCAAATTTTATGACTTGTACCTTGTCTTAATTTTTTAACTTTATCTCTAAATTCTGTCTCGCTCTCCAGCATTGCACCTACAAATCCAAAGGTAGCTCTCAGATTATTCTTTTCAAGAATATCTAAAATAAATTCGTATATATGATAAAGGTTTTTATCAGTTAATTTGTTATCTATCCATGATTGCCTTTCATCTATCATTCCCCATTTACCTTCACAATCAAAAGATATCAATACTTTTCCTATTTTTTCCATAAATCACTACACAAAACTATTAAACGCCACATCAGTTGAGATGCCGTCAATTTTACAATCAGCTATCCTTCTAGAAGAAGAATGACAAAAAGCCTCAGGCATATTCTTGTATGGCTTATAATTGTATTGCACTAGATCTACATCAGATGTAATCGAAACAATAACAATTGGAATTCCATATGATGCAGCAATACTTTCTACACAATCTAGCAAATTTTTAGGATTTTCTGAGTCTTTTAGCTGCAAAGAAAAGACCCTCACGAAAGGAATGAAATTTTTTTTCCCTACTGAAAATAGGAGTGAGCTTTCCGTCTTAGGTTCTTGAACAGTATAAGTGATTGGACTAAATTTATGGAAAAAACGCCATTCTATAAAATCATCGGTAATATTATTATCAAAAAGTTCAAGATTTTTTAAAACACCTAACAAGGTACTTCTTTCTTTGAGGTTTTTATTGCTCAAAATATTAAAACCTTTCAACAAGAATTTATCATAGAGTGAATCATTTCGTATTTGTTTACTAGAAAATATTTTTTTGGGAATAATAAACTTCTTTGCCCAAGTCGACTTAATCTTTATGGAACCAATTTTTTCATAGGCGATAGCCAATTTTCCAGTAGCATGGGCTAGAATTTTTAAATCTTCTTCTCTGATGGTTTCCATTAATAGTTTCATCCCTGAGCCTTTATAGTCAGGATCCGAATATAGATTATGAAGATTCATTGCCATCTCAGTCTTTCCATTCAATATTAACGTAGATCTATAGCCGTGTAGACAACCTACAATCTTGTTGTTGTTTATAGCTACTTTAAAAAAGCTTTCCCGATAATCTCTGAGCCAAGCTATGTGAGTTGGCTTGCTATGATAATTTAAGAAGCTAATATTTTTCTTAAAAAACCTAGAATATTCTTTTTGCAGATCTTCAGTATAATTTTTTATTTCCAGCATTTTAAGCTTTGAAGATAATCAAGTAGTCGATTTTATTCTCATCTTCATGAACAACTTCTTTGCCTAAAAATTCGACCATTTGATTTAATAATTCTAGGTCATACACATGATGGTGAAGTGCTCTATTTTCAAAATTCCTTAATGATCTGCTTTTAAGGGCCTCAAGGTCTTTTACACCTGGATCTCTCAAAAAGTCATGCTTAGATAAAATTTCATCTAAATGAGTTAAATCGCGTTCAGAAGTATCATTATTAAAATCTTCGATAATATGTTTTATATCGGTCACATCTCGTTTGTGATCAAAATTAGTATCTTTTTTTGGCAGAACAAGAACAATGGGAGAATTTTTTTTTACTACCCTTATCCATTCCTTAAGAGCCTTTATAGGATTTGCTATATGTTCTAAACAATTACTAGATAAAAGAAATTGATATTGATGCGAATCAATTTTTTCTAGATTAATCGCATCTTGTACAATTATTTTAGATGAGTTGTTACCTAAGTAGAAAACTTCTTTGTTATTTTGCCAAAGCGTTTCATCCGAGAAGTTCACTATATCTAATTGAGATATGATTTGATAGATAGGAAAGTTGCGTTTAAAGAAATTACTAGGACCTCCAATTTCAATACCTCTCTTTTTAAAAAATTGATGTTTTATATCCTCATCTAATTTCATGCAAAGATCTTTTCTGATCAGAGGATAAGAAAAGTTTTTGATTTGTTCTATGATAGGTTCAGACATTATAGATTTTTACACTTCGTGAAAGGAATAAGCTACTAATGATCTATAATAACACGATTAAATTCCTTAATTGTTCATGAAAATCATTGCCCTGACACGATATTCACGAAAAGGCGCATCTAGCAGGATGCGGTTTCATATTTTTTTTGAGGAATTAAGAAAAAAAGGATTTGATATAGAGGAAAAGAATCTTCTTGATGATGAATATTTAGAAAATATATATTCAGAAAATAAAATAGATTTAGTTTATATCTTGAAAAGATATCTTAGAAGATTTTTAACGCTTTTCAAATTTTACAAATATGATCTTATTTGGTTAGAAAAAGAGCTATTCCCCAAATCTCCTGCAACTTTTTAAAGACTTTTAAGTATTTTAGGAGCAAAAATGGTAGTAGATTTTGATGACGCTGTCTTTCACAATTATGATCAAATTGAGTCTAATTATTCATTGAAATTACTCCTTAAAAATAAAATAGACGTAGTAATGCGCACTAGTAGTTTAGTACTATGTGGAAATTCCTACATAGCTAAACGAGCGAATGATGCTGGTGCAAAAAATATTTGTATAATTCCTACTGTCGTTGATTTAGAGAGATATCAAGTTAAATACAGCGACAATGAAAGGATTATTATTGGATGGATAGGAACACCCATAACGGATCATTCTCTTGATCTTATTATTCCAGCCCTAGAAGAGCTCTCATTGAAATTTGATTTTTCCCTGAAATTGATTGGAACCAATAGAACACTTAATAATATTCACACTATCAACATACCTTGGTCTGAAGAGAAAGAGGCCTCTAATATAGAAAGCATAGATATTGGAATTATGCCTTTAAAGAACCTGCCTATGGAGAAAGGAAAATGTGGATATAAACTTCTACAGTATATGGCCAGTGGGAAACCCGTAATTGGCTCATCTGTGGGAGTAAATAAAGATATTATAAAAGATGGTGTTAATGGTTTTCTTGCCAAAGAGCATCAAGACTGGGTCGATAAACTTGAAATTCTGATAGAAGATAAACAAAAACGTTTATCTCTTGGGCGTGAAGGAAGGAAACTTGTTGAAAGAAAGTATGAATTGAATTCTGCTTTTAAGCTCCTCGCAGGAGAATTCAAGAAATTGAAGGAACAAAGCTAGATATGTGCGGCATAACAGGTTTTTATGATAGGAAAAATTCTAGTGATGAGTACTTTAAGACTACCCTCACCAAAATGAATAATGCCTTGTCTCATCGAGGGCCCGATGGAGAAGGTATCTGGTTTGACGAAGTCGCTGGGTTAGGGCTTGGCCACAAGAGATTATCAATCATTGACCTATCTGAGCATGGGAGTCAACCTATGACTTCTAAGAATGGTAATCTAGTCATAATTTTTAATGGAGAAATTTATAATCACAAAGAGCTTAGAGCAGATCTACGATCAGTCAATTGGTCTGGTACTTCTGATACAGAAACACTAATCGAATGCATTTCAGTTTATGGTTTAGAAAAGTCTTTATCCTTGATTCGGGGTATGTTTGCATTTGTTCTTTGGGATAAACAGTCTGGCAAAATAACTCTAGCTAGAGATAGATATGGTGAGAAGCCTCTATATTACGGCTTAATCAATAATACTTTCATGTTTGCCTCAGAGCTAAAGTCCCTTAGGAGACATCCTGCTTTTGATGAGGAAATAGATAGAGACTCTCTCTCATCTTTTCTAAAATTCAGTTATGTCCCTTCGCCATCTTCTATATTTCGAAAGATTTCAAAATTAGAACAAGGTTCGTACTTAGTCTTTGATACTAATAAAGTAGATTATGAAATATACAAATATTGGGATTTAAAATCTCTAGTACGAGAAAGTATCTCAGAAAAACCATTCTTTTCGGAGGATCAAGCCGTTAAGTCTTTAGATTCTTTATTGAACGAAGTTGTCAAAGAACAAATGATATCAGATGTTCCATTGGGGGCATTTCTTTCTGGGGGCATAGATTCGGCTGCTATAGTCTCAATTATGCAATCTCAGTCTTCTAACAAGATAAAAACTTTTACAATCGGTTTTGAAGACAAAAATTTTGATGAAAGCTATAGTGCTAATTTAATATCCCAGTATTTAGGAACTGACCATAACCAACTTATTGTTTCCGCAGATGATCTCTTGGCTGTAGTCCCAAATATTCATAGAATTTACGACGAACCTTTTGCTGATTCATCTCAAATACCCACTTACTTAATTTCAAAACTAGCTTCCAATGATGTAAAAGTAACATTATCAGGTGATGCAGGAGATGAAATCTTTTCTGGTTACAATCGATACAGGTTTGCTAAAAATGTATGGCCTTATATTAAAGCAATTCCTTATCCAGTTAGGTCACAACTTTCTAAAGTTATGTCTAAAATATCTGCAAAACAAGCAGAGAGGCTATTTTCTTTTTTTCCTAGTTATGCAAAGAATTTTAGCTATGGCAGCCAAAAACTCTATAAATTTGCTGATATTTTAGAATCTAATTCCCTAGATTCATATTATGACAAGTTAACTTCTCAAACTCTCCATCCTTCAAATTTCTTAAAGGATAAGACAACAAATTTTCCACGTAGATTAAAACTTGCTCAAGATCTTGATACTTGTGAAGACTTTGAGAGGTTGATGATTTATGATGCTTTGGAATATTTACCGGATGATATATTGGTCAAGCTAGATAGGGCGTCAATGAATGTTTCTCTAGAAAGTAGGGTTCCATTTTTAGATCCAAGAATTTCTGAGTTTGCCTGGAAACTGCCTCATAATCTGAAAATCAGGGGCTCTACTACGAAATATATCTTGAGAGAGGTACTAAAAAAATATTTACCAGAAAATTCTATTCAAGGTCCAAAGATGGGTTTTTCAATTCCTTTAGACTCATGGTTAAGAGGACCCTTAAGATCTTGGTCTGAAGACTTATTGGATAGAGAATCTATAATAGACAAAGGTTATTTAGATTATGACAACATAATTCCAATTTGGAAGAAACATAAAAAAGGTGAAATCAATGCAGGCCCGATTCTATGGAACATACTAATGTTTCAGCTATGGGTTGAGAATCTTTAAATTTAATTCTTATAATAAAATGAATATAGCAGTTATAGGTTTAGGATATGTTGGGCTCCAGGTAGCATCTGCTTTAAGTAAGTTACAAAACGTAGTCGCTTTCGACATAGATAAAAAAAGACTCGAGGAGTTAAAGCTTGGAAAAGATATTTCAGGAGAGGTCACTCAAGATGATCTATTACAAGGTACCTTGCACTATACAGCCGATGAACAAGATTTAAAGAATATCGACTTTTACATTATTGCTGTTCCTACTCCTATAGACTCAGATAACAATCCTGATTTAAGCCTTTTAGAGCAAGCAAGTAGAACAGTTTCAAGATATTTATCCGTTGGCAATATAGTTGTTTACGAGTCAACAGTTTATCCTGGTGCTACGGAGGAAGTTTGTCTTCCTATTCTAGAAAAGGGTTCAGGGTTAAAACTCAATACAGATTTTTCACTTGGATATAGTCCGGAAAGAATAAATCCCGGAGATAAATCACATACTTTTAAAAATATTAAAAAGATAGTTTCAGCATCTAACGAAAAAGCGCTAGATATTATTGATAATGTATATAGATCAGTTGTAGAAGCTGGTACCTTCCGAGCTAAGGATATCAAAACTGCTGAAGCTGCAAAAGTGATTGAAAATACACAAAGGGATTTAAATATCGCATTAATAAATGAGCTTGCTATGCTATTCAAAGATTTAGATATAGAAACAAACGAAGTTCTAGAGGCGGCTTCTACAAAGTGGAATTTTCTAGACTTTAAGCCAGGTCTTGTGGGGGGTCATTGTGTGGGTGTAGATCCATATTATCTAACTCACAAAGCTAAAGAAGTAGGGTTTAATCCGGAGGTCATTCTCTCTGGAAGAAAAATTAATGATTCAATGCCTGTGTTCATAGTGAACACTATTGAGAAACAGGTTAGAGAAATGGGAGTGCCACTTGAAGAAATGGTTGTGAACTTATTGGGTATCACTTTTAAAGAAAACTGCCCTGATATCAGAAATTCCAAACCTCTTGAAATATTTAACCTGTTACAACCTAAAGTAAAAGTCATACATGTGACTGATCCTTGTGTTGTTTCTGAGGAATTAAAGTTAAAAAATAATCTTGTAAACAAAGATTTTAATGATCTTCCTAAAGCCGATATTACTATAATTGCTAATAACCATAAACAATACCTAGAATTAACTTCACAAGACTTAATGGAAATTACGAAACCGAAAGGCATAATCTATGATCTCAAAAATGTCGTTGTTAAAGATCTTATTCAAAGTTCTGTAAAAGTTTGGAAGCTTTAATTGAAAAAAAATAACAAAAAAACACTATTAGTTGTATCTGCTGATGGAAATACCATTACTAACTTTAGATTAGATTTTCTTAAGTCCTTCATAGAGCTGGGCTTCCGTGTAATTGCCATTGCCCCCGAAATTTCGTCTTCAGAATTAAAAAAGTTAGATAAAAATAATATCTCTTTCATAAAATTACCTTTTGAAAGAAAGGGAAGTAATCCCATTGAGCTGGTAAGTAGTTGCTATAAGCTCTATAAGAAAACTATTGAAATAAGCCCAGATTTAATTTTTAGCTATAACCATAAAGCAGTTGTATTGGCCTCAATAGCTGGATATTTTGCAGGCGTAAAAAAAATTTTTTGTATGATTACAGGAACGGGGCATATTTTTCATGATAATGCCTTTAAGCATAGAGTTAGGAGGTTATTAGCAATCATAATCTTTAAGCTTGCTTTAATTAGAAATAAAAAAGTTTTTTTTCAAAATTCTGATGATGTTAGATTGTTTAAGTACTATAAATTGGTGAAAGATACTCAAGTACGAATAATTAATGGCTCTGGAGTAAATTTAGACTTCTTCAAAGAAACTCCTCTGCCTGAAGGGTTAGTATTCTTAACTGCTGCACGGTTAATTGAATCAAAGGGACTCAGAGAGTTTGCTGAAGCTTACAAGGAATTTAGCAAAGATTATCCAAATTCAAAGGCTTACATTGTTGGTTCCGAAGATAAACATGATGACTCAATCCCCTTGAATGAAATAAAAGAGTGGAACTTAAAATATGGAGTAGAGTATTTAGGATTTTATAAAGATATACGCCAAGCAATAGACTTATGTAGCGTATACGTTTTACTTTCATATAATGAAGGTACACCAAGAAGTGTCTTAGAAGCGATGTCTATGGGTCGGCCAATCTTAACAACTGATACATCAGGATGTAGAGAAACAGTCATATCTGGAGAAAATGGTTTTTTAGCTAAAGTTAAAAATATAGAAGATACAAAATCCAAGATGGAAGAATTTGTAAATAAAGAAATAAGAAGTAAGCTTGGCAGAAAGTCTAAAAGAATTTGCATTGAAAAATATGATGTTCACAAGGTTAATGAAGTCCTTCTTAAAGAAATGAATATACTATAGTTTATGAATATTTTAGTAACTGGGTCAGCTGGATTTATAGGATATCACCTAACTAAAAGACTCTGCTCTGAGGGATTTTCTGTCACCGGAATCGATAACATTAATGAGTACTATGATCCATCACTAAAGCAAAGTCGACTTTCTCAACTAAAGAGTTTTGATAATTTCAATTTTCAGAAAATCGATATATGTAATTCTAAAGATCTCTTCAAAGTTTTTGAAGTAGGTAAGTTTCAGAGAGTCATACATTTAGCAGCTCAAGCAGGTGTAAGGTATTCATTAGAGAGTCCGCACACTTATGTTTATTCCAACATAGAAGGATTTTTAAATATTTTAGAAGCGAGTAAATCTAATAATATCGAGCATCTTGTCTATGCTTCATCAAGTTCTGTATATGGTTTAAATAATCAATTTCCGTTTTCTTCAAAACATTCAACTGATCATCCCGCTTCGTTGTATGCTGCAACAAAAAAATCAAATGAGATGATGGCTCATTCTTACTCCCATCTTTTCGGAATTCCAACTACGGGGCTAAGGTTTTTTACAGTTTATGGCCCATGGGGAAGGCCAGATATGGCATTATTTATATTTACTGATTCTATCTTGAAGGGGAAAGAAATTTCAGTTAACAACAATGGAAATATGAAGAGAGACTTCACTTATATTGATGATATTATCGAGGGAATTTATCGCATACAACAAATGCCACCAGAAACTAAAAAAAATGAATCAATTCTATTGAGTGATGAGAGTAGGGCTCCCTATTCTATATTCAATATCGGTGCAGGAAACCCTATTGGATTGATGGAATTTATTGAAATAATTGAAGATAATTTAGGTATAAAAGCAAAAATTGACTTTAAGCCAATGCAATTGGGCGACGTAGAGAGTACTCATGCAGATATCTCAGAGTTATTTGAAAAGACGGGTTATACTCCAAAACATTCCGTTTCAGCTGGAGTAAAAGAATTCGTCACTTGGTTTAGAGATTATTACAATTATTAAAAAGCTAGTTTATTTAATTCATGAAAATATTAATAACGGGTGGTGCAGGATTCATCGGCAGTGCTTTAGTGAGAAAGTTGGTCCAGCAGGATAAGCATACTGTTATCAATATTGATAAGCTAACTTATGCTGGCAACTTAGATTCTTTGACTTTTAAAAACCTTGAACATAAATATCATTTTCATAAAGTCGATATTTGTTCTAGGGACGAAATAAGAGAAATTTTCGATCATTACAGACCGGATTGTATTATCCATTTAGCTGCAGAGAGTCATGTTGATAAGTCTATTGGAGGCCCTGAAAACTTTATTCGTACAAATATATTAGGCACCTTTACTTTACTTGAAGTTGTTAGAGACTTTTTAAATAGTCACAGAAAAGAAGAGAAAGATTTCAAATTTCTCCATGTATCAACTGACGAAGTTTATGGAGATCTTACAATTAATGAAGAGCCTTTCAACGAAGAGCATAAATATGCCCCTAGTTCTCCTTATTCGTCTAGCAAGGCAAGTTCGGATCATCTTGTGAGAGCTTGGTATAGGACTTACGGACTACCAATCTTAATTACAAATTGTTCTAACAATTACGGACCTTTTCAATTTCCAGAAAAACTAATTCCAAATACAATAATATCTGCTATTCAAGGGAAATCTATTCCTATATACGGAAATGGTGAACAGATTAGAGACTGGTTGTACGTAGATGATCATGTAGAAGCGCTTTTAAATGTTTTAGAAGAGGGGACAATAGGACAGACTTATAATGTTGGTGGTGGTAACGAAATAAAAAATATTGATGTTGTAAACCAAATTTGTGATTTATTGGATGAATTTAACCCATCCAATCTTGATCACAGAGGTTCACATAAAGATTTGATTGATTTTGTTGAAGATAGACCAGGTCATGATAAGCGTTATGCAATCAATAATAGTAAAATAAAAAGAGAATTAAGCTGGACTCCAAAGAAAAATTTCAAATCAGGTATTCACGAGACTGTTCTGTGGTACTTGCAGCACCAAAACTGGTGGAAAAGAATATTTTCTGGAGACTATAAATCTAATTAAAAATATATGAAATACAAAGGTATAGTCCTAGCTGGTGGTACAGGCACTAGACTTTTTCCAATAACAAAGGGTTTATCTAAACAATTGCTCCCAATTTATAACAAGCCAATGATTTACTACCCTATTTCAGTACTAATGCTTGCAGATATTAGAGATATTGCAATTATCTCTACTCCTGATGATTATCCTTCTTATAAAAAGTTACTTGGAGACGGATCTAGCTTTGGTATTAATTTTACCTACCTAATTCAAAATAAGCCTGAAGGGATAGCTCAAGCCTTTATTATTGCAAAAGACTTTATCCAAGATTTTAATGTTGCTTTAATTCTTGGCGATAATATATTTTATGGTCAACACTTTTCAGACAAGCTTCAAAAAGCTACGCAAAGACAAAATGGAGCAACTATCTTTGGTTATCATGTTAGTGACCCTCAAAATTTTGGAGTGATTGGATTTGATGATAATGGTTCTATAGTCTCTATAGAAGAGAAACCTTTAGAGCCTAAATCAAATTATGCGGTTACAGGCTTGTATTTTTATGATCAGGATGTTGTTTCGCTTGCCGAAAGTATCGAACCTTCGCAAAGAGGTGAGCTTGAAATAACATCAATTAATAATGCTTATTTAGATGCAGGCACATTGAATCTCGAAACTCTTGGAAGAGGTTTTGCTTGGTTAGATACAGGAACTCATGATTCTTTGCTTGAAGCGGGATATTTCGTTCAAACAATAGAACAACGTCAAGACCTAAAGGTGGCATGCTTAGAAGAAATAGCTTTTTCTAAAGGTTGGATAAACGAAAAGAATGTATTAAAGAGCGCAGAAAGTTTAAGAAGTACTGATTATGGACAATACTTGTTTCGGCTTTTAAACCAAGAATAAGATGAAAATTTCAGAAACTAAACTAAAAGATTGTTATCTTCTGGAGCCTAAAATATTTGAAGACGAGCGAGGATTCTTTTTAGAAACCTATCAAAAGGAAAAATATTTGGAACATGCAGGAATAGATTACGATTTTGTACAGGATAATTTTTCAAGATCTTATAAAAATGTTCTAAGAGGTCTGCATTTACAAGTCAAAAATCCTCAAGGAAAACTTGTAAGAGTGGTAAGAGGTCAAGTGCAAGATGTAGCCGTAGATATGAGAATCGACTCTAGTACATTTGGAAATTACGAGTCTGTAATATTATCCGAAACAAATAAAAGACAATTGTGGATACCTCCGGGTTTTGCTCACGGTTTCTTGGTACTTTCAGAAGTTGTAGATTTTGAATATAAAGTTACAGATTATTACGATCCAGCTGACGAATTAACAATCTTGTGGAATGATCCAACCATTAATATTCCATGGGAGAATATGAATCCATTCGTTTCAGCAAAAGATTCAAAAGGTATCTTATTTAAAGAGTTCTTGGAATGAGAATCCTGGTAATTGGTAAAGAAGGACAATTAGCAAAGTGCCTCAGAGATACGTCTACTAGATTTTCTCATGAAGTTTATTTTACTTCTAGGAATGACCTTGATATTACAAACTCCTCTCTAATAGAAGAAAATATTCTCAAATATAACCCGGAGATTATAATTAATTGCTCGGCTTTTACTGCAGTGGATAGGGCTGAAAAATATGAGAAAGAGGCTTTTGCAATTAATTCTGAAGGAGTTAAGGGTCTAGCAAAAATTTGTAAAAAGTACTCGATCTATTTAGTTCATATTTCTACAGACTATGTCTTTGATGGAAAGGGAACAGATTATTTCAAAGAATCAACATTTCCTAATCCCTCTACAGCATATGGAAAATCTAAATTATCAGGAGAAAATGCAGTAATAGAATCAGATTGCGAATATATAATCATAAGGACTTCATGGCTATTCTCCGAATACGGAAATAATTTCCTTAGAACCATGTTAATGTTAGCTCAGAAAAATAACTCGCTGAGAATTGTTTCTGATCAGTTTGGTTGTCCTACTTATGCACAAGATCTAGCTTTTGCAATTTTTTCTGCAGTCCCGTTATCAAAAACAGAAAAAAGGACGGGTCTGTACCATTTTGGGGGATCTAGTTCTTGCTCTTGGGATATATTTGCAGAAGAGATTTTTAAGGAAGCCTTTAAAAGAAAAATTATTAAACAATTACCTGCTATAGAAAGAGTAGACTCTGAAGACTTCGTCAGTCTTGCAGAAAGACCCAGAAATTCTAGGCTAGATTCATCTCTTTTTTATTCAACTTTTAAGGTGAGACCTTCCGATTGGAGGAAAGGAATTAAGACCACATTGGAAAGGATTGAAAAATAGTTTAGTCTCTCCCAATTGATATGTAAGAAATATTTTCTTTAAACATTAATTCCTTATCAAAAATATTTCTTCCATCAATTATTGTATGTTGATCCATCAACGCCTTTAACTTCTTGAGATTTACCTGTCTATAAATTTTCCACTCAGTACATATGATCAACACTTCAGAATTTTGTAAACAAGCATAATGATCGTCTTCTATATTGAAATTCACATTGTTAGAGTAAAGTTTCTTACATTCTTCTGCAGCTTCGGGGTCATGAGCGTAAACTTCTCCGCCAGCTTTAAGAATTGAATCGATTAATTTAAGGCTTGGTGCTTCACGAAGATCATCAGTTCCAGGTTTGAAAGATAAACCCCATAAGGAGATTTTTTTCCCCTGTATGTTGTCATTGAAATTTTTCATTAGCTTTTCAAATAGAACTTCCTTCTGCTTGTTATTAACGCTATCTACAGCTCTCAGTATTTCCATATCATAGCCAACGCCTTCAGCCGTCTTAATGGCTCCTCTAACATCTTTTGGAAAACATGAGCCTCCGTAACCACACCCAGGATAGATAAACTGATATCCAATTCTGCTGTCTGATCCAATACCTAACCTCACCTTTTCAATGTCTGCACCTAGCCTTTCTGATAATCTACTCATTTCATTCATAAAACTTATTTTTGTTGCCAACATTGCGTTAGCAGCATATTTCGTTAGCTCAGCAG
>MDTA01049899.1_pt1 | contig 22289 bp, 24 predicted proteins | sample 811151 | NCBI WGS metagenome assembly MDTA01 (sample SAMN05326648, study PRJNA326480) | marine metagenome | isolation source: seawater | place: Indian Ocean: South | collected 2010
CTACTAAAAGAGATATTTTTACCTTTACAGTTCAATAATTGAACAATATATTGTTCAAAATTTGAACATATGCAAGATAATCCTGATCATTTTGAGATATTAAGAAAAATAAATAATAAACCTAATTCCACTCAAAGGGAATTAGCGAAAGAGTTAGGTTTTAGCTTAGGTAAATTGAATTACTGTTTAAAAGCTCTTAAAAATAAAGGCTTAGTCAAAATAGAGAACTTCACCAAAAATCCCAATAAATTAAACTACATTTATGTTTTAACACCTAAAGGAATATCAGCACGTACAAAACTAACTTTAAATTTCATGAAAAGAAAAATGAAAGAATATGACGATTTGAAAAAGGAGTTGAAATAATGTGGACTGTAATCAAATTTGATAAAAAAAATATTCATATTTTTAAAGAAGAGTTAAAAAGAAAACTCGGTAATAACTTTGAAATCTATTATCCAAAACTTACAATTCAAAAATATCAAAAACAAAAATTGAAACAAAAAAATATAAATTTACTTGGGGACTACCTGTTTTGTTTTCACTCAAAGTTTCAAAATGAAAGAAACATTAGTCAATTAAAGTTTATAAGAGGAGTAAAATATTTTTTAAATGGCTTTAGGCAGTCTCAAATTGAAATAAATAACTTTATAAATAATTTAAAAAAACTTGAAAATGAAGATGGTTATATAACACAAAATATTTACCAAACAGAGATAGATAAAATTTACAAGTTCACTTCTGGGCCTTTTACAGAAAAAATATTCAAGATTATTAGTCTAAATAAAGACAAAATAGATGTTTTAATTGGCAACATTAAATCAAAAATTAATAAAAAAAAATTTTTATTTAAGCCAGTTTAATTAAATGAAAAAAATAAAAAATGTAAAAAGAGTTTTTTACAAAGTGCGGAGCTATGCCTAAAAGATCTTTTAGTAAACAAAAATTTGATTTTGGATTTATCCAAGGCAGAATGAGTAGGACACCATCTAAAGAAATTTTACAATATTTTCCCCAAGAAAACTGGAGAAAAGAGTTTCTTTATGCAAGTAAAAATAATTTCAGATTTATAGAGTATTTTGCAGAGAGAAAATTTAATGAAAAAAATCCTTTTTGGAGTTCACACGGTTTAAATGAAATCAAATATTTAAGCAATAAATATAAGCTAGTTAACTACAGCTTTTGTGACGATTACTTTATAAAACAAAATTTTTTAAATTTTAAAAATTTTAAAAATTATACTAAAAAAATTGTAAAAAATTTATCCTCACTAAAAATTAAGATATACATTTTGGCCCTGCTTGAAAAAAGTAATATTAATGAAAAAAATTATAAAAATTTTGTCCAAAGACTAAAATACTTCTCTCATTATTTAGGAAAAAAAAAAATTAAGCTAGCTCTAGAAACTAATTTAGATAATTCTTCTTTAAAGAAACTAATTTCATTAGTTAAACAAAAAAATTTTTCTATAGTGTATGATACTGGTAACCGCTTTAACAAAAAAAAATCTCAATATGAAGATATAATTGAGTTAAGAAAATATATTAGCCACATACACCTAAAGGACAAAAATTTAAAAGGAAAAAATGTTGTTATAGGTAGCGGCAAGGTGAATTTTAAAGAAATATTTAAGGCAATAAAAAAAGTGAAGTATTGCGGAAAATTTGCCTTTGAAACCAATAGAGGTTTTGAACCTGTCGAAACTATGAAAAGAAATAGAGAATATATTCTAAAAATAATAAAATCACTTAAAAATAAAAAGGCGGATCAATGATGAAAAAAAAGGTTTGTTTAATAACTGGTGGCGCAGGTTTTCTTGGAACTAATTTTTGTAAATTTTTCTTAAAAAAAAATTTTACTGTAATTTGTGTTGATAATAATAAAAATAATTTAAAAAAATTAAATTCTCAGAATTTGCAAGGTTTAATCACTTATAAATGTGATATTTCAAATAATAATAAAGTAGAATCATTATATAAAAAAATTAAGAGGTCATATTTTATAGATGTTTTAATAAATAATGCAGCAATAGACGCAGTGCCTTTTAAAAAAAATGAAATAGGTCAGAAATTTCCTAGTGTTCAAATGTGGGACAAGGAATTAGACGCGAGCTTGAAGGGTGCTTTTTTGATGATTAAATTTTTTGGCGAAGAAATGGCAAAAAGACAAAAAGGCTCAATAATCAATATTGGCTCAGACTTGTCAGTGATTGCACCTAATCAAAAAATATATAAATCTGGTTATAGAAATTATATCAAACCAGTAACTTACTCTGTAATCAAACATGGGATGGTAGGGCTAACTAAATACTTTGCTTCTCTTTATGGAGAGAAAAAAGTACGAGTAAACATGGTTTCACCTGGACCAGTTAAAAATAAACAGAAAAAAAAACTTCTCAAACAAATAGAAAATATGACACCACACGGCAGATTAGGTAATCCTGATGATTTGTATGGACTGCTATTTTTTTTAGCCAGCGATAATTCCTTATATATAACAGGTCAAAATATTCTGGCTGATGGAGGCAAAACAATCATTTAATTATGGTAAAAAAAAATTTTATCGCCATTATTTTAGCTAGAGGGGGTTCAAAAGGTATAAAAATGAAAAATTTGACTAAGGTTAACGGAAAACCTTTAATTTATTGGTCAATAAAAAGTTGTTTAAATACCAAAAAAATTCACTCAACCTGGGTTAGTTCAGACAATTTAAGAATTTTAAAATATTCTAAAAAAATTGGTGCTAAGACTATTCTACGACCGAAAAAATACGCAAAAGATAACACATCATCAGAAAAGTCTTGGCTACATGCTGTGAATTTTTTAAAAGATAAAATAAATTTTGAAAATATAGTTGGTTTACAACCCACTTCACCGAAACGTGACTTTGATGATTTAGATAATGCAATTAAAATGTTTAAAAAAAAAAATTTAGACAGTCTTTTTTCTTCAATGGAAATTCAGGATAGATTCGTTTGGAAAAAAAAAGACAATAAATTTGTTACTAATTACAACTACTTTAAAAGACCTAGAAGACAAGACTTGCCTGTAACTTACTTAGAAAATGGTTCATTTTATATTTTTAATAAAAAAAAGTTTTTGAATTATAAAAGTAGATTGTTTGGAAAAATCGGCACTTATCAAATGAAAAAAACTAATAGTTTTCAGATAGATGATAAAACTGATATTAATATATTGAACTTATTATTTAAGGTAAAAATTTAATGAACGAGTATAGAGACAAATTTATAAAACTAAATCAGCTAAAAATGTTTAATATTGATGCCCATAAATTAAGGGGAAAAAATTTTTTTAGAAATATTTTTAATTATAGAAAAAAAATTTATAAAAATGAAAAACGCAGAATAAAAGGTGAAAAGCAATTTAAATGTAATTTATGTTCTACTAGAAAAGGTAATATTTTTTTATCATGGAAAGAAAATTATAAATTAATTCAATGTAAAACTTGTAGTGCTGTTTCAGCAAATTTGCATCATAAAGATGAGTCAAAGTTCATAAAGTCTGTTTATAATAATAAAAATTATACTAAGAAAGCCTTCTTAGATATTTATAAAAATTATAATTATCGAAAAAAAAATTTCGGTTTAGAAAGATTTAATTATTGTATTAAAAGATTAAATTTAAGCAGAAAAAGTAAAGTTTTAGACCTTGGTTGCGGTATGGGTTATTTTGTAGCTTTTCTAAAATCTAAAAAAATTAATGTGAAAGGACTAGAGCCATCAAAAAATATTGCAGAATTTTGCAAAAAAGTGCTAAAGTTAAACGTATCTTCTAGCAAACTTAAAGATGAAGTAAATAATAGTTATAATTTAATTACACTTTTTGATGTACTTGAACATCTTAAAAATCCAATAAGTTATTTAAAATTAATTAGAGAAAAATTAAAAACAGGAGGTTATTGTGTAATGTATACTCCTAATATTCATTCTTTTGCCTACGCTTTAATGGGTTCTAAGCAGAATACAATGTTACCATTCGAGCATTTGAGTTTTTTTGATAACAAATCAATTAATCATTTAGCAAAAAAATCGAAATTTAAAGTATATAGTGTAGAAACATTCGGTTGGGACTTAATGGATTATATGTTATTGAAAGAATACGAAGATAAATTTAGATATTCTATAAAATTAAAAGAACTATGTGATTTATTACAGCCGATACTAGACAAACAAGGTTTAAGTAATCATTACAGAATAACATTTAAAAAATAATGCAAAACCCAAAAATATTTATCATTGCTGAAATTGGTATCAACCATAATGGCGATTTAGACTTAGCGAAAAAAATGATATTGGAAGCAAAAAAATGTGGAGTAGATGCAGTAAAATTTCAGAAACGAGATATAGATTTAGTTTATTCTAAAGATGATCTAGACAAAAAACGAGAAAGTCCATGGGGTGATACTCAGAGAGATCAAAAATTTGGTTTAGAATTTTCAATACAAGATTATAAAGAAATCGATAAATATTGTAAAAAAAATGATATTATATGGTTTGCTTCAGCTTGGGATAAAAACAGCTTAAAGTTTTTACAAAATTTTGATCTAAAATTTAATAAAATCGCTTCAGCAATGATAGTTGATAAAAACTTTTTATCTGAAGTTGCTAAAGAAAAAAAACATACATTTATAAGTACAGGAATGTGTGACTTAAAAAATATCGAAGATGCAGTTGAAATTTTTAAAAAAAACGATTGTTCATTTGAATTAATGCATTGTGTATCGGCTTATCCATTTAATGACGAAAATGCAGACTTAGGATTGATAAGCTACCTAAAAGAAAAGTTTAAATGTAATGTGGGGTATAGCGGTCATGAAAAAGGTGGATATGCTATTTCTTTTGCAGCTACAGCCCTAGGAATTTCCTCTTTAGAAAGACATTTTACTCTTGATAGAACAATGTATGGAAGTGATCAAGCAGCCTCAATTACTCCTAAAGCTTTGAAAGACCTAGTAGCAGGTGTCAGGACCATAGAAAAAGCCGTGGCACATAAAGAAAACAAAACTATGCTTGAAATTGAAAAACCAGTAGCTGAAAAATTAAGAAAACATTTAAAATGAATGATTTTGATTTAGAAATTCAAAAATCAATTCAGTCTAAGTTAAAGCTATTAGACTTTAAAAGTGAGGTTAATAAAGCAATTTACTTAATTCATAGCACATTAAAAAAGAAGAATAAGATATTAATTTGTGGTAACGGAGGATCAGCAGCTGACGCACAGCACTTGGCTGCAGAATTTTTGATCAGATTGAGGCCTGAAGTTAATAGAGAGCCTTATCCTGTAATTACTTTAGCGCAAGATACTTCTACATTAACAGCTTGTGGAAACGATATAGGATTTGAAAATATATTTTCAAGAAATCTTGAGGCGTTACATAAAAAAGGTGACTTATTAATAGCATTATCAACATCTGGAAATTCAAAAAATATTATCAAAGTTTTAAAAACTTCAAAAAAACTTGGTTTAAAAAGTATTTCTTTATTAGGTAACAAAGGAGGGTCAGCCAAAGGGCTCTCTAGTTTAGATTTAATAGTTCCCGAAAAAAATACTGCCAGAATTCAAGAGTGTCATATTTTTTTAGGCCACTTTATTTTTAAAAGTGTAGAAAATCTTTTATTGAGAAAAAAAAGATAAATATTAGTGAAAAAAAACTTGTTAGTTATCGGAGGCAGTAAATACTCCATTAATAAGAGTCATGATTTATATTTTTTTAATGAATTTTCATTTGATTTGCATAAAGAAAAATATAGTGAAAAAAAATTTTTAAAATATATCAATAGCTACAAAGATGACTCTAGGTACAAAAAGGCTGATGAAAAATTTTTAAAGAAAAAAATTTTAAGGTATAGAAAAGAATTATCTGTAATACTAAATAAAATTCATAAATTACCATATAATAATAAAAATTATTGGGGCATTATTTTAGATAAATATCTTTTTATTATTTTACAAGAAATTTTATATAATAAAAAAACTATTGAAAAATTTTTAAAGAAAAAAAAATTTTTTACTGTTCATAAAGATTTAATTAAAATAGATAAAATAAATTCATTAAATGATTTTTTAGTATTTGAAGGTAAAGAAAATTTTTCAAAGTTGATTAAATCTAAAGTTCTAAGTTTTATTAAACCAGAAATTTCAAACAAATTTAAATATAAAACAATAAAATTAAACGGTTCAAAAAAAAAAGATAGTTTAACAAACTTTATTTTTAAAAAATTTATTCATTATGTAATCAAAATTTTGAATCCAATATTGCTGGTTAATGTTTATTTTGGAAAATATAAATCTTTAAAAATAATCTTAAAAAGTTTTGGTAAAATTTTAATAGTTAATGAAAGACTAGTTTTTGATACAAATTCAAAAGAATACGAATACGATAAGGATCTTAGAAAAAAAATTCAAGTGCTATCCAAGGATAACTTTGATAAAATTTTTAATGAAATTAATAAAATATTATTTCCTGGTTCATTTCTTGAAAATTTTGGTCAAAATTTAAAAAAAGTAAAATGTTATAAAAAAAATATAATGGATCTTGGTTCAGGTATAAGCCTCTATAATAACGATCAATATAAATTATTAGCTGCTGAAATACAGACTCAGAGTAAAAAATTAATTTCTTTTCAGCATGGAGGAAACTTTGGAAAATTTAATTTTAGCATTCAAGATGAAATGGAAAAAAGTTATTGTCAAAAAAGATTTTTATGGCATCAAAAAGGAGGAATTGGAGATACGTATCTATCAAAATTTAATTCAATTAAACCTCATTCTGAAAAAAATAAAATTTTATTATTACCGACATATAATAAATTTAACGACTGTTCATTAACTATATTAAATAGATCATTAAAAAAAAAATATAATCCTTTTTCAAATTTAAATTATCTTTTTTATAAGAGTTTAAATAATGATAAAAAACAACAAACAATTATTAAACTTTTTCCTTCAAAAGCAAGTTCTCGTGTTGAAAAAATATGGAGGAGAAAATTTGGTAATAATTTAAGAATTCATTCAGAGTCAAATGAAAATTCATACGATTTCTACAAAAAATCTCTGATAATTATTTTAGATGATGTATCTACACCAATTTATGAAACAATGTATCTCAATATTCCAAGCATTTTGATACTAGAAGATTTAAATGAATTTAAACAAGATTTTCAAAAAAAAATTAAGAAATTATCAAAATTAAACTTTTATTTTACAAACCCCAAATTAGCAGCTTCTTTCATTAATAAAAATATTAATAATATTGATGAGTGGTGGAATGACATTTCAAAAGATAAGGACTTTATTAATTTTAAAAAAGAACTCTTTATTAAAAAAAAAGATAATCAAGATGAAAAAATAATAAATATTTTGTTAAAAAAAAATTAAATGAAAAAAATTTTTTATATTTTAGATAATAAACACAGACTTAAATTTCTTTTTCTAATCTGTCTTATGGTTATTGCTTCATTATTAGAAATGCTAGGAATCAGTATCATAATTCCAACTTTAATGAGTTTAAGTAATGATAATTTTTTTGAAAAATACTCTTTTTTAGCTCCTATAAACTCTTTTTTAGGATTTCCCAGTAACGAAAAACTTGTTTTGATTTCTGTTCTTTTTTTAGGATTTATTTATTTATTAAAAAATGTTTACATGCTACTTTTTTATTGGATAGAATCTCGCTTTTTATCAAGTGTAATTGAAAAAGTTTCGCAGAATTTATTAAAAACATATTTGAATCAACCATTTAAGTTTCATTTAGAAACTAATTCCTCTATTTTAGTCACAAGATTTAGATCAGATTTACCTTCTTTTAGATCTTCATTAATTGCTTTTTCTACTATTTTTACAGAGGGATTTATAATTTTTGGAATAACAATTTTTTTAGCATTATTTAATACAAGTGTGTTCTTTATAGTTTTTTCATTTGTATTTTTAATTTCATTAATATTTTATTTATTTTTTAAAAAAACGTTTAAAAAATTAGGCCTTGAAAGGCAAATCAATGAAACAAATCGATCAAAATCAATTCAAGAAAGTTTTGGAGCTATAAAAGAAATAAAAATTTCAAACTTAGAAGGAATGTTTGTTAATTCATATAATATTTTATCAAACAAATTGATGAAAAATTTTGCAAGCATTAATTTTCTACAATATTTACCAAGAATATTTTTTGAGTTAATTGCAATAGCAATTTTAATTGGAATAATTTTTTATAGCACATACGATACTAATTTATCTTCCTCAATCCTTCCTGTAGTTGGAGTTTTTGTCGGAGCTGCTTTTAAATTTTTGCCAGCAGCAAATAGAATAATTTCATCTTTTAATAGAATCAAATACAGTATGAGGTCTATTGATTTATTAAAAAATGACCTAAATTTAAACAAGGAAATAAAAGATTTAAATCAAATAACAGACTTTTCAAAAATTAATTTAAAGAACGTAAATTTTAATTATGCAAAAAAAGAAATTATTAAAGATTGTAATTTAACAATTAACAAAGGAGATAAAGTTTTTGTTTATGGTGATACTGGATCAGGTAAATCAACATTAATTGATTTGTTATTAGGATTAAAAAAAATATCAAAGGGAGGAATATATTTTGATGAAACCGATGTTTCAAACAAAAATTTTAGTTTAAGTAAAATTGTTGGTTATGTACCTCAATCAGTATTTTTATTTGATAATAGTATTAAAAATAATATAACTCTTTTTGATTTAAACCATGATAACGGGAAACTAAATTACTGCTTAAGTATATCTAAATTAAGCAAATTCATAAATAATTTGGATGAAAAACTTGAAACATTTGTGGGACAAAATGGAATAAAAATTTCAGGCGGACAAAAACAAAGACTAGGAATAGCTAGGGAAATTTACAAGGATCCAAAAATATTTGTTTTTGATGAAGCAACCAATGCATTAGATGAGGAAACGGAAGATAATCTCATTAAAGATTTTTTAAAAATAATTGAAGAAAAAACATTTATAATGATTTCTCATAATCTTAAATTATCTAAATATTTTAACAGAAAATTAAAATTAGTTGATGGCAAGTTAGATGAAACTAAATAATATTTTACAAAAACCGTTAATTATTATCCCTGCTAGATTAGGCTCAAAAAGGCTAAAAGATAAGAACATTTTACCGATAAACGGAGTTCCAATGTTAGCTTTTGTGGCTGAAGAAGTTAAAAAATCAAAATTTTCACCTTTGATATACGTTTCTTCAGAGTCTATGAAGATAAAAAAAATATGTGAAAAATATAAAATTAACTTTGTTAAAAGACCAAAAAAACTTTCTAAAGATAATGTTGAAAAACAATTAGTTATAGTTGATGCAGTAAAACAGCTAGTTGAGAAATTAAAAATTCATCCAAAAATTGTTATTTCTCTCCAACCTAACTCTCCAGAAATAAAAGTTAAAGATTTAGATAAAGCAATAATTTTTTTTTCTAAATGTTTTACAAATAAAAAAAATAAGGAATTAATCTCAGTTGGGAAAGATAATATGCAAAATGCAGCATTCAGAATAATGACTTATTCAGCCGTATTTCAAAAATCGTTAAGCACAAACGTTTGTATTTTTAAGACAAATTACACAGATATTCATACAAAAAAAGATTACAAAAAAGTTCTAAAAAAAATATGAAGAAAAATATTAGTTGTGCAATCTTTATATCAGATGTTGGCTTTGGCCATATGGTCAGACAAAGACAAATAATTCTTGAATTAAAGAAAAAAATAAGGAATATAAAAATTACAATTTTTCACCAAAAAAATTTAAATGTCATCAAAAAAACCTTCAATAAAAGAATTAATTATATAAATAATTTCAATAATATTAAATTAAATAAAACGTCAAAAGGATTTTTAGATAAAAAAAAGGCAATTAATGATTTAAAAAGATGGCCAAAAAAAACAGAAGTTTTTTTGAATAGGAATAAAAATAAATTAAAAAAATTTGATTTTTTTATCTCAGATTTAGTACCTGAGATTTCATATTATGCTCAAAAAATAAACAAACCATGTTTTTCAATTTGTCATTACACTTGGGATTGGTTTTTTAATAGACTAGTAAATCGTAAAAAAGTAGCCGCAATAAATTTGATGAGAAAATATACAAAAATGTCAACTAAAATCTATTTTCCTCCTTTAACTAATAGTGAAATTTTAAAAGATTATAAAAATAAAAAAGAAGTTAGTTTCATTACCAATAAATTAGAAAAAAAAAAAGATAATTTGCATAAAAATTTTAAAATCTTAATAATGAATAATGGAACAGAAACTTTGACTCATTTAATTAATAATATAATAATTATGCTATCAAAAATGAAACAATATAAGTTTTTTATCTCAACAGGAAAATTAAATCTTGAAAAAAGAAAGCAGATTAATAAAATTAAAAATATTTTTTTAATTGATAGTTCACTTAAACAAATGTATTCATTTATAAACAAAGTTGATCTAGTTTTAGCAAGAGGCGGATATAATACAATTTCAGAATGTTTAATATTAAAGAAGCCATCTATTTTATCTTACGAAAATCATAACCCTGAAATTTTTGAAAACTTGAAAATAATGAGAAATGAAAAATATTCAGGCACTATGAATTACACAGATTGGAGTTACAAAAACTTTAGAAAAAAGGTAGAGAGTTTTATAAAAAGAGACTATTTTACAGTAAAAAAAAATTTATTAAGAAAAAAGTTCAAAAATAATGGAGCTAAAGAAATAGTCAACGATATTAAAAAAGAATTAAAAAAATTTTATGACAAAAATTATTGCTGAATTATGCCAAAATCACAATGGCGATTTAAAGATTCTTAAAGAAATGGTGCATGCTGCTGCAGAGTCAGGTGCGGAGTATTGTAAAATTCAATCTATTAAATCCTCCGAATTAACGCATCGAAAAAAATTTGATGATGGAAAATTTGAAAATGGAAAAACAATAGTCACAAAAAGACCTTTTAAAGACGAATTAAAAAGATTAAAACCTCTTGATTTGACAGAGGACGCACATTTTAAATTTTTGGAGTATTGTGCCGAATATAAAATTAAACCTACAACAACAATTTTTACTCGATCAAGATTAAAATTTATTGAAAAAATGAATTTAGACTTGATTAAGATTGCTAGTTTTGATTGCGCCTCACATAGGATGATCGAAGAAGTTTCCAAGACAAAAATCAAGCACATAGTAGTTTCTACTGGGACTGCTTACGACGAAGAGATAAAAAGAACTGCTGAGATTTTAAAAAATTCTACGAAAAAATTTACCTTATTACATTGTGTGTCTATTTATCCAACACCTGTACAGTTTGCAAATCTTAATAGAATTAATTTTCTTAAAAATTTTTCAGACTCTGTTGGTTTTAGTGATCACTCAAAAACTGAGGAAGATGGAATTAAATTGTCTGTTGCATCTTTACTATTTGATATTGATTTTATCGAGAGACATTTCACAATAATTGATAAATCATCTACAAAAGATGGAGTAGTTTCTTTAAATCCAAAAGAGTTAAAAAATTTAGTTGATCTCGCAAAAAGCGATAAAAAGACAATAAAAGAATATTTGGAGGAAAATTTTAAAGACCATAAGGTTGCGCTTGGAAAAGAAAAAAGAAAACTCTCTCATGAAGAACTGCTTAATAGAGACTATTACAGAGGTAGATTTGCAAGCATAAATTCAAAAGGGGAGTATGTTTATAATTGGGAAAATAGAGATTTTAAATAAAATTTAATGCTACCAAGTTTAAATTTTTATAATAAATGCCCTAATTGTAGATCTTCAAAAAAGAAAATTACAAAACAAGGATATGAAAATAGATACTCAGAACAGTTAAGCAATTTTTTTAATGAAGATGAAAAAAAATTTAATTTAAAATTTAAAAATTTAAAGTGTCAAAATTGTAATTTAATTTACAAATCACAATGGTTTAAAAAGAAAGAACTGGATTTAATATTTAATAATTTAGTACCTGTTCATCCAAAAGGATGGGATAAGCTTAGTAAAAAATTTACAAAAAAAAATTTTAACATTCTAATAAAAAAAATGAATGTTCTCATAAAACATAAAAATAGTAATACTTTTAATAAAACAAAAAGAGAAATATTGTCTTTTGTTGACTCAATTAAGGATAATCAAAAAATTAAAAAATTAAGACATCACTTAGTTAAAAACTTAAATAATCAAGACACAAATAAAATTTTAAAAGTTTCAAAAGTTTTATCTAAAAAAATTACAGAACCTTCAGAATTTTCAAGATTTAGAGGATTCGAGTCAAAAAATTTAATAAATCATATTGAATCTAAAATTGGGACAATTGAAACTTATTCCGAAATAGGATGCCCGCTATGGGGTAATTTAGATTTTCTTTCAAAAAGAAAAATAAAATGTTCGTACATTAGAGGAAGTAAGTATGAATTTTGGGGTAAAAATTGTGTTAAAAATAATGTTAATTGTAAAAAAAAGTTGAGTCCGAAAATTAAAATAATAAGCAATATTAAAAGATGCACATTTGGTAAGAAAAAAGATTTTATTGGTATTTTTTTATATCTAGATCATGTTGTTTCTCCAATTAATTTTTTTAAAAGTATATTTGCAAATTTTAAGGCATGCGGAGTAATATTAGAAAATTCTAGTTCTGGTGTACCCATTCAACATTTCTCTGGTTGGTCAAAGAAAACCTTTGAATTTGTATCAAAAAAATTTAATAAGAAGTTGGATAACTCTTTTAAAGAAATTGAAAAATCGGATAAATCTCTTTTTCTACTTTATTAAAAATGATTAAATTTTCTAAAACCTATTCAAATATTTTTGAAATAAAGGAAGATTATATTAAAAAGAATAATCAAGAACTTAGTCAAATAATTAAAATTAACAAGTTTTATAGTAAGCAAAAAGTAAGAAATTACTGCAAAATTTGTAATACAAAATTAGGATTTCCTATTTTTCAGTCATTCGGCATACCGTATATATTTTGTAAAAATTGCAACCATCTTAACGGGCGATATCAAGATAGTAAAAAATTTCACAAATTTTTATATTCAGGCACTTCAAAAAAACTTAATTTTGGAAAGATTTATCTAAAAAATTACGCAAAGATTGTAAAAAATATTCATAATCCAAAAGCAAATTTTTTAAAAGATGTTGTTAAAAAGAAATTAAATGTTCTCGACTTCGGTTCGGGTGCAGGACACTTCGTCAAAGCATGTTGTAATAAGAAAATTAATGCATTGGGCGTGGAAGAAAACTATCTTTTACACAACTTTGCAAAGAAACAAATAAAAGATAAAGCACTTTTAGCTAAAGATCACAAACTCGAGGATTTGATTAAAAAGTTTAAAATAAATTGTATTTCTTTAATATTTGTTTTGGAGCATTTACCCGATCCCCATTATATATTTAAATTATTCAAAAAAACAAATCTAAAATATCTTTATATTTCTGTTCCACTGGCCTCTCCTTTAATTTTTTTTGAGAATGCTTTTAAAAACGTTTACCCAAGACATTTGGGTGGAGCTCATACTCATTTGTTTACTAATGAGTCATTAAATTATTTAAAAAAAAAATACAAATTAAAATTAATTGGCGAATGGTGGTTTGGAACTGAATTTGCAGATTTGTATAGAAGTTTAATTGTAAATTATAGTTTTAAAAATAGAAAAGAATATTTAAACAAAGTAAATAAATTTTTTTTAGGAAATATAGACAAATTTCAGTCAATATTTGATAAACAAAAATTATCTTCTGAAGTACATCTAGTATTTAAAAAATAACTCAAATTAAAATGATTAGCTCATTACTTGAAATACTTAATTCTTTAGTTGTGTCTGCTTTAAATCTCAATAATTGGAAACGTCCACCTAGAAAAAAAATAATTATTTATGATAAAGCAAGAACAAAAATAATTGAAAAATATTTAGATAAAAAGAATTATTTAATTTTCGATAATAGATTTAAAAATAATCACTCAATTAATTTCTATATTATTTTTAAAATGATAATTAATTTAAATTTTTCTCTAAAAAATTACAAAAATATATTTATAGATATCGTTTCACCTAATTTTATTATTTCTATGATTGATTACAATTATGGTTTTTACAGAATGAAGAAGTATCATCCAAAAATCATTTTCATATTAATTCAATTTGCATGGAGAAGAGATGTAAACGATTATATTATTCCAGAGAAAGAAAAAAATACTCCTACAAAAATTTTGAACGAATTAGATTATTTTTTAGTATTCAATAAAGCATTAAAAAAAAAACTAAAAGGAATTATTAAAGCGAATTATTTAGACTTTGGCTCTTTTACAAGCAATAGTTTTAAAATAAAAAAAATAAAAAATAAAAAATATAAATATTTGTTGATTGGTCAAAATACAGAATTGGATTTAAGCAAAAAAATGACAGAAGGACTAAAATGGAAAGATTACTTAAGCAAAGATTATGAATTAGCTAAAAAATTAGCACTCTATATTAAGAGTAAAGGGCATAAACTTTATATACTTGGAAAATCTTACAATCACACTGAGGCAATAAATTTTTATAATAAGTTAATTGGTGAAAAAAATTTTATTTATTTACCCAGAAAAGGATATTCATACAATTACCTAGACGAAAGTGAGCATGTTTTTGGAACAACCTCAACAATGCTTTACGAAGCTGCGTCTAGAGGAAACAAAGTTGGAATTTTTTCTGTTAAAAGTAAAATGAAAAAATTTACTAATACAAAGTTTGGATGGCCATTAAAGGTTAAAAATAGAGGCCAGTTCTGGACGAATAATGGATCTTATGCAGAAATAGATAGAATATTTAATTATCTTAGCAATATAAGTAATGACGATTGGCAAAAGATTGTTAGATCAAAGTTTAATAAGATATTAAAGTATGACATGGATAACTCAAAATTTAAAAAATTTTCTAAAAAAATTAATTTACCACTTAAAAAATAAATATGCCTAATCTAAAAACTTTTAAGTCAAAAATTAAAAATAAAGATGTACAAATTTTGGATTGCACTTTAAGGGATGGAGGGTATTATAACAATTGGGACTTCTCAGAGTCCTCAATACAAACTTATATTAACGATATAAGTACAACTGGAATAAAATATTTAGAGTTAGGATTTAGATTTAATGAAACTAAAGAAATAAAAGGCTTAACAGCCTACACAAACAATAATTTGCTTAATAATTTGAAAATACCAGAAAATTTAAGAATAGGAGTGATGATTAATGCAAGTGATCTAATTCTTAATAATACATTTAAAATTGATAATTTGAAAAAACTTATAAACAAAAAAAATAATAATAAAATTAATTTTGTAAGGATTGCGTGTCACCATGATGAAATTTTTTTATTAGAAAATTGTTTTAAATATTTGAAGAATTTGAATTTAAAAATTTTTGTAAATATAATGCAAATTTCTGAATTAAAATTCATTTTATTTAAAAAAGTTCTATTATTTTTAAAAAAAAATAAAATAGAGGTAATATATTTAGCTGATAGTTTAGGTTGCTTAACACCTAGAGATTTAAATAAAATAATTTCTTTTTTAAAAATTAATTGGAATGGGGAAATAGGACTACATGCACACAATAATTTAAACTTAGCATTGACAAATTCTTTAATTGGTATCGAAAATAATTTTAAGTGGTTAGACTGTACCGTAACTGGAATGGGAAGAGGTCCAGGAAATTTAAAAACTGAGGATATTTTGAAATACGTTGATGGATATAAAATTTCCAAAAAATTTTTAAAATGTAAAAGTAATTTTGAAAACTTAAAGAAACATTATAACTGGGGACCAAATAAATTTTATGAGTTTGCTGCGAAGAAAAAAATACACCCTACATATGTACAAAAAATTTTATCAGATAAAAGATACTCTAAAATTGAGTATAGTAAGATTCTTAATACTTTATCTAAGTTGGACACAAAAAAATTTAATCCTTATAAATTAGTTAATTCCACAAATTTTTTAGCAAATAGAGTAGAGGGAAAATGGTCACCGGAAGAGATTTTAAAAGATAAAGATGTATTAATTTTAGGACCTGGAAGAAGCATTAAATTAAATAAGAAAAGAATAATTAAATTAATTTTGAAAAAAAAATTATTTGTTATTTCTCTTAATACTTTTTCGCACTTAAGCGAGAAATTTTTAAATTTGAGAGCTATTTGTCATCCAATGAGAATTACGTCAGATAAAACAAAATTAAATCAATTAAATACTAAAGCTGCAATTCCAATTTCATCTCTTCCAAATAAAATTAAAAGCTTTTTGAGATTTAGAAAAGAAAATATTTATGATTATGGACTTTCAATTGGGTCACCATCTCAACTTCAAGTTAAAAAAAAATATTGTATCTTACCAAATCCACTGGCTATAGGTTATGCAATAAGTTTAACTATTTCAGGAAAAGCTAGATCTATAAGATTTGCAGGTTTTGATGGTTATCAAAAATCAGATCCAGATTATGATAATACCGAGGAGCTTTTAAATTTGTTTTTAAAAAAATATTTTAAAACTAAATTTTTAAGTTTGACAAAGACAAAACTAAATCAGATGGTATTTAATAAAAGTGGTTAAAAAATTTAAAATAGTAATTCCAGCAAGATTTAAATCATCAAGACTTCCAGGAAAGCCATTAAAAAAAATTTTAGGCAAGGAGATGATTATAAGAGTAGCAGAGATTTGCAAAAAAGTTGTAAATAAAGAGGATATTATAATTGCAACAGATCATACTAAAATAAAAAAAATTTGTGAAAAAAACAATTTTAAGACAGTCATGACTAGTAAAAACTGTAAAACTGGTACTGATCGTGTTTTCCAAGCTGTTAAAAATATTAAAAATAGTTTTTTTATAAATGTTCAAGGAGACGAGCCGTTAATTGATCCATTAGATATAAAGAAAATTATAAATGCAAAGAAAAAATATAATAATCATGTAATTTGTGGTTATTGTGATGTAAATTATAATGATGCAAAAAATACAAACATTCCTAAAATTGTTATTAATAAATTTTCAGATTTGATTTATATTTCAAGAGCTCTTGTTCCAAGCCAAAAAAATGAGAAAAGAATAAAAGATTTCAGATACTTTAAACAAGTTTGTATATATGCTTTCAGTTTGTTAGAGCTAAAAAAATTTTATAGTATTCAAGGAAAAAGTTCTGTTGAAAATTTAGAAGATATTGAGATATTAAGATTTTTTGACCTTAAAATACCTATTAAAATGGTGAAGGTATCAAATAAAAGTATTGCTGTTGACGTAAGTAAAGATCTTATTAAAGTAAAAAAAAGGCTCAAAGAAAATGAAAGATATTAAATTTTTAGATCCGAGTATTAAAAGAAAATCAAAAATTACTGATGAAAGCTTCCAGCTTCTAAAAGAAAAAAAATTTCCCTTACCTTCGGAAGTTGAAATAAGTGAGTCTGGAACTTGCAACAGAAAATGTAGTTTCTGTCCAAGAAGCGATCCAGATTATGAGGATATCAAAGAATTTATAAAACCAGAACTTCACAAAAAACTACTGAATGATCTGAAAAGACATAATTATAGAGGAGTACTGAGATACTCAGGTTTTGTTGAACCTCTTTTAGATAAAAATATTTATAATTTAATTTCAGATGCAAAAAAATTAATTCCTAAAGCTAGAATAGAAATGGTAACTAATGGTGATGTTTTAAATTTAGAAAGATTAAAAAAACTTTTTAAGTCTGGACTTAATACAATCCTCATAAGCGTTTACGATGGATTAGAAGATGCAAATCGATTTGAAAACATGTGCCAAGAAGCAAAATTAAAAAATGAAAACTTTGTTATTAGACACAGATATTACAAAGAGGATAAAGATTTTGGTTTAACCATTAGTAATAGAGCTGGAATGATGAAAAATGCTGAGCATAAAATCATGCCACTTGAGAAGGAGCTTAAAGCAAAATGTTATTATCCTGCTTATACTTTTTTTATGGATTACAATGGTGATGTTTTGATGTGTCCACACGACTGGGGTAAAAAAATAATTTTAGGAAATTTAAACAATAAAACTTTTGATGAGATTTGGACATCTGATTTAGCCATAAAATTAAGAAAAAAACTTAATAGGGGGGATCGTAGATTTTCACCATGCAATGTGTGTGATGTAAACGGTGAACTGATTGGAAAAAAACATTCAGAGGCTTGGAATTAAAATGTTAAAAAAAGCACTTATTTTAGGAGCAAGTTCAGAAATAGGTTTAGAGGTGGTAAAAAAATTTCTGTCAAAAGGATGGGATGTAGTCGCTCACTGTAATTCGAATGGTAATGAACTATCTAAAATTAAAAAAAAACTAATAACCAATAAATTGATTATATTGAAATTTAATTTTGAAAAATCTTCTTCATTAAAAAAATTTTTTAAAAAAATAAAAAAACATCAATTTGGTTCATTTATAAATTTGGTAGGTTATATTGATAATGTAAGTTACGAAAAAACAAGTCTTGAAAGCTTAATTAAATCTATAAAAATTAATTCTTTAATGCCTTTATTAATTCAAAAAAACATATTGAAAAATATGAAATCAAATAAATTTGGAAGATTGTTACATGTAAGCAGTATAGGAGTAAAATATGGCGGAGGACAAAATACTTTTAATTACTCACTATCAAAGCACGTGCTAGAATTTTTACCATCTTACATAAAAAATTTATCAAAATATAATATTTTGAGTAATATTTTAAGAGCCGGTGTTGTAAAAACTAAAATTCACAAAAAGATCAAAGGCAAAAATTTAAAAAAAAGAATTAAATTAATTCCAATTGGAAGAGCAGCAAACAAAAATGAAATTGTGAATATGATTTTTTTTCTATCTTCTGAAAACAATTCCTATTTAACCAATGAGAAGGTAACTATTGCCGGAGGTGAATGAAATCCTCGATTTCATCTAAAAAAAAATTTTTAATAAAAAATATCAAAAGCTTAATAGCGCCATCAAATTTTTCTGAGTTTGATTGTTCAAGACTAGCAAGCTTTTATCTATGTCCATTTGCACCAACTAAGGGTAATGCCAAATTATTATACTATTTAAATAAATTAGAATATTTAAGAGTATTATTTTTTTCAACATTAGTAGACTTTTTAAAAACTTTAAGAAGTGGAAAAATCAAAACAATAAAATCTGAGTATCCTAAAAAATATAGTTCAGTTGTGGTAAATTGGGCAACGAAAAAAGATTTTGATGAAAAAGGAAATTTTTATGATAAACATTTTAATGTATCAAGTGAACAATGTCCTGATATTTTATGGTATTTAATATACAGCGATAGTGATTTACCAAATATCATAGGTGAAAATTTAGCTATTGTTTTTACAAAAAAAAAAAACCTTTTCAATGTTTCACTTAAAACAAATTATTATAGATATTCTTAAGGGAAAAAAAAAATTTAAAAATTTAATCGATGAAGTTTCAGATTTTTCAATTTTAAGTTCATATGTTTATAAAGATATTGAAAATTACATAAGTGAAAAAACAAAAAAACTTGTTATGCCGTATGAAGGTCAGCCATTTCAAAATTCAATATTTCATAAAATACTGTCATTAAAAAAAGATATTGAAAGTTATGGATATATCCACTCCTTTCCAATTGGATTACCATCTAACTTGTTTAAAAGATCTGGACACCCAAAAAAATTAATTATTAACGGAGCATCACAAGAGTATTGTTTAAGTAAATATTTTGGTTGGTCAAAAGAAGAACTCAATATTTTACCCTCATCCAGACTAAAAAAAAATATCAAAAATAATATGAAAAATAAAATTTTTTTCCCTATTAACTTTAAAAGTAGGTCAATAATAGTAAAGTCTTTAAGCGACCTAATTCAATATAAAAAAGAATTTAATTTTTCAAAAATCGAATTAAGAAATCATCCAAGTTGCTCCAAATCAAATAAACATTTAAATCTAATGAAAGACATAAAAAAAATAATAAACACTAACGATGATTCTGTCAGAAAAAAAATTATTAATTTTTCAGTGTTTATTGGGGCCACGGGTTCAGTAATTGAGGCTTTAGAGAGAGGTATAGAGGTTTTTCATATAAGTGAAAATCCAGTTGTAGAAACTTATGATAATGAGTTATGGAAATATTTAAAATGTACTCAAATTAGTGAAAATCTATTCAAGTATGAAAAACTTGATGATAATAAACTAATAATATTTAGTGAAAATGAAACTATTTATGAAAAATATATTTATTAAACAAACAAGAAATTAGCAATGAGATGTTTTCTTAAACAAAAAGGCTGTTCTTTTCCTAAAAAAAGTAAAAATATTTCTTTTTATTATGATTTTCTCGACAAACGAGGAATGGGAAAAATGAAATATTTGAAGTGTAAAAAGTGTGATTTAGTCTTTAGTTCTTTACTTCAAAATAATTTAAATCAAATCAATGAAAAATTAACTAATTATTATAGCAAAGAATATTTTGGCAAATTTTACAAAAAAAAAAATCTTATCTATAAAAAAAGAAATGTTCAGTATAATTTAGACAAAAAATATTTACTTAAAAACTTTGAAGATAATAAAAATAAAAAAATTTTAGATTTTGGATGTGGAAACGGGGAGTTTTTAAAGCGATTTAAATCTAAAAAGTTTGGTTATGAGTTTAATAAAGACATAGATAAAAAAGGTATTATTAAATATCTAAAATATAAAGATATTTTTAAATACAAATTTGATGTTATTATAATGAGAGGTGTTATTGAACATATACCCAATTTTTCAGCGGTGCTTAAGAAATTATTTAAATGCATAAAAACAAATGGAATTTTCTACATAACTGCAACTCCTAATAGCTTATCATTGCCATATTTAATTGCGCCTCATAAATTTAATCAAAATAATTTTGGTCACATCTATCATTTCAATCATTTGAACCTGGGCTTATTTTTCTTAAAAAATAATTTTTTAAATTTACAGATAGTTTTTCAGTACGATGAAACACCTTATAAAAATAATAAATTAGATTTTAAGAATTTAAAAAATATGAAAAAAGTTTCGCCTCCACATCCAGGTAATATGATGACCTTGCTTTTTAAAAAAATGAAATAATTTTTAATTTTCGTGAAATCTGAGAATCCTTTAGTATCGATACTGTTAAACTGCTATAACGCTGAAAAATTTATCTCAAAAGCGATTGAAAGTGTATTAAACCAATCTTATAACAATTGGGAATTAATTATTTGGGATGATGGTTCTACTGATAACACTTTAGAAGTTGTTAAAAGATTTAAAAATGAAAAAATTTTTATTTATGAACAAAAAGAAAATTTAGGACTAGGGAAGAGTAGAATTGCAGCAATAAAAAAATTAAAAGGTGAATTAATAACTATTTTAGATGCAGATGATTTTTTTCATAATGATAAAATTTTAAGACAGGTTGAAGTTTTTAAAAAATACAAAAACATTTCAATTTGCAGTACATGGTCTAAGATTCTAGATAGTAATAATAAACCACATAGAATTTTTGCTAGCCAAATGAGCAATGATCAATTAAAAAATAGATTAAATTTTATAAATACAATCCCTCATCCATCAATAATGTATAAAAGAAAAGATGCAGAGGAGGTGGGTTGGTATTCAGATAAGTTAGAATATGCTCAAGATTACGATTTAACACTCAAGTTATTGAATAAAGGTGACATACATATTATTAAAAATCACCTTACAACTATCTTCCAACCAGATAATAACATGTCTAAATCAACACTTTTAAAAGAAACAGTTTTAAGAGAAAATATTTTAATTAGTGAAAATATATTGAAAACAAAAAACTTAAACAATTATGAACTCAATCTTTTAAAATCTATTATTGCAATTTACTCACTTAAATTAAATTTTCACTTACTTAAAAAAGGCAGTCTGAAAAGTATAATCAGTTTATTTAAAATACTTCTTTTAAATCCATTAATATTTTTTAAACTAAATACTCTTGAAAAATTAGACGAAAAAAAAATTATTAAAAAAGATGATAATTTAATTAAAATTTAAGGGCGTGTAGTTCAGTGGTAGAACGCTTCGTTGACATCGAAGAGGCCATAAGTTCAATTCTTATCACGCCCACCAAATCCCATTAAAATTGCCAATAAAAGCCTGTTTACTTATTAAATTAAAAATACTATAACTCGGTGCCTGGTAATTATTGCGAAGGGGCCACACCCGATCCCATTCCGAACTCGGAAGTTAAGTCCTTCAGCGCCGATGGTACTTTGCCTTAAGGTATGGAA
>MDTA01118240.1_pt1 | contig 22287 bp, 18 predicted proteins | sample 811151 | NCBI WGS metagenome assembly MDTA01 (sample SAMN05326648, study PRJNA326480) | marine metagenome | isolation source: seawater | place: Indian Ocean: South | collected 2010
ATCGACATCAATGACCTGGTTCCGGATATCGGTGGGACTCCGGTCCTGGAACTCGCTGTCCTGAGAGCGCTGGAAGGAGACGGTAGCACTGTAGTTCTGGACCGGACCTTCCTGCAGATCGCCGGTAACCTTGAGGTAGGTGAGGCTTCGTTCCTGATCGTAAATCCGGGCTGGGAAGGAGCCCGTTCTGGTACCGTTCCAAGGGGTATCGTTGAAGATAGTGCTGTGCCAGCGCCAGACATCGTCCTGGTTGAGATACTGGTGAGCGAAGGTAACCCGGGTTCCGGGGTTGAGCAGGGTCTCGATCTTGAGGTCCAGATTCTGCTCCGGGTAGCCGGTATTTTTCATCCGGCCCACCCCGCTGTCCCGGATGTCTCCGAAGTCTTTTCCGGTCACCCCGAGGGATGCTCCCCATATTCCGCCCTCTCCGAACCGGGTCTCGAGGCGGCCCACTCGACTACTGCTGTTGGTATCGAACCGGAACTGGGCGCTTCCACGCCGGAACCACCCGGGATCGGCCTCAAGGAATCCGGTTTCTGCGGTGAGGATGTTCATGGTACCCCCGAGCGCATCGCTGCCGTATTGCACAGAGCCCTGGCTGCGGACCAGTTCAAGGCGGTCCATGGAGAATCCGTCCACGGTATTCCAATACTGCACGGGACCGCTGCGGTAGGTGCTGTTATTGATCCGGACACCATCAACCAGAAGAAGGTTCTGCCGCCCGGTGAAGCCACGGATGAAGGGACTGCCGTGTCCATGGGTGGTCTTCTGGACCATCACCCCGGGTGTGTTGGCAAGGGCCTCCGGGATGGTGCGATAGCCCTGCTCCTGGAACTGGGCAGCGGTGACCACCCCGATCGAGCTCATTGACTGGAGGGAGTCTTCGTCTGTCCGGCTGGCAGTGACGACGGTTTCGGGTAGGAGCAGGGTTTCGGCAGCGCGGAGCCGGGGGCTGGCAATGCCAGAGCAGAATACAAGGGCCAGGATGATGAAGGAAGACAGATGCGGGTCTTGGAATTTGACGAAAGGAGCTTTCCTACTGGCAGGGAAGTGGCGATGCATGCAGGGAAAGTGAAGATGGGGAGCTCCTCAGGCAAGGGATGCAGGGGCCTGCGCCCCGGTATCTGGGCAGAGTTCAGTTTCTGCCCACTTGCTGCCTACCTGCTGTTCAGTCAGGAATTCTGCAGGCGGCGCCGCAGGGTGGTTCGGTTGGCGTGGAGAGCCGAGGCCATCCGGGCCAGTTTACCGTCATAGCGCTCCAGCAGGCGGCGGATCAGGGTGGCTTCCAGATTTTCCGCGAGGTCCCGGTAGATTGTTTCTCCTTCTTCCTGAAGGCGGGCATCGAGCCAGCTGTCGAGGGCCTGTACGAGAAGAGCGGGGGCCTTTTCGTCAATTTCCCGGGGGTCCTTTCTGAGATATTCCGGCAGGTCGGCGTCCTCGATGGCTGTGGCCCCGGAATTGACGGTCAGGGCGAAAGCGATCGAGTTGTGCAATTCACGCAGGTTGCCGGGCCAGTCGTGGGACATGAGTCGGCCCAGGGCCGTCTCGGAGATGGACAGGTTGCGGTCGGGAACGAGCTGGCCGATGAAGTAGGAGACGAGGGCCGGGAGGTCTTCCATGCGGGCGGACAGCGGGGGCAGGCGAAGTTCAAGGACTTGAAGGCGGTAGAAGAGGTCACTGCGAAAGGCCTCCGCCTCGACCAGTTCGCGGAGGTCATCATGGGTGGTAGCTATCAGGCGGGGAAAATTCTCCGTTGTTCCTGCCTCGATCTGGCTGACAAGCTCGGCCTGGCCCTCCGGGTTAAGGGAGGCGATTTCCTCCAGTACGACGACTCCACCGGCTGCTCGCTGGAGGGCAGAATTCAGTTCCTCACTGGAGGTCGTAGGTCCAATCACGAGGGTCTCCGATGGCCCGTTCCGGATGCTGTTCCCCTGAATGAGCCTGGCGGCATGGGACTTGCCGGTGCCAGTAGCTCCCCTTACGAGAACAGGGTCGTCGGAGGCACAGCAGTGGGCGATCTGCTGAAATACCGGGCGCATGCTCAGGGCGGCGCCCACGAAGGCCACCGTCTCAGGAGCGGGAGACTCCGGGGCCGACTTTTGCCGGCGTGGCGTGGTGATGCGGGCCAGGACGTCCTGGAACTCGTCAAAGTCGAGAGGCTTGGGAAGAAAGTCAACCACGCCGAGCTTGCGGGCAGCGATGGTATTCTGGATTTCGCCGTGGGCGGTGATGACGATGGTGGGGGGGCGTTGTTCCGCCGGGAGGGCCTCAAGAAATTCCAGCCCATTCTGGTCGGGAAGCCCGATGTCGAGGATCATGGCCTCGTAGCTCGTGCCCGATTCGAGTTGGCTTCGGGCCCGCGTTGCAGTAGGGGCGAGGTCACTCTCGATACCTGATTGGCGAACAGCGGCTGCGAGAGCAAGAGCAAGGGCATGTTCATCTTCTACGATGAGGACGCGTGGAAGCTTCATGAGGGGTCTTCAGTTGAGGGGTGAAGGGGAAAATTGATGACTATGAGGGCCCCACCCTGCGGGGTGTTGGAAGCCTGGATTGATCCGTCGTGGGCCTGCACGACTTCCCGGGCCAGAGTCAGCCCGATGCCCATGCCTCCCTCTCGTTCCGAGAAAAAAGGCTCCCCGAAACGGTCGAGAGCCTCGGTGCTGAATCCGGGCCCGGAATCCTGGATGGCCAGTTGCACGTGTTCCGGATCGAGTTTGAGGCGGGCCATGATCCTGCCTCCCTCCGGCATGGCCTGGCACGCATTGACGATGAGGTTGCGGATCACCTGTTCGATCCGGAGTTTGTCGCATGAGATCATGGCGGGTCCGGGAGTTTCGATTTCGAGGAGCGCCCCGGCATGGGAAAGGGCAGGTCGCTGCCTGCGTGCCACCGCGTTGAGCATTTCAACCAGGTCATGGGGCTGACGCTTCGGGGGGGCAGCCCGGGCGACAAAAAGCCACTGGTTCACGAGATCGGTAATTCGTTCGACTTCTTCGCGGATAAGGGTGATGGACTCAGATCCTGAGGGCTCTACCCGTGGCTCGATCAGGTCGGCGTGCATTCGAATTGCAGCGGCAGGATTACGGATCTCGTGGGCTAGACTGGTGGCAATCCGGCCGAGAGTAGCGAGCCGTTCGGATTGGTGACGTAACTTCTGCTCGCGAAGGAGGGACTGGTGGGTTTCCTCAAGAGAGCGGGCAAGCTGTCCGAGTTCGTCAGTCCGGGTAGAGAGGGAGGAAGGAATGGGGTCGGTTGGGTCCTGGTCACGCTTGAGATTGGGCAGCCAGCGGGTGAGGACCGTCAGGGGGCGGACGATGCGATTGGCTAGAATGAAAACCAGACCGCCAAAGGCAGCGGTCAGGAACAGGGTTGGGACCAGGACCCATCCACCCAGCCCGGTCAGCCCTCCCTCCTTGTTTCGGACGAGGACAAGCCGGTCCGGTGACCCGGTGAGTGGAGTGATGGCCAGGTCGTGCTCTCCCACCTGGATAGCAGTAGTGGTATCCCGGGAGAACCTCTGGAGGACTTTCTTGAGATCACGGGGCCATCCGCTGTCGGAAGAGAGCACCAACTCTCCTCCCTCTTGAAGGAAGGCGACCCTGACTTCAAGGATCGTGGAAAGGCGTTGTGCCATTTCCCTGGAACGAGGGAGGGGGACCTGTCCCATGAAGCCGGCATTGCTGAGGGCCGTTTGCTCAAAGCGCCGCAGGGATTCCCTCCGCTGGAGAGAGGAAATCAAGAAGGCCAGTCCAAGGGAGGCCAGAAGCACAAAGGCGGAGAGCGGAATGACAAGCCGCCTGTAGAGACTTCCCCGGCGAGCTGGAGTAATGGTAGCCACTTACTGCTCAGAATGAACACAAAATGACCATTTCCGAGCCATAAAAGCAGTTTGATTAACTCCTTCAAGCTCTACGGGCCATCGGGGGCTGTGATCCCCGGGGGCAAGAGGAAGACAGAGATAGCCGCCGGAGCTTATGACAACTCTCTCAAAACCCAAAAAGAGAAGGTTGCACGTTGGCGCAGACGGCTACCCCAAAATCTCACCTGATTCCCAGTGGCCGTTTCGAGAATCCTTTGGATCCTGCCACGGCTTGTATTTTCGCGCTATTAGAAAGCGGGGGCTCTTTTGTAACAGCAGAGGGAGGAACCATATACTTCCCACCGGGTGGGCTCCCTCGGGAGGTTCTGATGATCTGGCCTTCCGATTTCAGGACCAGTCGAGGACGACCTTGCCGCTTTCACCGGAGAGCATGGTCTCAAAGGCCTCCTCAAAGTTTGTGACTGGAAACTCATGGGTGATCACGGCGGAGGGATCCAGACCGGCCCGGACCATGGAACTCATTTTGTACCAGGTCTCAAACATTTCGCGGCCATAGATTCCTTTCAGGACAAGCCCCTTGAAAATGACCTTTTCAAAGTCGACCTCAAGTTTGTCAGGAAAAATGCCAAGCAGGGAAATTCTGGCGCCGTGGGAAGTATGTTCAAGAATGTCGGCCAGGCCGGAAGGGTGGCCGGACATTTCAAGCCCGATATCAAAGCCTTCTTTCATGCCGAGTTCCCTCTTCACATCCGTCAGGGATTCCTGCGAGATGTTGACGGTGCGGGTTGCACCAAGCTGCATGGCAAGTTCAAGGCGAAAGGCATTGGGGTCGGTCACAACTACGTGCCGGGCACCGGCGAACCGGCAGATTGCGGCAGCCATGCAGCCGATGGGTCCGGCTCCGGTAATGAGAACGTCCTCGGCGACCAGATCCCAGGACAAGGCTGTGTGGATCGCATTTCCAAGTGGGTCGAAAATGGCAGCCAGATTTTCGGGGATGGAAGGGTCCAGTTTGTAGACATTCCGGTAAGGAAGGGAAAGAAACTCTGCGAAGGCCCCCGGACGATTGACTCCCACTCCTTCGGTATTGGGGCAGAGGTGCCGCCGCCCAGCGAGGCAGTTCCGGCATCTTCCACAGACGAGGTGCCCCTCTCCGGAGACGTAGTCGCCGGGTGCGAGGTCGGTCACCCCTGATCCGGTTTTTTCTACGTAGCCGCAATACTCATGCCCCACCGTCATGGGCAGTGGGATGGTCTTCTGGGCCCACGGGTCCCAATTCCAGATGTGGAGGTCTGTTCCGCAGATTGCGGTCCTGGAAATTCGGATGAGAACGTCCATGGGCCCGATTTCCGGGATCGGGACATCGAGGAGTTCAAGGCCTGTTCCGGGACTGTTCTTGACCAGTGCGCGCATACCCTTGCGTCATGGGCTATGCCGGGTCCGATGTGATTGCAATCGCCATCACCGAAGATTTCGATTTCCAGAGAGCTGAATCCAGATGACTCTTCGGACGGGATGACGCTGGAAGAACTGGGATGGAACACGTTCTTTGCCGGTGAGTTTGCGCCCCATGCCGGGCAGGGGCTGGTGCCGGCCCGATTGATCCGGGAAACCAAGATCAATTTCAGCGCGCTGCTTGAGGGTGGAGAGGAGGTCGACTGCGTGCTTGGGGGCAAGGTATGGCATGAGGCGGAAACGGATGCGGATCTGCCTGCGGTGGGCGACTGGGTAGCACTGGACCTGGGAGCGGAAGGTGACGAGGTAATCATCCGGGAGCGCCTTGCACGAGTTTCCCGGTTCTCCCGCAAGGTGCCCGGGAAGAGCGCCGAGGAACAGGTTCTCGCTGCCAACGTGGATATCGTGGTAGTGGTGACTGATCCAGGCCCGGATTACAGTCTGAGGAGGATTGAGCGCTATCTCATGCTCATCGAGAGGTGTGGGGCCAAGCCGGTCGTCCTGCTGAACAAGGTTGACTTGTTTTCCGAGGAGCACTGCGCGAACGCAGCAGATGAGCTGAGGGGGTTAAGTGAGATGGCCGAGATTCACCTGACGAGCGCGCGGGATTCCCATGGGCTTGAAATCCTCCGGGGTTACCTGCAGCCCGGAGTCACGATTACCCTTGTTGGTTCCAGTGGGGTGGGCAAGTCGACTCTCGTGAACCAGTTGCTGGGAGGTGAATGGCAGGAGACGAGCGAGGTTAACGAGGTTACGGGGAGGGGGCGGCATACAACTACTCACCGCGAGTTGATCGTGTTGCCGGAAGGAGGGTTGCTCATTGACAACCCCGGGGTGCGTGAGATCCAGATGTGGACCGATGAGGAGACTCTGCGGGAAAGCTTTGTGGATGTGGAAGAGCTTGCAAGCCGGTGCCGGTTTTCCGATTGCAAGCATCAGAAGGATGCCGGTTGTGCGATTGAGGCTGCGGTAGAGGCGGGGAGTCTCGATCTGGAGCGGTACCAGAGTTATCTCCGGCTTGAGGAGGAAATTGACGAGCTTAACCGCAGGAGGAGGAAACGCCGGATGGCCACGGAACGCTGGGCCAAGCGTAATCGCCGGGTGAAGGCGCGCAACCTGGCTGACCGGATAGAATTGGAGAAGGAGGAGCGGGGAGAGGCCTGAAGAGATGCCCCGGCGGCCCGGTCTCTGGTTGTCAAGGCGACTTCCGGGACCCGGGTATTCAGGGGATGCGGAAGATTTGACCGTTGCTGGGATCCTTGGCGAAATCGCCTTTCTCGAAGGGCTCCCCGGTCTTTGGGTTCTTGCTGATGTCGATCAGGTTATGAGGGGGGAAGGGGCTGATGACATGGTTGGGATTCTCGGTCCTGTAGGCTTTCTTGTAGCTTCCCGGGTTACTGGAGGGCGATGGAGCCGTGCTCTTTTTGACCCCGCTCCCCGCTGCTCCCTGATCAAGTGTGCACGAACAGATGCTGCACAGTGAGATTGCTGCCAGAAAGGCAGGAAGGCTTTGCCTTAAGGAAATTAGCAGGGGAGTCATGACTCGGGCGTGGGTTGAAATTCCTCCGGGGCCGGGATCATAGTGACAGATGCAAACCGGGGCGAACCTTAATTGCCTGTCAGCAGAGGAACTGGCGGCAGAGGATGCTGAATTTCCTGATGCTGGAGAGGCGATATCTCCGGTCAAAGACTCGGAACTGATCCTTGCGCATTTGTTTCAGGATGGCGTGGTAGATCTTTCGCATGACCTCGGCGGCACGGAGAGCCTTGAGGTCGGCGGGAGGCAGCAGGCTCGCAGTCTCTTCAAAAAGACGTTCCGCGCGTTCCGCCTCAAAGTTCATCAGGGAAAGGAAGCGTTCGTCGTATACACGCCCCTGGAGGTCCTCTTCAGTATACTGGAATCGTTCAAGGTCTGCGAGAGGGAGGTAGATTCTAAGTCCGTTCTCAAGGTCCTCCCCGACGTCCCTGATAATATTGGTGAGCTGGAGACAGTGGCCGAGGCTGATCGCATAGTCGCGGGCCTGCTCGCTTGCGCCGAAGAGGGGCATCAGGATGAGACCAACGGTGGAGGCCACCCGGTAGGAATACCCCTGGAGATCTTCCCAGGTCTCAAAGCGCTGGGGACTGAGGTCGGACTCGCAACCGCGGATGATGTCCCTCAGGAGTTCCGGGTCGAGGGAATGGCGCTGTTGCATGGACACTACCTCCGCCTCGAGGCTGCCTTCCGGGTGGTCGTCCTGTTCGAGGGCCTGTTTCCAGGTTTCCATGGCAGATTTTTTGTCCCCGGATGGAAGGGTAGTGTCATCCGCAATGTCATCAATTACCCGGCAGAAGGCGTAGAAAGTATTGAGATCGGGGAGTCGGTCCCGGGGAACGCACAAGAAGGCAAAGGCCAGGTTGGACTTGGCGCGGCGGGTAATTTCCGCGGAGTTGCTTGTTTGGGGTGTGCTCGTCATTTGATCAGTCCCCAGTGTCCGGTGTTAAAGGGCCAGAGCGCAATGAGGGCGGGCCCGACAAGATTGTATTCGCTGACCTGACCCCAGTAGCGGGAGTCCAGGGAGTCATCTGTATTATCGCCCAGAGCAAAATAGCCGCGCTGGAGGGACAGCTCTGGTCCGGTGCGGCCCTCGGCCTGAAGGTCATCCCGGTCCTTCAGCTGGACAGAGTCACCCTGTTTACGGATGAACTGAGGGAGAATGTCGCGATAATTCCTTGTGGGCTGATAACCCACTCCGTCCTCCGCATAGACTCCTTCCTGATTGCCGATCATGCGGAGATACTTCTCGCTGGCTGGCTGGTCATTGATCATGAGGATCGGTTCTTCGATGTGGACCCTGTCTCCCGGCACGGCAGCCAGTCGCTTGATGTAGTGGGAGCCCGCTCCCTGTTCCCGTTGGCTGCGCAGGTGAATTCCTTCAATGCCACGGGTGTCGAAGACAAAGACCTCGCCGCGTCTGGGTCGCCGGAAATTGTAGGAGACCTTGTCTACCAGAACGAGGTCGCCGGTAGTGGAATATCCGGAGACTATGGTCTTCGGGGGTATGTAAAGGAGGCCGAGTTCGTAGTCTGTTTCGATCCTGAGGCCCATGTCTTCGAGCGCACTTCGCGGTGCGGGTAGCCTTACAACCTCGGGGGCCTTGCTGAAGTCGTCACCCTTGAAGTGCAGTTCAGTGACGGTGAAGAATTGCAGGCGCTGTCCCTCCTCGATCCGCTCAAGATAGCGTCTTTCGGTGGAAGGGTTGAGCTCCTGGTGAATGTAGCGCTTTCCGCTCGTGACAGCGTGCCACGCCTTGACCGGGAAGATGGGGAATTTTTCTTTCTCCAGTTTGTGACCGACGATTCCGTTAAGAGTGGGCTGCATGGAGCCGGTTGGAATCCTGAAGGGCTGCAGGAAATAGGCACGAATGCCGAGAGCGATTACGATAGCGACGAAAAGGATTTCGATGTTTTCCGGGATGATCCCGGGCCTTCGGTAGTCAGGCAGGGCCTGCTCACAGGATTCGGCGAGGAGTTTGCAGGCTTCCTCCACCGCTTCCCGGTCACTGCTCCTTATGGCCGCATTCAGGTTTTCGCGGGCCTCCTCGAGATTCAGGAGGCGCTGTTGATCCAGCAGATCCCGCTTGTAGTTGAGGAACTTGCGGGCACCCTTGGAGAGGAGCTTCGCATCTTTCTTCCAGCGGGGAGAGAACATGGGCCGCGGGCTTATTTGATAAGGCCCCAGTGGCCGGAGCTGAGGGGCCACAGAGAAAAGAGGGCTGGACCAACCAGGTTGTAGTCCCGGACCGGTCCCCAGTAACGGGAGTCGAGGGAGTTTCTGGTATTGTCACCCATTGCGGCATATTCACGGCGAAGAGTGGCCTCGATGCCTCCCATTCCAGCCGCCATCTGGTCTGCCCTGCTCTTCAGTTCAAGGACATCGCCGGGATCGTCGAGGAAGCGTTCCCACCTTGCCCGCCCCTCGCTTGCCGCAAGCTGATATCCGGGCCAGCCGTCATGGCGCCCTTCCCCTCTCATGACCTGGCGGATCTCCTTCTCTTCGGCAGGCTTTTTGTCGACATAAAGATCACTGCCCACTACTTCCAGACTGTCTCCGGGAACACCTACCAGGCGTTTGATATAGTGGGACCCGGCACCCTGGGGACTGTTGGAGCGCTGCTGGATCCCCTCGATCCCACGGGTGTCGAAGACAAAGACCTCCCCGCGCCTGGGTCGCCTGAAATTGTAGGACACCTTGTCGACGAGGACGAGATCCCCGCTGGTAGTGTAGCCGGACACCACGGTATTGGGGGCGAGCCACCACCTGGAACCGTCTGGGCTGTGTTGCAGGTGCTCCCCTGTTCGGACTCCCATTTTTTCGAGGGCGCTTCGCGGGGCACTGATCTTTTCCACGCCATCCTCGAAGTGAATGGTGGTCTCGGTGAAAAACTGCAATTTCTGCCTCTGCTCGATATAAGGCAGGGGCATCCCCCGGGGGTCCCTCCGGGTGGGGTGAGTCCGGATGTAGCGTTTTTCCCCGGCACTCAGTTTTTTGTGGATGTATTTCCGGCCACCGGTGACGGCCTGCCACGCCTTGACGTGAAAGGCAGGAAATTTTTCCCTCTCCAGTTGATGGCCAATGATTCCGTTGAGGGTCGGGCGCATGGACCCGGTAGGGATGCGGAAGGGTTGCAGAAAGTAAGCCCTGATGCCCAGCGCGATGACGATGGCGACAAAAAAGACCTCGATGTTTTCTTGGAGAGCGTTGGGGCGACGGTAGCGGGGAAGTGCGCCCTCACAGGCCTTATTGACTAGTTTCTCGGCCTCCCTTGCCTGGTCGCGGTTGCCCTCCTTGATTGCTTGCAGAAGCTTGTCGCGGGCCTCTTCGATACCCGCTATCTTTTCTTCCTCGAGAAGGTCCCGCTTGTAGTTGAGGAATTTCCGCGCCCCCTTGTAGAGGAGCTTGGATTCTTTTTTCCAGCGGGGAGTAAACATGGCAAGGGCGGTCTAAGGGTGCGGGGAGCAGCAGGGTTTATCAGAGGGTCGCGGGTTCGTGCAATGTTAGAGGGAGGTTCCTCAAGGCCGCGCTAGTTAGCACGGCCGCCGTTTTGGGGCAAGGGGAAGAGTAAGGCAGGACCCGGAGGCGGCTCATGAGCGTTTAGTCGCCGCTCTTCAGGACCCGAATAAAGGCGTCCTGTGGAATATTGACTTTTCCAATGGCTTTCATCTTGGCCTTACCCTTTTTCTGTTTCTCGAGGAGCTTGCGTTTGCGGGTGATATCGCCGCCGTAACATTTAGCGGTGACGTTCTTGCGCATCGCGCTGATGGTTTCACGGGCAATGATCTTGCCCCCGAGGACGGCCTGGATTGCTACTGAAAATAGTTGAGGGGGAATGACGTCCTTGAGCTTTTCCGCAAGGCGCCGACCGTAAGGAGCGGCCTTGTCGCGGTGCACGATGGTGGAAAAGGCATCGACGGGTTCTCCCGCGATGAGCATGTCCATCTTGACCAGATTGGCGGCCTGATAATCGTGATGCTCATAGTCCATCGATCCGTAGCCACGGGTGGCGGACTTCAGGCGATCATTGAAATCAACGAGAATCTCGGAAAGGGGCAGCAAGGCATGCAGCATGACCCTGGCCTCGTCCACGGTCTCGGTGTGGTCGACACTCCCCCTCTTCTCCATGACCAGCGCCATCATTTCACCGATATATTCTGAAGGCGTCATGATGAAGACCCGGACCATGGGTTCCCGGATTTCATCGATTTCGGAGAGGTCGGGCAGCAGGCAGGGATTATCCACCAGCAGTTGTTCGCCGCTTGTCTTGCTGACCTCGTAAATAACCGAGGGGTAAGTGGAGATGACGTCCATGTTGAATTCCCGGCGGAGCCGTTCCTGCACGATTTCCATGTGCAGGAGCCCCAGGAACCCGCACCGGAACCCGAATCCGAGGGCGACCGAGCTTTCCTGCTGGAAGCTGAAGGCGGCGTCGTTGATCTGGAGCTTGCCCATGGCGGTCTTCAGCGCCTCGTAATCGGAGGAGTCCACCGGGTAGACTCCGGAGAAGACCATGGGGCGGACTTCCTTGAAGCCGGGGAGGGCCTCCGGGCAGGGGTGGACGTTATCAGTGATGGTGTCGCCGATCTTCACCTCGCTGGCGGCTTTCATATTGGCGATCACGTAGCCTACGTCGCCTGCCTCAAGGGTGTCCTCCTTGGTCATCTTGGGCGTAAAGTGTCCCACCTCCTTTACCTCGTAGGTCTTCTCGGTTGCGAACAGCTTGATACGCGTCCCACGTTTCATGGATCCCGAGATCAGGCGGACGTAGGAGACTACCCCCCGGAAGGAGTCGTAGACTGAATCGAAGACCGATGCTCGGAGTAGTCCGTCTTCTGCTTCCGAAGGAGGGGGGACGCGTTCCACTATGGCCTCAAGAATCTCTTCTATTCCGATGCCCTCCTTGGCAGATGCCGGGATGGCATCCTCGCCGGGGATGGCGAGGATATCTTCCAGTTGCTTCCTGCACTTGTCGACATCGGCAGCGGGAAGGTCGATCTTGTTGATGACCGGAATGATGACGAGGTCCTGTTCCATCGCGAGGTGAACGTTGGCGACGGTCTGGGCCTCGACCCCCTGGGCGGCATCGATCAGCAGAAGCGCTCCTTCGCAGGCCGCGAGGCTTCTTGAGACCTCATAGGAAAAGTCAACATGGCCGGGCGTATCGAGGAGATTAAGCTTGAGGCGCTGTCCGTTACCGGCCTGGTAATACATGGTGACCGGGTGGGACTTGATGGTGATTCCCCGTTCACGTTCAAGATCCATGGAGTCAAGGAGCTGATCCTGCTTCTCCCTTTCCGAGATCGTCTGGGTTCGTTCAAGCAGTCGATCGGAAAGAGTGGTCTTCCCATGATCGATGTGGGCGATGATGGAAAAATTCCTGGTCAGTTCGATGGACATGCTATCCGAAAGAGGAAGGTCGATGGGACCGTTGCTTTCCCGGGGCGGGGAAGGTCGGGGTGAAGGAAGCGCGATTCTAACCCAAGGGTGCAGGAAAATGAAGTGATTTGGGGCAGGCTCTGTCCATCTCCCCGCCGATCCGGTAATGTTGTTTCCTCAGGATGTTTCCAAGGCTGTTCAGATGACACGATGCTTGGCCATGCGCGCCATGATGCCTTTCTGGATGTGGAGGCGATTTTCCGCCTGCTGGAAGATGGTGTCGGCATGCTGCTCAAGAACATCCTCGCTGATTTCCTTGTCCCGGTAGGCTGGGAGGCAATGAAGGACAATATGCTGCGGGGCCGCTTCCTTGAGCAGGGTCTTATTGACCTGATAGGGTGCGAGCTGGGCCTCCTTGTCGGCTTGTCCCTCCTGTCCCATGGAAAGCCAGACATCGGTGTTGATCACGTCTGCGCCGGCGACGGCCTCGGCAGGGTTGGAAGCGATGCTGATGTTGGGGGCGGCGATGCGGTCGAGGAAGTCACTGGGAGGCTGGCATGTTTCGGGAGAACCGATGGCCAGCTGGAAACCGAGGTGCTTGGCGGCCCAGCACCAGGAGCGGGCCATGTTGCTGTAGCCATCTCCCACGAAAGCTATTTTCCGGCCATCCCATCCGCCAAGTTTCTCCCTGATGGTGAGCAGGTCGGCGAGAATCTGGCAGGGGTGCTCATCATCGGTAAGGGCGTTGATGGTGGGGATACCCGAGAAGGAGGCAAACTCCTCGACATCATCCTGTGCGTAAGTGCGGATGATCGCCCCGTGAACCATGCGTCCCAGGACCCGGGCGGTGTCCTTGATTGGTTCTCCGCGCCCAAGCTGAATGTCATTGGCACTGAGAAAGAGGGGGGACCCTCCCAGTTCCCGGATGCCCACTTCAAAGGAGACTCTAGTCCGGGTTGAGGACTTGGAAAAAATGAGAGCCCAGACCTGGCCAGTAAGGGGGAACTCCTCGTGCTCACCCCTGCGGGTCTTGAGGGTGACGGCATGGTCGATATACTTGACCATGTTCTGCGGATACATCGACTCAATGGAGAGGAGGTGTTCCATATCTTCTGGATATAAGGGGTTCGCTGGATGAAGGGCCGGGAGAGGGGGAAGTGAAGAACTTGCCGGGGAATCCCGGGGGAGGCAAGGAAAGCGGGAAAAAAATCCCTGAGTGTTATCCGGAGGTTCGGTCGAGGGTGTGCCGAAAGATTTCGAGAGCTTCACCGATTTCTCCGGAAGAAACGGTGAGCGGTGGCATGAGGCGCACGGTATCGGGTCCGGCGGGTGGGGAGAGCAGGCCAGCGGAGGCCAGCTCTCCGGAGAGATGAATGGAGGCGGGGAGACCTTCCGGCACCCTGAGGGACTCGATGTTGAGCCCGATACCGAGCAGGAGGCCTTTTCCGCGGACTTCCGTGATGGCGGGATGCTGCCAGGACGCGATGGTTTCGCGAATGGTGCGCTCGTGCCGGAGGGCACGTGCGGGGAGCTCCTGGTCGATCACCTCGCGGAGGACCGTAATGCCAGCGGTGCAGGCGAGCGGACTGCCACCGAAGGTTGAACCATGAGATCCGGCGCCCATGAGACCAAACAGGGGTGTGTTGTCCGTGACAATGCGTTCGGAAATCCAGAAGGCCCCGATGGGGAACCCGCCTCCCAGTCCCTTTGCCCAGGATACGGCGTCGGGGATCAGGCCGGGTTCGATGCTGCGCCACCCCGCCATTTCGCCTGTCCGCCCGAGACCACACTGGACTTCATCAAGAAGAAGGAGGAGATCATGCTCCTTGCAGAGTTCCTGAACGCCCTGCAGGAACTCGCTGGAGGCCAGATGGATTCCGCCCTCACCCTGGATCGCTTCAAGCAGGATCGCACAGGTCTCTGGCCGGATGTTGGAGGTCAGGGAGGACAGATCATTCAGTTCAAGGTGGCGGAAGCCGGGGAGGAGAGGGGCAAAGCCCTCCTTCACCTTTTCCTGGCCGGTAGCTGCGATACCTCCGAGGGTGCGCCCGTGAAAGGATTTGTTGAAGGTCAGGATCTCGTGCCGGGGCTGCCCAGCGGGGCCGGGCCGGGCCTGTCCGAAGCGTCTTGCCAGTTTGATGAGCCCATCGTTGGATTCCGCTCCCGAGTTGCTGAAAAAGACCCGTCCGGGCAATTCGAGGCATTCATCAACAAGGCACCTTGCGAGTTCGACCTGCTTGTCAATCTGGTAGAGATTACAGCAATGGATCAGCTCGCTGGCTTGCCTGGCGATCGCGCGGGACAGGGGGGTGTCGCCATGTCCGAGGGAGCAGGTGGCAAGCCCGGCGCAGAAGTCCAGATAGCGGTTTCCGTCCTCGTCCCATAGAAGCGTGCCTTCGCCCCTGACCGGTGCCACGGGAAACCGTGCGTAGGTCGGCAGGACGTATCTGGCGAGGTCTTCGGCTGTGTTCATGGAGAAGCGGAATGAGGGTCGGCAAGGGGGAGTCCAGAAGTCAAGTATTGCGGCTTCGGAGCGGCGCCTCAAGGGAGTTCCGGCTACCGGGTGATTTCCGTCCCGACTCCCTCAGGAGTGAAAATCTCCAGAAGAATTGTGTGAGGAGTGCGGCCATCAATGAAGTGAACCTTTTCCACTCCAGCCTCCAGAGCCTCCGTTGCAGAACGAATCTTGGGGATCATTCCTCCTGAGATGATTCCCGATTTAATGAGGGTCTCAGCCTCCCCGGGAGTTACGGAAGGGATCAGGCTGTCCGGATTTGCAGGATCAGCGAGAAGGCCGGGAACGTCGGAGACGTAGACCAGTTTTGCTGGTTTGAGGGTGCACGCGAGTGCCGCTGCGGCAAGGTCAGCATTGATATTGAGAGTTTTCCCGGTGCCGGTTTCCCGTCCAAGGGGCGAGACCACCGGGACAATATCTGAGGTCGTGGCATAGAGGATGTCATCGGTGTGACATGATTCGACTTCTCCCACCCGGCCGATGTCGACTGCCTCCCCATTCTCGCCGGTGCCCTGAATACGCCGGGCCTCGAATACCCCGGTTCCGGGAATGCCGGTAGCGCGCCCTCCGTGCTGGTTGATGAGGTTGACCAGTTCCGGGTTGATGGTGTTTCCCAAGGTGTTTTCCACCGTTGCGATCGCCTCCGGGCTCGTGACGCGTAATCCCCCGACAAACCTGGCTTCAAGACCAGCAGCTTCCATGGCAGAGGAGATTGCCTTTCCACCCCCGTGGACAAGGACAGGGTTGATCCCGGCAACTTCGAGGAAGACGATATCACGCATGAGAGAGCTCACCAGGTCGGGATTGTCCATGGCGGATCCCCCGATCTTGATGAGCAGTGTCTTTCCCCGGAAGCGCTGCAGGTAGGGCAGGGCTTCAATCAGGGTGGCAGCTTTGTCTTTGGTGGTCAAAGGGAGGCCGGGGTTGGAAGGAGCCGTCCTTTCCGGAGGGGAGAGAATTTGGCCCGGGAAGGAAGGACTTAGTGCCGTGCCGCCCGGGCGAAAAGTGGAAAATGTAACAGGAACCACCTAATCGATGGTCGCAGCAGTAGCAGGATCGAGGTCAGGGGCCGATTCCCGGCGTTTGCGGGGGGGAAGATAGCGAGCCATGCGGATGGCGAGGATCCAGCCAGTCAGGGCTGTTGCGAGGCCCGGGGCAAAGGGACTCCATTGCTGGGAATTAAGGTAGAGATTGGCCAGAAGAGCAGGGACTGCAACCAGAAGCCCGGCATAGGAGAGGTGGCGCAAGGCAGCCGGGAGGCCGAGCAGGAGGGCTGCAATCACCGCGATCATTCCAAGGAGAGCGATCTCTTTCAGCAGCGTCAGCCGCTGGTGAGTCTCAAGGCCCTCGGGTCGGGGAAGTCTGTCGAGGGTGGCTATTGTCTGGAGGGTAGTGTTTTTTTTCTGAAGGGCGGAGGATGCCTGGCTGCCCGGATCAGCAAAGAGGACACAGGCTGGGACCGTATCGGTCTTCTCACTGATGGCAGCCCGGGTGCTTGCCACCTGGCTGGGGCTGTAAGCCTCAACGGCCAGTCGTTCGATTGCGATCGGAGGGTTGACGGGTTCGATCTGTAGTGCGCCAAATTCGTCTATGGGGATCATGGGCCCGCTTCCCACCCGGATATTTTGTCCGAGGTTGATGTGAACCTCGTGGGCAGAAACATTGGACTGGGCCATTGTCACGGCGAGAGGAAAGGAAGGGATGATGTGATCTCCCCATCGCAGGATGGCAAGGTTGTCCGTGCCCGTGCCCTCACGGGGCCGAAAGGCAAACCTGACGTTGGGTGCGGGGGTAACGGAGGGAGGAAAGAGGACATGGTTGACATCGATGAGGCTGTTGGTCTCGCCGGTTACATTCGAGAGTGGAATCGCACAGGCTTGCAGATAGGTTGGAATGGGCTGGCTTCTTTGCAGTCGGTCAAGGTCGATGGTCAGGACCACGGTCTCAAACTGGGAGAGAGCGGTGTTGAGGCTGGCGAGTCTTCCGAGGTGAGCGACCCCTTCTCCTTTCCAGGAAAGAGGTTCCTCGATGGCGGCAATGCGGGACCCAACCTGGTGCGCGTGGTTGAAAAGCCCCCACCAGTCCTCAGGTTCCAGCGGGTAGTGGAGGTCCTCAGCGGCCCGTTCATCGACGGTGACCTGGAGGTATGTTCGTGCTGTGCCCGGGACCATCGGCCGGACGAGGCGTTTGCGCAGGCTGGGCTGCGGGTTGTCGATCACGAATTCTTCCCCTTCCCTTGAACTCGCCAGGAGTCTTGCGAAGATGGCGTCCTCCTTTTCCCGCAACGGCTCCCAGCCCTCGGCCAGGAAGGCCACGCAGATTCCGGCCTCGAGAGCGAGGACGAAAAGAATGAGGCGTGTCAGCCAGGAGGTCATCAAAGGTTCAGAGCTTCACTCGGTCTTCCTCGAAGAAGGCGCAGGTTGATGATGCAGGACGGTAAACAGAATTCTATTTTTCAATAGCGCTTTCCAGGATTGGTCGCAAAGCCCCCTCCAGTGGAGTATTCTGAACCTGGGAGAGAAGGAGTTTTGCGGCTGCAGGGATGTGCTGTGCATACCAGTCGAGTTGTTGCTCGTGGAGGATGTGGGCGTAGGCCCCGAGGGCCTGCATCAGGCGCTGGGTTGCACAATCGCGCAGTAGTTCCGGCACGGGACGCTCCTCGGAGATGTCCTCCCAGAGATCAAGGAGCTTTGCCTGATCCTCCTCAGAGTGATCAAGGTAGGGATCGTAGAGGAGAGAGGCGAGGTCATACTCCTGTCGCCCGAGCCGGAGGCCCTGGAAGTCGATCAGCCATGACTTGTCGTCATGGAGGATGATATTCTGGGACTGGAAGTCACGATGGATGAGATTGCGGTGAGATGATCCGAGATTGCTGCTCAATCTGGAGAGGTTCCCGTCGTTGCGGAGATCCGTGCCGTCGAGGCCCAGGTGCTTTTCCACCAGATTGTCGATGAAGTAGTCCTGTTCCCAGGCATAGGTTTCCGGTCCGAATGCCGGGGAAAGTTCGAGGTCCCGGGGTGGCCGCGTGTAAAAGAGGCGGTCCAGTTGCTCAAGGGCACTGCGGTAGTATGGTTCACGATGTTCCCAGGGTTGTTTTGCGATTGAAAGGAGGTCTTCCTCCCCGAGGTCCTCTACAAGGGCGATGTGACGTCCCGGATTATCGTAGAGGACTTCTGGAACATTGATGCGGTTCTTCTTGAGAAAACGTGCAACGGGCAGGAAGTAGCGGTTGTCCTTACGCTCCAGGGTGTAGTGGATCCCGATGAAGGGGGGGTGGCCTTCTGCCCTGAGGCGGACGATGGTGCGCCCTGAAGCTCCACGCTTGATGGGTTCAAGGATGACGGTGTGGTCCGGGTCGAGCTTGAGGTGTGCACGAACGGCGGTAAGCAGGGTATCGGCGGCCATGGGAAAACGCTGGAAGACTGCGCCATTTCTGGCGTTGCAGTGGTTGGGGAGGGGGTGTGATCGATAGGGATTGCCGGTGTAGAGCCTTGGAGGACCCGGGTCAGAGGTCGGCGTTGTGCCGGGTCCCGGTGACGGGAGTGGATGAATAGACGATACAGTTTGTCAATTGCGCACCTTCCTCGACCTGACTACCGGGCCAGAGAACCGAGGCCAGGACAGTGGCGCCTGCCCCGATTGACGCTCCGGGGCCGATCGAGGAGGCTTCTACCATTGCAGATTGGCTTACAGAGGCCCCGGGATGGCACAATGTACCGAGTTCCCGGTGCTGATGGGCGTCGAGGTAGGATTCACGGGTCCCGAGGTCCAGCCAGATCCCGTCATCGTGAGTAGAGGCTCCAAGCTCGCCTTTGCGGATGAGTTCCAGGAAGGACGGGATAATGGAAATTTTTTGGTCGGGGGGGATATCCTGAAAGGCAGCGGAGTTGATACAGTAGACTCCTGTAAATTGGTGCGTCCCGCTGGCTTTACCCAGGAGTTCCCGGATATCCACGATTTCGTTGCCTTCGACGGCGATATGGGTTTCGTGCCCCGAGGAACGGAGTGCCAAGGTGGCCGTTCTACCTGAACTTGTATGATCCTTGATCAGGGTTGTGAGGTTCAAGCTAGTAAGGATGTCGCCATTGCAGACGAGAAGGGGTTGGTCTCCGACCCAGGATTCGATGTTTTTCAACCCTCCTCCGGTTTCAAGCAGGACCGGTTCGTGGAAGAAGGTCAGGGGCGCCCCCCGGTAGGAGCTTCCGGGGAAAGCCTCCTGCCACTTCTCGGGCAGGTGATGGGTGTTGATGGCAAATTCCTCGATCCCGGCAGCGAGACAATTATCAAGAGTATATTCGACCAGCGGGCGGTGAAAAACCGGGATGAGAGGTTTTGGGAGAACGTCGGTAAGGGGGCGCAGGCGTGTGCCCAGGCCAGCTCCCAGCACAAAGGCTTTCTTTATCGGGGTGCTCACGGAGGGAGGGAGTTTGGCAGTCTCTGGAGCTTCTCCTGGCAGCAGGGAGGTCGTGGTCGCCCTTCCGTCTGGTAGCGACGTTACTTGTTGCTTTTTCCAAGTGATGGGCAGCCCTATCCAGTCTTTACTGGGTCTTCCGGGGTGAGACCAACCACCAGGTCGAGGCGGGCGGTAAGCTCGCCAGCCTTGGATCCGGCGAGTGGCTTGAATGGAACGGTCACGAGCTTCTGCAGCTTTGGGTCTCCTCCACCGATCCTTCGATAGAGGAAGTCCTTGAGGTTCTTCTTTTCACCTTCGATATAGAGCTGGGTGGTCAGGATCCGCTTGTTCCGATGGGAAACGGCAACATGAATATGCGGAGTGCGCCCGGGGTAGGAGGGAGGTTTGATCGTGCGAAAGTGATACTGGCCCTTGGATCCGGTCAGGAAACGCCCGTAACTCTGGAAATTGCGATCCCGCTTGTCCTGTCCCTGAGCCTTGGAATGGAGGTAGATGCCCTGGTTGTCGACCTGCCAGATTTCAACCACGGCATTACGGAGAGGCTGACCCTTGGTATTCATTACCACGCCACTGAGATAGGAGACCGCACCCACAGCGGGGCTGATCTTGTCGTTGACGATAAGAAGGTCGTTGTCCGTATCCAGCGGAAGGTTATCAGGATAAAAGGGGCCCTCCGCATCCGTGGGGGTGCGGGTGAGGGCCTCTGCGAGGGCACCGGGTACCGTGAAGAAGGCAGCCGATCCCGCCAGAGCGTTCTGGAGAAATTTACGCCGGTGGTAGTCAGGGCAACCGGAAAGGGTGTCGATGGGTCTCATGGGCCGGTAGTATCGCATGGAATCGAGACCGGGAAAAGGACAGGTTGCCGCCCCCCGGCGGGCAATCAAAGCAGGTCTGCGAGGGCTCTTCGGAAAGGGGAGGGCATGGGAAGGGTCCGGAGGGCATTGCAGGAGTGGAATTTTTCACGGGTATTTTTTCCCGGGGGAGGGAGCTGGGATGGGGTGCAGTGGTAGATATACATGGTCACCTTGTGATTGGTGATGCCATATTTACGGGTGGCCAGAAGTGGAAAGTCCGCCAACTGATCGTGGTCGCGTTCCGGTAGCTTCCACAGGCCCTTGCGCCGGGACCCCTCCTCCTTGGCCATCAGGACAGGTCCGTCCCGCTTGCGGACCAGCACTACATGCTCGTCGACTTCAACCCACCGGCGGCGCGGTTGTTTGAGGGGAAGTTTCTCGGGGCTGCGGGTGTTACAGAAATCCCGGACCGGACACTCATGGCAGTGGGGAGAGCGGGGGGAGCAGTGGGACTGCCCCAGTTCCATCAAGGCGGAGTTGAAGGCACGTGCATCCCGGGAGGGCAGCAGGGTTTCAGCCCAGGACCAGAGCTGGTTCTGGCTTTCCGGAGTGGCGACAGGTTTCCGCCAGTCGAAGAGACGGGACAGGAGGCGGGTGATATTCGCCTCCACGATCGGAGCGGGATAATCAAAGGCAAAGCTGGCCACCGCACCGGCAGTATACCGACCGATGCCGGGAAGCGACTCAAGGGCCCGGGGTTCGGGTGGGAATTCCCCATCATGTTTTTCGAGGATCACCCGGGCGGTTTTCTGAAGATTGCGGACGCGGTTATAATAGCCGAGACCTTCCCAGGCCCGCAGTAGTTTGTTCTCGGGTGCTCGGGCCAGGGTGTTCAGGTCAGGAAATTCCTCAAGGAAGCGTTCAAAGCGGCGGTTCTGGATTACTGCGCGAACGGTTGTCTGCTGGAGCATGACCTCGGAAACAAGGATCGCATACGGGTCGGAGGTTTGTCGCCATGGATGGTCTGCTCCATTTGCATTGAACCAGCGAAGGAGCGCACCGCGGAAGGCCCTGATGTTGCGCAGGGCATGGCGGGTAGCGACGGGTTTGGACACGGGGGAAACATCGGTTATTGCAGAAGTCAGGTCGAACCTAGAAAGTCAACGGGGTGGCATTAACAACCTACACACAGGAGATCGGGGAGGAGGATGTGGAAAGGTTGCGTGGGATCCTCGAGCGGGATGGTTTTGAGCTTCTTGAGAAAGCTCATGCGTATTACGGAGCGCGGAAGGGAAAGCTCAGTGTTACGGTCTACAAGAAGGGGCCCAAGGTTCTGGTGCAGGGGAAAGAGACCGAGGACTTCGTGAAGTTCACCCTCGAGCCTGAAATTCTGGGAGAGGCGCGCCTGGGATACGAGGAAATCCATAATCCGGAGATGTTCGAACCGCATTTTGGGATCGATGAAAGTGGAAAGGGAGACTACTTCGGACCTCTTGTGATCGCCGGGGCTTACACGGACGGGGCGGGTACCCGGGCCCTGATGGAGGCGGGGGTGATGGACTCCAAGCGGGTGAGCTCGAGTGAGCGGATCAGGCGTCTTGCCGGAGCAATCCGAAGGACCCAGGGGGTGGTTGAATCCGTGGTGCTGATCGGGCCCGAACGTTATAATGATCTCTACGAAGGATTTTCTAACCTGAATGAGTTACTTGCCTGGGGCCATGCCACGGTCATCGAGGAGTTGTCCAAGCGAGTGCCGGATTGTCCGCGGGCTCTCAGTGATCAGTTCGCTAATCCCCGGGTTCTGCAGCGGGCGCTGGGGCAGAAGGGGGTGGATCTTGAACTGCAGCAGCGGACGAAGGGTGAAAGCGACGTGGCAGTTGCGGCTGCTTCCATTCTGGCACGGGAGGCTTTTGTGAATTGGATCGAGCGGGCAGGGGATCAATGGGGAGTTGCTCTGGCACTCGGGGCGGGTCCGCCAGTTCTGGAGGCCGGCCGGGACTTTCTTGACCGCCACGGAGAGGAGGACCTGAGGAAAGTGGCAAAACTACATTTCAAAACGACAAATCAGTTGACCGACGGCAGAATTGAATGAGTTCTTACCTGCCACTCATTTTGTCGTTACAATTGGCTCGGAGTGTGCTGTCCATAGAACTTGTAAGCTATTTGATGTCTACGATTACGAAACGAGATTTGGTGGTCCGGATCAGCAATGAAACCGGGTTAACGCAGCAGCAGGTTTTTGACGTGGTGCAGAAGACTCTGGACGCGGTTACCCTGGAACTTGCTCAGGGAAATACCGTGGTTATGAGGAATTTTGGTACCTTTGAAGTTCGCCAGACGAAGGCCAAGGTGGGGCGCAACCCCAAGGATCCGGGG
>MDTA01221066.1_pt1 | contig 22281 bp, 9 predicted proteins | sample 811151 | NCBI WGS metagenome assembly MDTA01 (sample SAMN05326648, study PRJNA326480) | marine metagenome | isolation source: seawater | place: Indian Ocean: South | collected 2010
ACTATACGCTGCTGCAAAATTTTGTGATGAACTGGTAGAAACTGGGTTTCCTTTAGAAAACCCAAAAAGAAGATTTGAAAGTACGGTATCCACTCAAACAAAGAAACAATTTTTATCTACCGAGCCAGAGCAAAATTCCTTTACAGTCAAAATTGAGTATAACCATTTACAGGTGTCAGAAAGGCCTGCTGCTTTTTCCGCAGAATTTAATTTGGCACACAAAGATACAAAATATTCTGCTGGTAGAAAGGTAGCGTTTTTTATGGATGATGGCTCTATAGAAGAAAGAACCGTGACTAACGCTAATATGAGCAATCAGACAATTACTTGTTTGGGTCCAAACTTTAGCGACAATCAATCTATAGTAAACAATAAGGTCCGAGGTTATTGTGTTATGCAATTAAGTTATCCAATAGTAGAACCTAGGTTTAGTGCAAACATGCTGTTTAAAGAGAAAGAAGAGGCTCTTCGGGCTGTAAAGGAAATATGCACGGTATTTAGAACCGTGGTTGCATATAGCGCAGGAAAGGTTTCATTTGCTTCTGAACACAAAAAGGACCCAGTTATGATTTTTACCGATGCAAATGTTGGGACTGAAGGCTTTAGTTATGCAGGCAGCCCGAGAACATCTAGGGTTACAGCGTGCAAAGTTAGATATGCAGACAAATTTGATCAATTTAGGAGTAAAGTAGAATATTATGAAGACTCTGGAAGTATAGATAAATTTGGTTTTAAGTTAGAAGAAATACTTGCTGTGGGCTGCACATCTAGAGGGCAAGCTAGAAGGTTGGCGAAATTTACAGTTATGGCACCTAATTTAGAAAACGAGTACACTACGTTTGAAACTGGATTGGAGGCTAGTTTACTATCACCTGGGTCTATAATAGAAATATCTGACTCAAGAAGATACGGAGAAAATATTAACGGAAGAATAAAAAGCATTGATGTAGAAAATTCTAAGGTGTTTGTAGATAAGGTGATGGATGACCTATCTTTCTATAACCCGAGTTCTCCTTCAGACAATAGAAATCCTGTAGAGATAGCAATTTTATGCGGTAGCGGTTATGAGTTTGTTGGTGAAGATAATAATAATGCTAATAAGAAAACAGGTTTATATAAAAAAATGTTTGCACTCGCTCAAGAAACCGATTCTTTTGACGCTGCCGAGCAAATGTCTATGATTAGTGGCATATCTAGGCCTCAAATTGCTTACTTTGATGGGTTTATTGATAATTCAGACAACTCCATAGTTGACTTAAAATTAAAATATACTTTTCGTCCAGTACAAGGAACTAATACTATACTTAGTGATCAACACGGGCTAGTAAATGGTCAAACAATTAGATTTACTTCTTTTGGCCAATTACCCACTGGGCTTGAAGCTGGAAGAGATTATACGGTTTCTATTAGCGACGCTACACAACAAAGAAATTCTTTTAGACTTCTAAAACAAAATCAAGGTGGATCGCTTGTTGATGCTAATATAGATGATATTGGGTTTAGGGTAAAGGCTATAAGCTCGGCTGGAAATGATCAGCCTGAAATACCTGGAGGAGAGCATTATTATTATATAACTAGCAGCGATGAAAAAACCGATTTAAAGTTAAGAAATATTTCGGTTGGGGCGGTTTGGTCTATAAGAGGATACGCTAGAAATTCAATAGAAAGCGCACAACAGTATGAGCCTTCCGATTTAACCGCAATTCATGCTGCGCTAGGAGGTGAAGATATTCCTGATTCACTTTATAAAAAATCCCCAGTTCTCGGAAGATATAAAATACTAGATATTACTCCTAACGGAAACGGTGGCCTTAGGACTGTTACAATCAGACAAAAGTCTTCTACTGGTTTGGGTTTTGGTGATTTGCAACTAGCTATAGATGTCGAAGGTTTTGATCCAAACGCATATCAATATTCTAATTCAAGCCTCTCGTTTTCGTGGTTTAAGAGCTTTAGGCTTGGAGGTACTGTCGAAAACGGAGGGTGGATAAAAGTTGTCGAAAACGGCGGTGAAATTAATTTTGTTGTATATAAGCCATTGGGCGCAAATGGATTAGATCACGAGTACTCATTAAAAAGAGTGCATGTGGATTCTGATGTATTTCATATAAGTTCTGCAAAAACACAAACTACTGTAGGTAGTCAAGTAGTATTAGGCCAATCTACATTTGATGTTGTAACAATTAATTCAGAAAAATATATTAGAATATCAAATAAACCAATTTCTGAATCTGATGTAGATAATTTTGTTCCTGGTACTGTGCCAACTGTGTCAGCTGAAACTTTGGGTAATCACGAATTATCTTTTAATATTAATAGTTTTAAAAATGCAGGTAGAATGCAATATAGAATAGTATCAGTTACAGAACTTGATCAAGGTAAATATAAAATTAAAGCATCAGAATATAATAAACATAAATTTGATTTAATTGAGAAGGAGTTAGCAGTACAGAAACCCGTGTTTCCTATTCCTCCTCAAGCATCTATGGCTCCACCAAAAGCGCCACAGATAGAAGAAATAGTAGACTTAACTCAGAGCGGATAAAATGGCAACATCAGGCATATATATAAAATTTAAAATATTCAGTACAACTGATACGTATTTTGCTGTAGGTTCATCTACAAGAGGTTCTTTTAGTAAAAATCTTGGTACTGGAGCGGAGCTTTTGAATGGCAGGGTTGTAACTAGTTTGGAAACAAGTGGAGCAGATGTATTTACATCAATTGACTTGGGTGGAACTTTTGGCAATTTTACGGTCAGGTTATACGCAGAAAACGAACTGGGAATCAGATCGCCATATGACGAAGAGGTTACGGCGGTAATGGGTAACGATCTAGGAGAAAATACTTTTTCATTTGCTGATATAATTTGCCCTGGATCTAAAATTAAAAACAGGTCTATGCAAGGAAACATGTTCGATGCAGATAATCTAACTCAAATATCTTTAAATTTCTCAGGTAATCAGCCAACTGTAGCTTGGTCTTTGCACGCTCCCCCTGGTCACCCTGTGGAGGGAGAGGTTATTGACTCTACTGTTCAATTTGATAGATTGCTAAATGGTTTTGAATTACAATTTTATAGAGAAAGCGCTAGTGGTTGGGAATTAGTTAATTCAGATTCAGATCAAAAAGCCATACTTGATGCTTTTCCGGCATGGGATTATAGAACAGATAAATGGTGGATAGGTTTTGTATTTGAAATATTTTTTACAGATGAAATATTTAAAAGAATTGCTGGAGATTACAATGACAGAAAAATAAAGATAAGGCTAGAAGCTAGAACTGCAACTTTTGCTGCGGATGCAACAGAAAGAAAATGTTTTGCTGAAATTATTTTAGAAAACGAAAAAACAGAACTTTTATCTAAATTTATTAATACAATTAAAAATGATTTTCATTTTGCGTTTGAAGTACAAGATTTAGATTTTCAAAAAGTACTTGTAAAACAATACCTTAAAGAAGGCGCTAATGATTGGAAGCTTGGATCTAAGAAAGAAGTTGGTAATTTATCTTCTGCAGAAAGAAAATCCGCCTCTGTAGTGCTTTCACAAAAATGGTCTAACGGTAGACCTGATAGCGAGTATAGAAATCAATATCAATATATTATAGAAGTATATGATGCATTTGGGTTGTCTGCCACTTACTGCGCAAAAGATAATACGGTGCAAAAAATTGACTCGTATACTGTAGATCCAACAAACGGAATTTCAGATGCTAGAACTTTTGAGTCGGTGGTTAAAATAGATAGTTTATCTATTGTACCTGTTGATAATACTTTTAACATTTCTTGGGCACTAAGAGATGTAAACGGAAACTCGGTTGTATTTAAAGAAGATGAACTTGACCAGATTGCAGTAATTAAGGGCGTGGTTGGGTATTTCGAAAATGATAGCGATAGTTATATAGTTGATGCTTTTAATACTTCAGAAAGTGGAAATAGATTTCAAACTGCAATAAGTAAAAATGAGTCTTATTTAAATTCAAAACTAAAACAAGAAACATTTAAAACTTTAATTGACGGAATATCTTTTGAAGAAAATAAAGAGATTCAAAATTTATTAGCAACAGGCAACTATGATCCTAACAGCAGTAGTAATCTTGAGGCTAGCAGGTCTTTAAAATTTAGACTTATTATACTTGATGCAGCTGGACAAGTTATAGATGAAAAAGTTGCAGACGGAGAAAATACGAAACCAAAAGTAATTACAACTGACGGAGGAATAAGCGTTGATGTCTTTGATCCACTAGGATCTGTAAAATTTAATTTAGAATTTAATGAATCTATTACAAAAATTGAAGTTTATAGAAGGCCTGAGCTGGGCCCAACAGGAGCAGATAATTCACCGACAAGAAAAAGATACGGTCAAAAATCTCCAAACGGAGAGGGGGTAGGAGATTATTCTTTGTCGGAAAATACTATTAGGGCTGCACAGTACAATAGTTCAGGTATAACATTTGGGTCCACAGCCTCTAATAATAATTTTGTAAATGTCGACCATTTGGTTAAAACGCAAGTTCCAGAACAGTCTAGCGACACTTCTTCAGAAGAAGATAACCAGTCAATGACTTTGGTTGATCGAGACGTTCCATTATTAAGGGTATATGCAGATAATCAAAGCCCAAATCCTAAATTAGAAAATTTTACTGATTATGATTATATATTATTACCTTATGACTCATTTGGTGCTGGTGAACAATATTTGGTGGAAGGGGTTTCTGTTGCTAGTTATAAAATGTTTAGTGAAAACGATAGAGGTTTTATTGGAGCCTTAGATATAAAACCTCCTAGCCAGCCATCTTTTAAAGAAATTAAAACATCATTTAAGAATTGGTTTCTTGAATGGAATGCAGCAGACGAAGGAGAAAAAAGTATAACATACAAAGTCACGATGGTGCGTGATGCTAGATCTGCACAAACAAGAAGTGTCGAAAGTGCAGTAACACTTACTAAGGGGTCTAATGATGCTTGGGTAAAGTGGGCTAGAACTGTTGATGGTTCGGCAAGTACAAGCGAATCAAAGATGGCTACGGTTTATAATATAGATGGATCTAAGATTAAAGTTTCTGTAGAAGAAAATCAAACAGAAAAAAATGTATCTAGATATATTAGTACTATAGCAGGTAACTTAACAATGTCTGATACCGGTATTACACAAGTAACTGTAGAGGAATTTTTCTGCGACACAACATCTTTACAAATTGAAGGAGACACAAATCAAACAGGATATTTCTTTTTAGAAGCTATAGATAAAACAGGGAATCATAGTAAGTTTGCTTCTGATATTACAGGCCAAACTTTAGGCCAAACTCCGATAACTGGATTAACAAATTTTGAACAAGAAATAACATCGAAACTTCCTGGCACTGTAGTTTTGGTGCCCAGTGATCCATTTGAAATTAAAAACACAGACGAGCTACATTGGGATCCGCACTTTATATACAAAGACGGAGAATCTCAATTTATTGAATCTGGTAACATCAAGCTTACAAAAGAACTTTTTGTTGGCGAAAAAATTGACGACGACAGCGAAGACGAATGGGCTAAAGCTGACAAAGAAAGATATATCAAATATGTATATTGGAATCCTGAAGGAGGGTACGATACTACAACTCAAACTTTTAAGCAATCCGAAGATAATACAAGCGGATCAAGCGCTTGGGAGAAAATGAGTTCGACAGAACAAGACAAAGTAGATCAAAATATAACCTATGAAAAAAAAGGATACTACTCTTTCTCTACTTTAAACCCATCTAGTGCAGTTTGGAATATAATAGATGGAGGACATGCTGATGTTACTACTACTGCTACTAATGTTTTAGTACATGAAGATAATTTTCAAAATACTCCGTATAAGTTAGATCTTTCTAAAGTTACTGCTAATGATACTACGGGCAATTCAATTTGGGATCCACGTAGAAAATATAGTGGCGATTCTAGTAGCGTAAATACAAATATAAGAGGGCACTACGGTATTCATATGCCTGTAGAGGATAATGATCGAGTGCCCCTTGTAAAAGGAAACGACAGCGATAACAATAAATCTGGATCAATTGTAGTTGCTAGAATAAATTTGGCTGGCGATGATCCAACAAGTGTCGCAGCAAAGTATTCTGTTACCGCTGCTTGGCATTCATTTGCTAACGCTGTTATTGGTTCTGCGTCAATAGATGAGGCTTCAATTAATAGCGCTCATATTAATGATTTAACTGCTGATAAAATTACAGGAGGTAGAATACAAGGACACGAGATTATACTCGCCCCCAAAGCAGAAGAAAATAATCTGCATCAAAATGATAATGGTAATTCTACTTTTGCACAACACGGAATTATTAAAAGTGACGGATACGGTGGAATATATGGTAGTAAGGCGGGTTTCTGGATTAATGGTGATGGTACGTTTTCTTTTTCTACAACCCAAGGCTCTTCTTTGAGTTTTTCAGGAAACGAATTGTTGTTAAGAGGAAGATTAGTTCAACCAACTGGAAAACCAACCGCATCAATAAGAATGGTGGCTGATGCTGATACAGTTACGTTTAATGAAATTCAAGTTGCTGGTGCGCCGCAGTCATCTATTATTGATTCTCCTTCTAGTGGTAAAGTTAATGTTGCTATTGATATAGATAATGCAATTTTTTCTGATGGAAGTGATTTGGTTGAAAACAATTTTAAAGTAAAAATATATCCAGAAAATTACTCTAATGCTAAGAAGAAAGAAATAGACGTCTTTAAATCTGGAACTCCAGGGAGTAATGAAGTTTGGTATATAGAGAATGTTAAAGGTAGCACTAATATATCAAACACAGAAAACTTAAATGATGGGGTAATAACCCAGTTATTAGATTTTGATGACGATGATGCTAGTGATAGCCAAGAAAAAACAAACGGAGAGTATCCATTTAATCATAAATTTTTAATGAAAACTAGTGCCGGCATTGTTATTCCGGAATATTTTTCACTAGAAGTTGAATTGTCTTTTAATACTGATAATCCTGGATTCCAACACGATCCCCAATTAAATTATTCTGCGGGAGATGTTGTTACTCACGGCGATAATTTGTATACAGCAGAAGCAAATGTTCCCACTGGCATAGCCATTACGAACGATACATATTGGAAAGAAGGAGCGGCTGCAGATGAGCGCATAGTAGGAAGTAATACGATACATATTAATTCGTTCATAAAGCCTTCTAGTGCCCTAGCATACGAATTAAAAGCTACTCCTGGATCACAAGTACTAGAAGCTTCTAATGCAAGTAAGCAATCTACTGTAAAATTATTTGCTAACTTGGGTACAGAATCAAGAATTCAAATTGATTCAGGAGCAGCCATGACAGAAACATGGATATTAAACAACTTAACTAATATAACAGTTTCTAGAGAATATTTGGTTGAAGATACTCTGAGCTCACACGTTGCAGGAACACAATACAATGCAGGAGATATGGTAGAGCGTAGTGGTGAAAAGTGGGGATGCATAGCTACAACCACACAAACACCATCTAGTAGCGCGAGCCATTGGATACAATTAAGCGAAAAGGTCATTTCGACTATTTCTGGCGGAAATACTATTTCATATTCTAATAATGAAAATGAAATCTATCGCAGACAAATTGCTACGGGTACAGGCTTTGGTATAAATGATACAATATTTGCAAGGCAAATAAAATTTACTGCAAAAGACGGGACGAATGAAATTGCTTCGGAAACGATTGATTTACTTGCGTCTGGAGTAAATGCTGGAACTTTAGTTTTTAAAAATGAGCAAGATGAACAAATTAATGTTATACCAAGAGAATTTGTTGGTACTGGAAATAAAAAACAACTAGGCGCTTTAGATTTTCCAATCACAGGTGGAACCGAACATATAGCATGGGAAGCTAAATTTTTTGCAGGAAGCGAAACTTTAGAAACCCTTACTGGTAGATTAAAAGTGCAGGCTAATCAAGGAGCTGTTCTAGAAAGTTCGGGCGTTGATGTTAGCGATAGCTTAGATTATACTCATACGATTGATGTTGACAATTCTAGTGATGTAAAAAGAATAGCTTTAACAATCGAAAGCGCAGCAAATAAAGCATCTGCGAAAGAAGAAATTTCTATAGTAAACGCAATAGATGTTGCAAAAAATTTAAATATATTTTTACCTAGACAATTTATATTCTTTTCTCGTGCAGCTGAGCATGCTTCTCATCAAAATTTATTAAGACTAGAAAATATTATTCCATTTAGAGTATATTATGGTGATAATGATGCTGTATTAAATGAAGATGATGAATTAACTGTTGTACCTAATTTTGGATATATTGTAAATGGTGCTGCATTAAAACATTTATTAAATAATTATACTGGTACTGTTACATATAATACTGAGCATCAATTTGGATCTGTAAATGATGGTACAAAACTTGACAATATAAGAACTGATATAAATGGTGCGTTTCCTACTGGATTTACTCCTGCAAGTAGCGGGGAACCGTATAAAATATACAAATCAGGAGGAAACTACAAATTTGACGAAATAGATGATAATGGAAATACAAATTCTACAATAATAGTTGGTAGCGATGGTGACCTAAACAAATTTTATTATTTTATTCCAGAAAACAAGTCTGGGGATGATGCGGCTTCCGTTGCTAGTAAAATATCAATAAAATCCACACTAGTTGTAAATGACCAAGGAATTTTAGGGACAAACAATCAACTAACTCATAAAGATGTTCAGCAATTGGGTATTGTAGAATTAACCCGAGACGGAAAAGAGAAGCTTCTTATATCCGCTGCAAATAATTCTATGACAGTTAATATAGATTCTAACAAACTAATATCAGGCGCAAACGCTTCTTCTGGGGACTCGATTATAAACTTTTTTAGAGGTGATGTAGAGATATTTCTCGCCCCAAAAACTATAAAAATAGGAGGCGCTAGTTTTAATATAGATAAAACGAAAAACTATATTAAATATGACGGAAGTTTGGCAGTTACAAACACCAAGCCGAGTAATAATAAAGCGGTTATTTATGGAACACAAGAACAAGATGCTACGATATCAGATTGGTCGTATATACAAAACGGAACCGCTGATAGAGTTATAGTAGAAAATGCTTCTGTGCAGTTAGGATTAGACTCTTCTGATCCTAAAAGAAAGCGAGTTGTTCTGGCGAACGGAACTACGCCCCTTGCTCACTTTACATTATCTTGGGAGCAAAACAACCTAACCAAATCTTTATCGTCTAGTGATTTCATAAAGCCTTTAACAACTAGCACAAACTCAATAACTGCTAGCGTTAATAGTTTTAATTTTGCACAAACATATGGTGAAAATTATTCTGAACCTAGCGTTGCTAATAACAATACCGTAAAAGTTGCAGCTCACCAAGAAAGCGCAAGAATAAAAACAAGGGTAGACTTGAGTCATATGAATGAAGTTGGCAGAATGACCAGTGGGGCAGGAACTTCTGTAAGTTTTGTAGCATTTAATTTTCCGTTTGACGTATATGTGCCAGAAATATCTACAACTGTAAGCCTAAGCGTTAGTAGAACGGTTGCTACAAGCGAGGCTGGGGCAGCAGGACCAAGTTTTGTATATCGAGGAGGCTACAGTAATTCAGAGCAATATTTTGGAACCAGTGAATCACAAGATGTTGTTAAATTTTCTGACGGAGCATTTTATTTTGTACAAAGAAACGCAACCCTAGGTATAGACAATTCTCTCAAAGGAATGGACGCAACAAATAATAACGCCGCCGCCAGCTTTATTAAGGGGGTTCCACCAACAGATAATGCTAACCCTCCAAATATTAATACTTCATATTGGCAGGTAACAAATTCTCTAGAGCCAACAGCCACAAATTTATTGTTAGCGGATGATATACTTGTTAAGCGTGGTATTGTGGTTGGTATTGATACCGAAAGAGAAACTGGTAGTAAGCCATCTGGTTTTATTGCTAGTCAGCTTGATCCTAAATTTCTTAGTGAAGGTTTGACGGGATTAAGAATAAATTCAACCAGCTATTTGGACTCAAGTAATACAAATAGAGAGACCGATGTTTTTGATACAAATGGAAATTATTTAGGAATTAATGATATGCCAAAAAGCAAGTCTAGGGAGCTGCCATATAAAACTCCTGGCGATGGTTTGCCTGGCTTGTTTTTAGGAAAAATGCCAATAACATATGCAAACTCCAGCGGTGGATCGACATTTTTAACATCTCAATTAGAAATGTACAGCCCATTCGGAAATTATTTAAGATGGAATGGTAAGAATTTAGAAATCAAAGGGGCTATAATTAGCGCATCTATTGAAGAGGCTGTATTTACTACAGTTAGTACAACCGAAAGAAATTTAGAATTAAATCCTAGTAATCCACAAGTGGGTCCGCAAACTTTTGTTGGAGGCGGTTTTGCAAACCGAGTAACGAATAATACTCATGATGACACTGGGGCAAGTTATTCTTTCCCAACCCTAGCGTCTTCTATTGTGGGCGGTGGAGCAAACAGAATTACTGCAACTGGATCAGGTAATGCAAGATTTTCAACTATATGCGGTGGTTTTGGTAATCGGGTGTCAGATTCATTTTCCATTATAGGTGGAGGCTACAATAACTCAATTGGCGCAAGCTCAGCAAATTCATTATATAAAATAAATTCTATTCTATCTGGCGCAAATAATACAGTAGATAATTCTGCATATGCATTTATTGGTGGTGGATCTAAAAATTTTATTGATTCATCTGTATATAGTTCAATCATTAATGGTTATAATAATTTTATTGGTGGAAATACATTGCAAGTAAATAATAATGCTAGTACTTATGATTCTAATGATGTAGTTGATTATGTTTATGTTCAAGGTTTAAGCGATGAAGGTATAGACTTGCTTTCTAGTGCAGCTACAGATACACAACGGGCTAGTTCGATAAACACAATGTTTAATACGGATGCAACTCAAGTTGACTATACATCTACTTCCACTGAAGCTACAAATTGGCAAAACGATAATCAGCAATTATTATTAAGGTCAATTCAAAGATATAAATTAAATATTGGATTTGAAGGCAATCCAGTACGAAGAAACGAAAGTTATAATATATTTAATAATTTAATGTTTGATGAAACAAAAAATAATAATGCTACAGGCGATTATAGAATATTCAGTACTGGCTATAAAACAACTAGCGGAAAATCAATATGTATAAGGGCTTCAGTTCAGCCTACCCCATCTTCTGGTAGAGTTTTTCATCTTGGTTACTACGAATATAATACATTTAAGTTTGTAAAAATTAAAACCCATACAATGTTTTGGCCTTGGTTTGCTATTAGAGATTCAACTCAAACGGGCCAAAACGATTACTCAATATACAGACTAGATTTAGAGGGAGAAATAGCAAAGATCCAACTTCTAGGTTCTGATACCTTTTTAGAGCTGGATAGTTTGCCTTCGAGCTCGGGCGCAAGTAGTGATTACAGCTTTAATTCTACCGACTCAACTTTAAAGCCAGATCAAACAGCTGTAAGTATACAAATCCCAGGCGATTTGGGCACGGGACATTTTGCGTATAACGGAATATTTGGTGGCGATTACAATAGTATTATGTCTTCTAGGAGGTCTACTATTGCCGGAGGAAGAAATAATAAAATTAAATTTGCAGAAAGGGCTTTAACTAGCGGTCTTAATAATTTAATTATAGGAGAGCAAAAAGCTGCCGCCGAAGAACTTCCCCAAGGTTTTATTGTTTTTGGTAGCGATAATACCGCTTTATTATCTGGAGTATCTCACTCTGACGGAACAGCGGGTAAAACATTCACTGAAAGTTTTAATGCGATAAATAATACTACTGGTACTCCTGACGTTTATTCTCAATTATCTAATGTTATATTTGGAAGATCAAATTCGATAAGAAATACTTCCAGAACTTCTATATTAGGTTCTGGTAATAGCCTGTTAATGATGCAAAATGATGGGGTTACTTCTTCAGCGGGATTTAATCAGGTTGGTTCTGAGATCACTATATTGGGCACCGACAATAAAATTAATGTTTCAGATGATGTAGAGGTTTCTAACCTTGGTATATTTGGTACAAACTTTAATCTAACCACCACAGAGATGGTTCAAAATACTTTTTACATTGGAAACCCGCAAGCAGATAGTAGCGTTGATATCACTAAACTCACAAGAGTATTTGTTGCTGCAGATGGTGGGGCATTTTTTACTGGTGATGTTATATCATTTGCATTGTCTGATAAAAAATACAAAGAAAATATTTCTTTAATACAAGACCCTATATCAAAAATCAAACAAATCTCTGGAATAACTTTTGATTGGAATAACAAACAAAACGTTTACTCGGGTCAGGATATAGGCGTAATAGCTCAAGAAGTCAAAGATGTATTACCTGAGATTGTTGAAGAGGGTCGTTCTGGATTAAAGGTTAAATATGAAAAATTAACACCGTTGCTAATTGAAGCTGTAAAAAGCCAACAGAAAGAAATAGACTTACTTAAGCAAGAACTAAAAAAGATTAAATCAGCCGTTTACAAGCTTAAGAAGTAATCTCGATTCTGAGGGAGGAATGTCTCCCCAATCTTCCCACTGCGACGCAGACTCATGCCTGTATTTATCTTCTCTCCACCAGTCTCTTAGTACTTGTTTAAAGTCGCTAAAATCTGTACAATTCATTTTGTTTGATGCACTAGTTTTTAGAATTTCTGAGGCAGAAATGCCCGAAGGGGAAGAGTTTTTTTGTAGGGAAGTATTGGTTTTACCATTATTTTTATTAATTTCATCATCTCCTACAATATGAATATTTAAAAAGTTTCTGACACATCTAACGAAAGCCCTATTGCATGCTATTGTCTCAAGAAAAATTTGACCAAAGTCGCTAGTATTATTTATTGTTGCATTCGCCATGTCTTGGAATACGACAGGCTGGTGACCTGTTTCATAATTAGGCAAGAAAGATATCTCACATACAACAGCTACGTGATCTTCTTCGCACTTTACGGATTTATAGCTTACAGAGCTAAAGCCTCTTAGTCTTGCTAGTTCTTTAATTCCACTAAGCTTAATAAGTAGCTGGTGGTCTTTTAGACCTTCAATAGTGCGAGGTACTGGAAGATTTCTGGTTTTAAAGTGGTCTCGATTTGGAAACAAATGTTCGTCTTTGATCATTGATCTCCAGTTTACTGAACCGTCTTCGTAAAAATGATATTTTGTGTTAGTTAGTAATCCATGCTCATCTCTTTGGAATGCTGCTGGACCTGTGATTTCTTTTGATTTTGATTTTGATGCTGGCATAATTTATAAATTTTGAAAAAAACCATTTCTTTATAAAAGTCGCTGCAGTTGATTACTTTCTGTTTGCTCGATATTGGTTGATCGATATTTAAGTAAGCTTTGCATGGGTAAATTTTATAATTAGAATATAGTTTTAATGATGATTGAAAGTAATTATCGCATATATCATCGCAAATGTCAAGATAATTTTCTTCTTTTGAGTCTAGAGCTAATACATCTACTTCAAAAAATTTAATTCTAATGTGTGGTAGTAGTTCATTATTTTCAGCATAAAAAAGCACAGGTTTATTTAACGTGTGAATTTTTTCTACAAATTGATTTGATACATCCATATTTAATGTGATATGTATTTCTTTAATGTTGTTTTTATGTTCAATTATTTTATCTAAATATTTCTCACTATTAATGTATACATTACATGGTCTACTCAATAGCCATTCGTCTAGGTAGTCAAGTTTATCAACATAGTCTAGCCTAAGGTTAGCTAGGGCTAGATTTGCGAGCTCGGGGTTTTGCGGGTTATTTGGTTTAAAATTTGGGATTATATCTATAGCATTTATGTAATAGCTTTCTCCAATATAAACTTGCTCGTATTGATCAAAGTTGTTGGGGATATCAAGTAAATCTAATACTGACCTACAGATCTTAAAAGTAGATATAGAATTTACCCGCTTCACTCTTTCTTCTGCACTGTATGATGGTCGATCGTTTTCGTTGTCAGGAGAAAGTAATATCTGCTTACTTGGATCTCCCCAGTAAGGTTTGCATGTTTCTTTTACCGCGGGGCCGTATAGAGCTACTAGAGGTACATTAAAGTGGCCAGCAAAGTGACAGGCAAACGAATCATTTCCGAGGTGCAGAATGGCGTTCTCGATGACATATGCAACCTGCCTAATGTTGGTTTTGCCCAGCAATGAATAAACGTTAGACATCTTAGGGTCGTTTTCTAGACCAATTTGAACTATCTCTATGTCGTTGTCAATAAGGTAGGGCTTAATTAGCCTGACAACATCATTATAATAATCAAAGTTTTTAGAAACCATTCCAGAAGAACATTGTATGGTAATATATTTCTTGAAAGGAAGTGGATAAAACAATGTTTCAATTGTTGGATTTGATATTTTAACTCCCGCTGTAAGTGCATAATTTTCTATTAGGTGCATAATTCTAGTCCGATTTTATCTATACCATTTCTAGTATAATTTGGTATTCTTTGTGTGTGGGTATTTAGTAGCATAGCAATGTCAAAAAAACCTGGGTGATCTTTTCTGTCTTTACGATTAGAAAAACCTTCTAAGTATAGCGAGTCAGAGTAATCGTGAGTATACGGAAGAACTTTATGTATGTGTGGATTTCCCGCTAGAACTGGAAAGTATTCTGGGTTTGTTACGAAATATATATTATAGTCTGGATAATTTCTTTTTAACTCTGGTAATAAAGATGTTGCCATAAAAACATCGCCAATACTTTTAGGTAAAATTAATGCTAATCTTCTCCCTAAATCAGAATCATCTAAATAGTGGTCTATTCCTTTGGGTTTTTGTTTGATCGCTTTTATTTCTTTTTCTGCATTGGATTTTAATGCTGTAAATAAATTTTCTCTAGAAGTTCCATTTTTTAATTTTTCAGATAAGAATTTAAAAACAGCGCTTTTTTTGTTTATTTCCATTTTTAATAAATTTTTATAACATAATAATATAAAATCTGAATCACTACAATCTTCTGGCATTTTCTGGTTAAGGTCAGGGATTAAATTTTCTATTTTGTAATCCCACTTTATTGTGGGCATTTTGTCCAAAAAAGACATTAGCTTATTTCCTGTAGATTCTATTGAATAGTTTTCTTTAACGAAATTAATAGCCTTCTCTGAATAAGCTGATTTTTCTTTATCATTCATATTATAGACAGTCAATAAATTATTGCAAATACTTTCTGGGCAAGTGCTTGCTTTTACAAACTGTGTGCCAGGCTCTCTGTACTCATTCCAATCTAAAGGTAAACCCCCAGAGTCTTCATGGGCACAGTCTTCTCCACAACTATAGTTAGTGACCAAAGTTATAAGCCCACAAAGTTTAGCTTCTTGTATTGGGATTTCTTGACCACCGCTAGTAAATGGGTGACAGTATACATCCATAATATTATAAATTTCGTTTAACTGGAAATCAGATATTCCTTGGTCTACCTTGATTGTGTTTTGCGATTTTTTTGAAAAGCAAAACGGGCAGGTCAGTTTTTCACCAGAAGATTTATTATCTGATGCAAAAGGCTTTACTTCATATTTCTTGCAATTCTTACAGTAATACGTAGTTAGTATTTCGTTATTAGCGATATCTTTTTCTTTGATTAGTTTTGGTATATCCCATCCTTCTTGCCAGTTAGTATGTAATAACAATTTAACATTTGCCCCTGACTCTTCTTTAAATTTCTTAAAACCATCTAGTAGGTTGGATACGCTTTTTCTTAATTGGTTTCTAAATACAAATCCTATAATAAAACAATCTTCAGGTATGTTGTTATCACTTCTTATTTTACTCTTATCTTCTTCGCTCAGTTTGTAAAAAGTTTCGGAATCTACAGGACCATGAAGATAGTCTGCTTCATCGCAACCTTCTTTCTGCATTTCTTTGGCTGCAAACTTAGACCAAGTGAAGAAAAGGTCTGTGTTTTCGTAGCCTTCTATTGCTGAATTAAGTATGGGGATAGAATCTATTGTAGTCCATAATATGGTATTTATTTTTTTCCACCATCTATTGTTCCACCAATCAGAAAAAGCCCATATATCCTCAGAGCCTATGTATATATCTGGCTTTTCGGACTCAATAATCTCTTCTATTCTTAACCCGCCATATAAAGCTTTAGACCTATACTTAGAGTCACTTTTAATTCGAGACACGGTTTGTTCGTCAGAAGGCAATCCCCCTACGCACTTCCAAGGCATTAAATTTAACTTCGGGTCGTTTTCTTGGATTCCATTAGATAATTCTACTATTTCATACTTACCTGTTTTGTATAAAAACGATAAAATGTTTCTGCAGTTTTTTCCAAAACCAGTTAAAGCTTTAGATGAATTACTGTGAAACAGTATTTTTTTCATCAAAAGGGAGCTTCGTCTTCTTGGGTGATGCTTTTTTGCTTAGGAGTGGATTGGTTTTTATAGTTTAATTTTGTAGATGTAATATATTCGTCTAAATATTTTTTAAGAAATATTTTTAACGCCTCTACTTCTCCAGCCTCCAAGGGAAGTCTGAACTGCTGGTTGCCATTTCTTGTAAAAACAATTCCGAAAGCAGGCATAATTATAGTTTTATCTCCAGACTTTACGCTTTTATCCCACGGGGTTAGCTTGATAGTGGTAGAGTTTTCATCAAAAGTATGGTAAGCAGAGTATTCATGCCTATTATTGAATGCAGAAATCATAGAGCCGACTTCCCATTCATTAAATTTTACATTAATATTTTTATTTGGATCGTCTTTATTTTCTGAAAAACTCCCCTTCTTGGTTTTATCATCCCAATTGTACTGCTGGATTGCGCTAACATAAAGTGCAGGTAAATTTTTGGAACCTTGACCTATACTAAAGTTGAAAGCGCAGCCAGTATTTTTGCTATTTGGTTTGTATAAACTTAAATTCATTTTGACTATTGTTGCATTATATTATATAATATAACGCATTGAATGTCAAGACCTTTTTACTGACAGCTTTCGCAAACTTCGCCGTTTTTCATGGCTTCAATACTACAAGCGGCAGCTTCTTCATTCTTTGTTTGTACAGATTTTTCAACCTTGGTGGCTGCTTTGTTTCTTAGGTAGTAAGTGGTTTTGAGTCCAGATTCCCAGCAAGCCATATAAATATCATTTAGGTATTTCAACGAAGTGCCTTCATTGTATAAATTAAAACTAATTGATTGATCCATCCATTTTTGCCTAGCTGCGTTAGCTTCAATAAGTTTGAACATATCTCTAGAGAATACAGTTTTGTATTTATCTTTTATATGTTGAGGTATTTCTCCATTAAGAGTAGATAGATCTCCATCAACGCTTTTAATTAAGTCAGCAGTATCTTGGCTCCATAAATTTAAATTTTTCATATCTTTTACAAAATAAGGGTTAATAATGTAAAAGTTTCCAGATTTATTTTCATAAACAAAAAGGGTTGAGAAATTAGGCTCAATACTCTGCTCCACTCCGTTGATGTAACCTATTGTCGCAGTGGGAGCAATAGCCATAACATTAGAATTTCTCATTCCATATTTTTTAACATTCTGTCTGCATTCTTCCCACGCTGATTCGTTTGACTCCTCAGCTTCTTTATCTGGCGTGCCTCGGTAAGCCATTAAATTATTATAGCTATCAATGGGAAATATACCCTGGTCCCAGAGTGAGCCTGAGTAGGTTTGGTAGGCACCCCTTTCTTTCGCTAGCTCACAGCTAGATGATATTGCGCACCTGCTATAAACCTCAAATAATTTATCACTGAAATCAACTGATTCTTTGGAGTCTATATGTATATCAAGTATATGCATCACATCGTGCAGACCCATCATACCCAAGCCTATTGGCCTGTGTTTTAAGTTTGAATTCTCGGCTTCTGCTGTTGGGTAAAAATTTAAATCTACAACATTATCAAGCATTCTAATTGCAGTTTTTATGCTATCTGCTAAGTCTGTCCAGTTGATGTCTTTTATGTCATTGCCATTGGAGTCAATTTGCTCTCTAATGTGGTTTACTAAGTTTATTGAACCAAGATTACAAACAGCCGTCTCGCCCACATCTGTTTTTATACCCTTGTCGTAAGATGAAGACTTTGTGTGAAGCGTAATTTCTGTACATAGGTTTGAGCTATGGACAACACCCTGATGCTGGTTGGTATACCTAATGTTGCAAGGGTCTTTAAAGGTATTCCATGGGTGAGATGTTTCGAATAAAACTTTGAGCATTTTTTTCCAAAGCTCCTTAGCGCTAGTAGTTCTGTAATTTTTAACTAAACCTTCTTCAGCTTTATTGCAAAGATCATTATACTTTGCGTCAAATTCTTCGCCAAATAAGTCATGAAGTTCTGATTCTTTTGGGTCAAAAAAATACCAGACATCATCGTTTTGCACTCTCCTCATGAATTCATCAGGTACCCATGAGGCTGTATTCATGTCGTGGCAGCGAAGTCTTTCATCTCCAGTATTCCTTCTTAAATTCAAGAAGTCTTCAAAATCTAAATGCCAAGGTTCTAAGTATGCACAACCTGCTCCAGGTCTTTTTCCGCCTTGATTTACAGCAACAAGTAGGTCATTATAAATTTTTAACCAAGGAACTAGTCCGCTTGATATACCATTTGTGCCAGATATGTGGGAACCCGTTGACCTAAAAGGAGTAACATCTAGACCTAGTCCTCCTGCATACTTGCTTTTTCTAGCTTCTTGCCAAGCTCCGTCAAAAATACCATCTATGCTGTCATCAAATGTATTTAGGTAACAAGAGCTAAGCTGAGACCGCACGGTTCCGCTGTTAAATAAGGTTGGGGTTGATGGGGTGTATAAAAATTTTGACATTAAATTGTAGAATTCTATAGCTTTATCTTCTTTGTCTTCTTCGTTTATTGCCAAGCCCATAGCAACCCTCATCCAAAAACCTTGAGGAGATTCCATAACCCTGCCTTCTGACCTAATAAAATATCGATCATAAAGAATTTGTATACCTAGATATTTGAAGTCTTTATCCCTTGAGGTGTTGATTGCTTCCGATAGCTTCTTTAAATCGAAGTCTAGAAGTTTTTTACTCAGTCTATTTTGCTTGACTAGTATTTTAATATTTTGAACAAAAGATTTTTTGTACTGTAGCTCTAATATGTCAGAGTCTGCACCCTCTTTAAATACCTCTTTATATAGGCAGTTTAAAAGCATTCTTGCTGCTGCAAAAGAGTAGTTTGGCTCTTTATATATTTTGTCTCTAGCCGATAGAATTAATGCCTGATCTATTTCAGCTGTAGTTATTTTGTTAAAAAGTTGTATCTCTGCATCCAGTATAATTTCACTGGCAGATACATCGGGTATGTCTTGGCAGGCTCGCTCAGCGCACATATTGATTTTGTCTACGTTGAAATCTTCTAACCTTCCATTTCTTTTTTTGACTTGCATGATTTTATGATAACAGATTATTTGGGGGATATCAAGACTATAATTTAAATGTTAATAACTATATATCTTGAATATCATGTATCCAACCTGGCTCATTTCCTGTAAGTGGTTGGTACTTCCTATAACTACACGTCCATATGCTTTTTGGCATTTTTTGTATAGGAAAAATTCTAAAATATTTTTTCATAATTTCTGCTGACTTGTAATCTTTTATTTCTACCCCTAAAGAATGTAGGAAACTTTTGCATATTAATTGCTCTGGAAATTTTGATTGTAAATAATTTGAAGATTTGCAGCAATTATAACTATGGCTAAATCCATTTTTCATATTAAAATTAGTTGATCCAATAATATGATCCGATGGATGGAATTTATTAACACTATCTTTTCTTGCATATATATCAGATGTAACAATAGGCATGCTAGAAAGAGATTCATTTAAATCTATCATATATTTACAAAAACTTATTAAGTTTGGGTATAGCTCGTCGCTCCTTGTTTTTAAACATAAGTGTCCTGTAGATTTGTTTATTGCCTGTAGGCAAGAATAGTTCTGGTATATCCATGGAGCGCTGCCCCTGCTTGCTACGACTCTTTTTACTTTTGGTAAATTTGAATATATATTTTTTAATAAAACAATATCTTTATTATTTTTATATTCTTTTATAATTGATTCATCGTCCCCCTCCCAATAAGATAGTATTAAGTTACCAGAAGTGTGTTCCGATGAGTATGGATTGTTCTTTAATTTTGGTGTGAAATATTGATATTGTTTTACTATATCTAGATAAATGGGTATAGACTCTCTCATTCTTTCATGAAGCGGGCCCTGTATAATTATTGAAAAAGCTTTTTCCCGTCTAATAGTTATTTTTAATAAGCGTTCTAAAAATAATTTATATTCTTTTGATGTCATATTAATGTAGTAGAAAATCTGAGCAAACTCCGTAACAATCTTGATACTTGGAATATTTTGCACTAGGACAAACTACTACCGACTTATTTGTTACTGGATTGTGAGGGTAAGTCCAGATAATACCTTGGCTAGTTAAAGTGTATTTATCGTTCTCATGCCAAAATACGTTTAAATTTATAAAATCTGAAAGAGCAGATAGGGCTGATAGATTTTTGCAGTGAATCCATAAGCTGGAATGGTATTTTAATAAAAAATCAATATCAGACTCGTGCTCAGGTTCATCATGCCCAAAATATATTCCGTCCATAAGCCATACATCAACCTCCGCGTCAAAACCTTTTTCTATGGCGCGCTTGATATAGGAAGGTTTATTCTCTAATTCTTTTTTTCTTCCATTGATGTTACCCCTGTGAGCTATAAGTTTCATGATTTTTTAAAAAGAAATCAAGATCTTCAGGAGTACCTAGCCCCCACATTTCCTTGGAGTCTATGCTGAATATTTTGATTTTCTCTCCATTTAATATACACTGGTTATAAACAGGGCAAACATAAAACTCGTTGTTTGTTCGTATATCCTTAGAGATCATTTGCTCTGCGGCTGTCACATAATTTTTTCCGTGTTTAAAGTAATATACCCCAACCGTCGCGTGATCGCTGATAGGTTTTTTTTCTGCAACCTCACTAACAAAACCGTTATCGTCAAGTTTAGCGTACGACCATTTAGGGTGTTTGGATTTGAATGTTAAAATACCTCCGTCTACCCCATGGGCAATCATGGAATACATGAACTGATTACTGTTCCAGTCTAGGTATTGATCGGAGTTTGCTATTAAGAGTGGTTTGTCATTGTCTATCAAATCTTTAGCTAATAGGGTTGTGCATGCGGCGCCTTCTGTTAATCCATCTACTTGTATAATTTTACAATTTGGAGCAATAAGGTTGAGGGTGTGTTGTAGTGAGTATTTTTCGTAGTGAGATTTTTGTACTATAAATATATAATTAGCATTAATATTTAAACTGTCCACCACAGTTTGTATCATTGGTTTGCCTCTAACATCAATTAATGGTTTAGGGAAAGTATAACCTGCTTGATCGAACCTACTGCCTGCTCCAGCCATAGGTATTAATATATTCATGTCTCCGCCTTCCCATTTTGCGGATTGATAAGGTTTGTCTTCTATTTGGTTTATATAATTCATAATTTTTTCGTAAGTTAAATCTTGTGGATCCTTGATAACCCCTAAGTGGGCACCAGAATTTAACACAGCTTCACGGCCTGTATTTGAGTCTTCTAGTATTAGCGTGTTCCTTGCCGGTATACCAGACTGTATCATTATTTTATAGTACATTTCTGGATTAGGTTTAGCTCTTAAAACATCTTCGTTTGAAATAACATGATCAAAGTAATGTAAAATTCCTTTACAATGCAGTGCTGTAATAATTGTATCTCTAACGGAATTGGAAGCAACCGAGACTTTGATCCCAGAATTAGCTAGTTTATCTAAAATAATGCGTAATTTGGGACAATTCCTGTATTCTTTTTGCATTGTGAGTATTGTGCATTTTTGTTTTTTTTCAAAAATTTCTTCATACATTTCTGTCGGCAGGCCTTTTTCTTCTGTTAAAATTTGTAATTTTTTTCGTGTTGGTAATCCGTCGTATTTGGCAATGTGCTCTTCTTCGCTTACGGCATATTTTGAACAGCATCGCTCTAGCGCCATACTAAAAGATTTCCAGTGGAGTTCGCGCGAGTCAATAATAACACCATCTAAATCAAATATAATTTGTTTAATCATTTAATTAATTGTATATTTATATTATTAAAATTAGATGAACCTGTCAATTGTTTGTATTTGCAATTTTTGATATTTAAACACATTGTAATTACTGATTCAGGTACTTTAATCATGTATTCTGGGTATCCACTTTCCCACATAATCCGAAT
>MDTA01003784.1_pt1 | contig 22278 bp, 19 predicted proteins | sample 811151 | NCBI WGS metagenome assembly MDTA01 (sample SAMN05326648, study PRJNA326480) | marine metagenome | isolation source: seawater | place: Indian Ocean: South | collected 2010
ATGCCAGTAAGTTTATTCAGTCACTCCCGATGTAACCGTCGTTACTCTTTTATTATAGTACATACTTTTAGATCTGTCAACAATTCCATTCTTCTGGGAGACTTCCGTAATGATTCTCCCACTCTGAATAGATGTAACCTAAATGCTGTTTCGCCCATTCATATAACTGAGGAGTGATATCCTCGAAGTCACTCCCCCATTGGTCTGACAATCCTTCAACTTGTGGTGCCTGAGATCCTCTGTCTGGATAATAGACATTCTCATGTGCCTTTGTGATCTTATAACCCAGAAAGTCTGAGAGTTTCTCAAACACTTCTGCTTGTCTCTCTGGGTTCCAGAATTGTTCCATCACAATCGGAAAGACTCTCTCTGAACCGAAGACCCTCTCAAACTTTTTGATATGAGTAATGTAGTCAAATTGTCTGTCACCAGGATCACGGTCAGGAGTGTTCAAATATAATTCAAACAGTTTGATGTGTTTCTTCTTCTTAACATAAGCATTATGCTTGATCTTGAAAGCATGCATGTAACCTGGCAGAAGAACTTGTCCTTGAATAAATTTACCGACCTCTGAGAAGTAACGACGTATCGGGTCACGGAATACAAAGGTAATCTTGATGTCAAAGAACTCCGACATCTGATCTCTCCACTGAATCAGAAAGTCTTCTGGTAATTCAAAGTTGTAGTTTGTAAAATCACTTACAGCGTGATAGGTGCCTTTGATTCGATTGTAATGTCTGACATAATAGTCATAGTAATTTTTGAGTGTATACTCTTTAGAGAACAATTCTTTTGTTTCCTCGACATTTATGAATTTTCGATCATCAACCTTCTTGATCCACTCTTGATTATCTGATCCACGTCCTACAAGAAACTTTGTGTAATCTTTTTTCCATAAATTCGTTGCATGTCTTTCAAACAGATGAGCATTCATTAATTTTAGATATCCGTTCTCTTTCTGTACACCTGCATGACAATACTTCTGGACTTCTGCAAGTGTGAAGTAGAGAGGAGTTGTAGCAGAGTAAGATGTACCTGCACTCATTAGAAATTGTGGTCTCATAGTTTATAATTCCATGATGAGGGCATTGGAAGCACCTTTATCCAATCATCGTAAAACTTTTTCATTGGTTCTCTTGCATATTCAATGAGTTCTGGTGTTAGAGGTTCATAAAGACTTTGAGATTGATCAAAGAGTTCAAAATTCTCAGTCTGCGACAACGGCCAAAAGAAATTTGGATGTATCTTATCTATTTGATGTCCTATGAATGTCGAAAGTCTCTCTCTTTGCTCTTTCTCTCGACTCGGTTCCCAGAACTCCTCCATGATGATAGGCAAGACATTTTCTTTACCAAATACATTACAATACTTAGTGTAAGTCTGAGCATACTCTGTATTGTTCCTGTCAAATGAGGTGCTTTCAAACTTCTTCATATCAATAAAACTCTTGAAGAGTTTTTGTTGTTTTCCAAGAGCAGCGAGAATGCCATGTGTTTTCAGACCACATAATCTACCGACTTCATAGTAGAAACGAGTAATAGGATCTGAGAAAGTGATCGTAACCTTTACTTCAAAGTGCTCAAGCAACTTTTGAGATATCTTATAAAGAAAGTCTTCAGGTATATCCACATTCCATGTCGAAAAATCACCAACAGATTTGTAATCCTCTTTATTCTCATCAAGAAGAATATAGTATGATAGGTATTTGTCAATACTGAATGGTGACGAGTACCATTCCTCCAACCACGACTTAGTAAAAATCTTTTGTAAATTGTCAGCGAGTGGTGGTCTTATATTGTCAGACGGGCAAATACCTTTGTTGTATAATGCATCTGCTAAATTTTTCTCTCTATACCTATCAAAATCACTTGTTCCCTCTCGATGTGCCAATGCCCAATATTGCATTTCCTTTGTCATACCTGTAGTGCAATATCTATTGAGATGTTGTAAGGTAAAGTAAAAGGGTGTTGTTGCTGCCCACCCCACACCAGGATGTATGTGAAATCTTGGTTTCATAGTTATGTTAATATAACATGTATAAAATGATAGTCAAGAGGGATAAAATTGTATCTTATCATAACTGTAACAAAAATTCTAAAAACGTAATGTAAATATCAGGAAGTCTAAATAACGGTGTTACCGTTCGAGAATCCTCTTACTTATATACTTAGAAGGGATTGTCACCAAAGAAAGTGTATTCATCAACCATCTCCTGTATTGTCTTTCTACAATACCTACAATCAATTCTCTGAGAACCCCATCCAGTGTCTGATATGATTCGATTCTTTCGTTGCCTATTCCATTCATCTTTACGTTTACTTATTTCCATTTCTCGATAGGACTCCAAGTCTACACAATATATTTTTTCAGTATCTTGTTGTTTGATAAAGTTGAGTATACCATAATCAGTAAAAGACCAGAGTGAGTCTCTCTCTACAAGGTTCTTGTATAGTATGTCTGAGAACCTGTGACCCACAAAGTGTCCCTTGATAAATTCAGATTGTATTGTAACAGTAAGATCTTTTTCTAGTGTATCAAAAGTAAAGTATGGTATGTGTACTCCTGTGAATGTATCTCTATCCTGTTCTAACTGTTGAAGCTTGATAATATTCCTCTCATATGATTCGTGAGAGTCGTGTGATCGAATCTTGGTGAATATAAATTTATTCATAATATATACATTATATATTGACTGATAATGTTATTATTTGCAGGTGATCAGCACTCATGGGGATACCCTCTTTACATATCTGGTGAGGAAAAATTTAAAAAAAATGTCCTCTCTTTGTCCAAGATATTTGAGGTAAGTATGATATGTAAGCGTGGTGTATCAAATGATAGATTAGTCAAGAAAGTGATTGAGGCGTGTGAAAAAGAAGAGTTTGACTATGTGGTAGTGCAATGGGGGTCATGGGGAAGAGTTGAGATATATCAAGATGGTTGGAAACAACTCAAACCGACACAGTATTTGAAGAAACAGTCTAATTACGAACTCTCTAAACTATGGTATACACAGATAGACAGTGAGCACCTACGTTCAAGTAATCTATGGAAGAATGTTTACTTGCTTGAGAACTATCTATCAGGAAGGAACATAAAGCATTACTTCTGGATGGTCAAGAATAACTACGAACCAGTAGGAACTTATATTGAAGATGATAGTCATATCAAGCAAAATCATCAAACTGATACAGGAAATATCTTCCGAGATCTCAGTCGTTGGAAGAATATGGAGACAGATGTGAGTTTGATTGGTAAAGATATGAAGAGAGAAGGTTTTACAGATCCTTCAATCTTAGCAAATAAGATAAGAGAGGTGACAAATGATTTTAGTTAATGGTGATTCGGTAACATGGGGATGTGAGTTGACTGAAAATGATGATGATATGGAATATATCAACAAACATCGCTACTCGTCTCTCCTCTCTGCAACTAATATCTCTAAAATATTCAATACAAATGAGCGAATTGTTTGGGACACCATTGAATATATCGAAAAAAATGGTAAACCAGACTTTGTTATTATACAGTGGGCGAATACTGCTCGCTTTGAATGGTATTCTGAGCGATTGAAAGAGTGGGTAAAAGTATCAGCAAGGCATGTTAGCACTGATTTCAAGGATTGCCCTATAAAAGATAGTAATATGAGAGATGCAGGTTACGCTTGGTATCGAGATATTGAGACTAAACAGTTCAGGGAGATGAATTTTTGGAGACATGTGCATCATTTAGAGTCATATTTGGGTGAAATACCCCATTACTTCTATCTTGCAAAAGGAAATGCTTCTTACACATCCTCAAAATTGAAGAAAATCGGTAAAAAATGTTTTTTTGAAGATTATTCTAAGTGGAAAAACATGCTAGACTATACAGAGATAGTCGGAGACAAAGAAAAAAACCCAGATAACTACTGTCAGGGACAAAAATCTTGGGTCGGAAGAGCATATGGACAGCATCTTTCGGAAAAAGGACATCAAATTATGGCAAATTTTCTAAATGAACTTATTATTTAATGGTGATTCTTGGTGTTGGGGGTATTCTCTAAAAAATCGTGAGGATAGATACGCTTCAGTTCTTGCAAAAATGTGGGAAGCGGACTTTACAGACCTTTCAGATCACGGATGCAGCAATCGAAGGATAGTCAGAACTACGCTTGATCATGACGTAAGCAAATATGACCTTGGAATTATCTGTATGACCTTCAAAAACCGTACAGAATTCTTTTTAGATGGTAAATGGGAGCATGTAAATCCTGGTAGAGGTCGTGGTAAGATGTTTTTAGACTATTATAAGAACTATTATGAAGAAGAATATGGTGAAAGTGATGAATTTATATTTCGACAAGCAATTATTGATCATTTCAAGGTAAGTAATACAGAATTACTACTTCTAACAGTATCTAAAGACACAAAATTGGGGTATGATTTGCATATAAATACACCTGACATCCCTTTGGGGGCAACCAAACACCCTACATCAGAGGGTCATCGAATAATCGCACAATGGATTCATGAAACGTTTAATAAAATGGATACGTTTCCGCTATAAAATGTGGAAATTACGTAGAGAAGACCCTTACATTTACGAGGAATAGATCCCTATATAATAAAACACCACAAAAGAGCATATGCTACTCGCTTCTCCACAGGAATACCTGTATATGATGAAGGCACAAACGAGATCAGAGGCAAAGAGGAAATGGAAAGAGGCAATAAAGGAACGGTGGAACCATGTTTGTGCATATTGTGGAGAAAATCATGAGCAAATGACCCTTGATCACATCCAACCACAAGTTTTGGGTGGTAATCATGAGATTACAAACGTATTATGTTGCTGTGAAGATTGTAATCGAGACAAAGGTCACAAAAATTGGGAGGAATGGTACATCAAACAGTACTTTTTCAGTGAAGAACGTTATGATCGTATCAAAGAGTGGCAAAGAATCAAGACTGAAGGTCCTAAAAAGCGTTTAGTTCGTGGTTCTAACGGTTGTAAGACCAGAATTATGATTACAAATGACACCAGATGATTATAAAGTGACTTTATTGCTTTTTGTGGCAACAAGGTACACAAGAATCTTAGCGAAACATGGATTTTGATGTTTACTTAGATAAAAAAGTTGTTTTTGAACACCTAACTGAAAAGGAAGCGGAAGAAACACGTCTTACTTTTCAAAAAATGATCAAAGCAGGTGTAAAATCGTGCTATACTGAAGATCAAGTGATTGTAAAACCTCATTTCGATGATACTATTTGATGGTTGTTCATACACTTATGGTGATGAACTTGAAAATCCCGAAAAAGATGCTTTTCCACACTTAGTCGCCAGAATGGGACTGAAGGATGGTGCAGAACCTCGTAAATATAAAAGTTTAGGTGAATGTGGTAAGAGTAATGACGGAATATTAAGAACAACATTAGAATATTGCGAGAAAGTTCCAGTAAGTATTGCAGTAATACAATTTACTAAATTTTGTCGCAGAGAAGTGATGAGACAATGGAAAATAAACAGATATTGGAATATACATCCTAAAAATAGTGACGATCTGACTAGAGATTACTACAAAAATGTGCAAACATTGAATGATGATGTTGCCAATTACCATAAAAATAAATTTCTTTTAGAAAATTACTTCAAACGAAAAAAAATCAAGTATTTTTTTCTAAACTTACAAAAAATGGGACGAATTAGAGGGTACACACCTTCATCATGGTATTACATGGCAAGTCAAGAACCCGTAGTCAATATGAAAGACATTTTAGGTGGTATGAGATGGCATCCAGAAAATTTTGTTACAGGTCATCCAAATAAAAGAGGACATGAATTGATTGCTCAACGCATTTATGAAAATATTTTCTAATGGTTCATCATTTGCAGCAGGTTCCTATCCAAAGTACCTTGCAAAACTATTTGATGCAGATCTGACTAACATTTCAACACCAGGATACAGTAATAGATCTATTTGGAGAACAACAATTGAATTTGATCCACAAAATGATGATTTTGATTTAGCAGTAATACAATTAACATCAAAATCGAGAACTGAGTACCATGATAGGTATTGGAAGGAGATAAGTCCACAACTCACACATCCAAAATTAGGTGATAAGAAAAAATTGTGGAAATATTGGTATGAAAATCTCTACACTGATGAATATGGCGATTGTGATGAAAATTTTGCCATTGAGGGTCTCCGTGATTTCTTTGCAATTAAAAATATACCGTGTATAATAGTAACAACTGATAAATTTACCAATTCAAGTAAATTTGATCTCAATATTTTTGATATTGATTTCCCTATGGATAAAACTCGACATCCTACTACAATAGGGCACAAAGTCATCGCAAATAAGATTTATGAAATTGCTTACAATAGGATGTAGTTGGACATATGGCGATGAATTGAAAAATATTCAAGAACATCGGTTCAGTTCAATTTTGGGACGTAAATTAGGTGCTGATGTAGACAATCTTGCAATGAATGGGTATTCAAATCATGCCATAGCAAGAATATTTTTAGAAACAGACATTTCAGAGTATGATTTAGTTCTTATGCAGATGACGCATCCAAGTAGGACTGAATGGTATGATAAAGAAGGAAAAAGCACATATCATAAACGTCAAGTGCAAAAAAAACTTTATCCTAACAAAGTTTTTACTAGAGAACCCAAAATAAAATCAGAGTGGAGTAATATTATGGTAGATAGGAAACATTTCATGAGTACTGGTCATTTGATTGATGGAAAAGAGTGGTGGGAACGATATTATGAAGAATTGTATGATGACAAGTACGGTGAGTCCGATGAGATGCTATTTTTTCATCTGATAAAGAATAAATTGACAAATATGTCGATTCCACACGTCATGATGACTATAAACAAGAAAACTAAGTTACCATTTGACCTACAATTGAATATTGAAAGATATCCTAGAGCAAAAGGCAATCATCCAAATTTATTTGGACACAGAATGATTGCAAAAGATATTTTTGCGTTATTATGAAATTATTATTGAATATAGGTCATTGTTACGCATCGACCACATCTTTATTTTATACATTAGCGTTCAATCATCACTATTGCCACACTGGAGATAATAAAGAGAATTCTTACCTCTGGCAAACTTATCTTGAATCAAGGAATAGCATGAAGTATATAAAAATGGCATTACGTCATTATAAAACACAAAAACAGTATCTAAAGACACAAAATATTCGTATTTCTAAGCGTTATTATAAAATACAAAAAAAGCATATAAACACTCAAATTTATTGGAGAAATCAAAAATATAGAAATGATGTGCAAACAAATCTTGGATATATTTTTAAAAGACCTTTCAATATTGAAAATTACTGTAATTATTATAAAAAAGTATATGAAATGGTCAAAGATGATTTTAAATCGGTAGGAGATTTTTCTACAGCAACATGTGGTATAAGTGAAGAATTTTTATGGCAAATTAAACCAATATTACTAAAACATTTTGATATAAAGATTACAATGACTTTTAGAGATCCTATAAGGAGATTTTGGTCACAGCATGGAGATATAAATGCTGATATATCATCACATGACAAATATGCCGAAAACTATCAAAAATTCAGTAATGTCTTCGGAAAAGAAAATGTTCACTACATTATTGTTGAAGATTTATGGTCTGGGGAAACATCTGAAATTTCTAGATTCCTTAATTACGATATACGACATTTAGGTGAGAATATGTATTGGCCATTGAGTGATAACACAAAAAAACATGAATTTTTGAAAGATCAGTGGGGAAAGGAAAAAAAATTACCTGAAAATCTTATTCCTAAGATAAGACAAAAATTAGATCCATTATATTTGCAATATGAGCAAATTATTGGTAGACTACCAGAAAGGTGGATTGTATGATTGGTTTCAGTGAGGGTTTTCACGATTCTGCAATTGCTGTTGTTAACAACGGTAAAATTAGGTTTGCAACTCATTCTGAAAGATATTCAAAGAAAAAACATGATCGTTACTTAGATGTGACTGCATCTGCGACTGCACAGATATTCAATATGCATGAAGGTAATAATGACATCGCATTTTACGAAAAACCACTATTAAAGAAAACAAGGCAGTTATATGCAGGTCAATTCAACACTACATTTAGTAAACGTGATTTAGGACTCAAACCAACTCAATATTTCCCACATCACCTCTCTCATGCTGCAGCAGCATTCCAAACCTCTGTATTTGAAGAAGCAGCGTGTGTAGTCATTGATAGTATCGGAGAGTGGGACTGCACGTCTATATGGACTGCGAAGATGGTAGAAGGTAAGGCAAAGTATAAAAAGGTGTGGTCACAGCGATATCCCAACTCCATTGGTCTATGGTACAGTGCGTTGACCAAATGGGCAGGTCTTAGACCACTAGATGAGGAATACATTTTCATGGGTATGGCAGCATTTGGAAAACCTGTTTATATGAACGTTGTAGAGAGATTGAGGCATCAGAACTGTCATAAGGGTGTAAGGATGCCAGAGTATGATAAATGTGATATTGCCAAAAGTGCAGAAAGAATATTGCAATTAGAATTGAATGAGATATTTGCAAGAGCAGCGAAGTACAGTAACAATATATGCTATGGTGGCGGTGTTGCTCTCAATTGCGTCTGTAATACAGGGTTGAGGGAAATGTATAACATGTGGATTATGCCTAATCCTGGTGACGCAGGGGGTGCTCTAGGGGCAGCATTATTATCATATGGTGGCAAGGTTGAATTCTCTCCATACTTGGGATATAATATACAACACTACTGTAATCCAAAGGAGATAGTTGACTGCCTCATCGAAAAAGGAATCGCTGGCGTTGCGAATGGTCGTGCTGAGTACGGTCCTCGTGCTCTCGGTAATCGAAGTCTATTGGCGGATCCGAGGAAAATTGCAAACAAAGACAGAGTAAATGAGATCAAGAAAAGACAAAAGTTCAGACCATTTGCACCTGCAGTTTTGGAGGAGCATTGTCAGGACTACTTTGATATGCCTTCCCACTCACGATACATGTCCTATGTCTATCAGTGTAAGCAACCAAAGGCGATACCTGCTTGCATACACGTCGATAATAGTGCGAGAGTACAAACGGTACCTGAGACTTCTATAAGCATACTGCGACCTGTTTTAGAGGAGTGGTACAGAAGAACTGATTGTCCTGTGCTACTAAATACGTCACTGAATATTAAAGGGAAACCTATGGTGAATACATGGGAAGATGCAGAACTATTTTCGGAGAAGTATAATGTTTCTGTATTTTAATGGTTGCTCATACACTCATGGAAAAGGGTGTGAAGATAGAAAGAAACAGAGATTCTCAACTCTAGTAAGTGATCGTCTTGGTGCTGATCATTTTAATGATTCAAGGTCAGGGTCAAGTAATGATAAAATTGTAGAACGAACAATGACATGGTTGAAAGACAATACATGTGATTATGGAATAATATTGATGACTCATTGTGCGAGAATGCAAATGAATAAAAAAATGTTGCCTATGAGTCAATCATTTAGCAAAGAAGAAGAAGAAATAAATCAATTGTTTTATGATAAATTCTACAGTGATGAATTAGGAGCAACTAATTTTTACAGGAATAGATACATTCTTGAGCAAGCGTTTGAAAAAAGAGGTATACCCTTACTTCTGTTTCAATATTGTCCATTGCCATGTCAAAAAACAAATATATGGAAGGAATATTGTGACGGTGATCTACCGTTAGTTTCAAAAACATTTTGGAATAATTTTGAATTATCTTCATCTATAGACACTATTTTAGGTAGAAGAAAAAATAAAAAATACTATTGGAGTGAAAAGGATAATAGAACAATTGGTCACTTCAATTACAAGGGGCATGAAAAAGTTGCAGATTGGATAATAGGCAAATTGACACCGACTATATAAACCAGTATAATGAATTGAAAGCGATCATTTGTAATGGCAAAAGGATTCAAGGTGGTTTCGTCTGCACCTAAAACAGGCATAGAAAAAAATGAATTTTCAGTAGACAACGCTAGACCACTCATCAAAGGAAAGAGTATAGTTTTTTGTTTACCAGGTCGAGGAGTATCATATACTTATCTAAAGAATTTTGTATCACTTTGTTTTGAATTAGTACAACAAGGTGCAAGTATTCAAATATCACAAGACTATTCATCTATGGTAAACTTTGCCAGATGTAAATGTCTTGGTGCAAATGTCTTACGAGGTCCTGATCAAATACCTTGGGATGGTAAATTAAAGTATGATTATCAATTATGGATTGATAGTGATATTGTTTTTGGTATTGAACAGTTCTATCGTTTAGTATGGATGGACAAAGATCTCGCTGCAGGTTGGTATGTAACTGAAGATGGTCGTACTACATCATGTGCACATTGGATGGAAGAAGATGATTTCAAAGAGAACGGTGGTGTGATGAATCATGAGATGGTTGATGGAATTGTCAAGAGACGCAAACCTTTCACAGTTGATTATACAGGGTTTGGTTGGTTACTTATTAAGAAAGGTGTATTTGAGAATGAACAGATGAAGTATCCTTGGTTTGCTCCTCAGATGCAAGTATTCGAGTCAGGAGAAGTACAAGACATGTGTGGTGAAGACGTTTCTTTCTGTTTAGATGCAATCAAAGCAGGGTATGAAATATGGATAGATCCTAAATGTAGGGTTGGTCACGAGAAAACTAGAATTTTATAAATGATTACAAATAATAACATGTCTAAAAATAAGATGGAGAAATACAATATATACGTTGGGGATAAAAAGGTTCACTCTTCAGTTTCTGAGGAAGAAATGATGGACATCACGCAAACTTTTGCAGATGACTTTTATTCTGTGGGCACACCCCATCCTGATCATGTACGAGTTGAGTATTTGGGCTACGATACCGAAGACGAGTAAAATCCGACAGAAAATCTGGCTACGGAGTGTTTATTAGTCTTTTTATAACTGGGAGTCTTCGGACTCCCTTTCTTTTTGCCTCTAAATAGATAAATACACGAGATCGTAGTAAGAAGTGCCAGTTCAAAAAACATCTCAGGGTTTCAAAGACATATCATTATCTTTTAAACGACACCCTGTCACTAATGATATGCTACCCCTCAAAAACGAGGATGCTATCAAGAGGTCTGTTCAGAATTTGGTAAGAACACAACTAGGTGAAGTTTTCTTCAATGATACGATTGGCACACGAATCACAGCATCGTTATTTGAACTTGCAGATGATGAATATATTGATCCAATACAAAATGAGATTGAAGTTGCCATAACCAATCATGAACCAAGAGTATTATTGAGAAGAGTCGATGTAGACTCTGATCCAGACTCTAATTCATTGGATATTACTATTGGATATGATATCGTTGGATTATCTGCTCCATCACAAACACTCAATTTTATCTTAGAACCAACTAGGTTATAATGGCATTACAACAATACACTAATCTAAATTTCGATGACATAAAAACATCGATTAAAGATTACCTAAGAGCAAATAGTAATTTTACTGATTTTGACTTTGAGGGTTCTAACCTTTCAGTGTTGATAAATTTATTAGCGTATAATACATATATCACTGCGTTCAATACTAACATGGCAGTGAATGAGACATTCATTGATTCTGCCACACTGAGAGAGAATGTTGTATCATTAGCGAGGAACATAGGGTACGTACCAAGATCAAAGAGAGCAGCGAAAGCAAAGGTTGATTATTTCATAGGTGATTTAGCAACAACTGTTGACACCATAAAATTTCAACCAGGTATCATATCGAACGGAAGAGTATCAAGCACAAGTTACATATTCTCAATACCAGAACAAGTCACTGGCACTGCTGAGAATGGTGAAGCAATAGGAACACTTGATATTTTTCAAGGGCAATATCTTGAAACTAATTTCGTTGTTGATGGTGCACAGAAAAATCAAAGATATGTTTTACCTAATGATAGTATTGATACATCTACAATTAGAGTCAAGGTAAGAGACAACATATCCTCTACAACAGTGACGGAATTCAATTTAGTTGATAATATCCTTGGTATCACATCAGCATCAAACATATATCTTATCCAAGAAACTACTGATGAGAAATATGAGTTGCTATTTGGTGATAATATATTTGGTAAAAAATTATCAGATGGTAACGTAGTTGAGATATCATACATCAGAACTGAGGGATCTAATGGTAATGGTGTAAGAGATTTTACGTTTGCGGGTAAATTGATTGATCAAAATGGAGCATCACTTCAAAACTTTACACCTATACTAAACGTCAATGAACCCTCTGATAATGGTGATGAGATAGAATCCTTGCAGAGTGTTAAATACTACGCTCCAAGGCGATATGCGTCACAGCATAGAGCAGTTACTGCATCTGACTATGAAGCAATTCTACCAACAGTTTTTTCAAATATAGAATCTGTGAGTGCTTACGGAGGAGAGGATCTAAGTCCTCCTCAATATGGAAGAGTGTTCATCGCAGCAAAACCTAGAAATGGTAATTTCTTATCTGACTTTACTAAAAAACAAATTCTATCATCTCTCAAGAGTTATTCAGTGGCAGGTATCGTTCCTGAATTTGTAGACCTGAAGTTCTTGTATGTTGAGATTGATAGTACCATATACTACAATGCAAACTTTGTTGGTGATCCTGAGAATCTCAGAAGTGATGTTGTAAGTGCAATATCATCTTTTGCAGGTGGATCTGAATTGAATAAATTTGGTGGTAGATTCAAATACAGTAAGATGCTATCTTTGATAGACAGCATAAGCACATCTATTACTTCAAATATTACCACAGTAAGAATAAGAAGAAATCTAAACGCAAGTATTAATCAATTTGCTCAATATGAATTGTGTTTTGATAATGAATTTTATTGTCCTAATTCAAGTTATAATATAAAGTCAACTGGTTTCTCTATATCAGGAACAGTAGGAACTGTGTATCTTACTGATGAAAAGATCGCAGGTTCAGATATTGGTAATCTAGTCTTATTCCAAATTGTGTCTGATGCAGACGTAAAAATTCTTTCAAAATCATTTGGTACAGTGGATTATAAGCATGGTGAAATTATTATAGATACTGTGAATATAACATCAACCGTTCAACCAAATAATATTGTTGAGGTACAAGCAATTCCACAATCAAATGATGTTTTGGCAAGGAAAGAGTTATACTTACAACTTGATATAGGGAAAAGTAATTTCTCTATGAGGCAAGATTCTATTGCTTCAGGTGCAAACACATCAGGTACAAGGTTCAATGTACAGTCAAGTTACTCGAATGGTTCTAAGGTAAGGGGTGCTATCATATCAAGTACAGCAACCACAACTTCACTTGTAGGATATGTCGATGGTCAACCATACTTTGGTCCGTTCCATCAAATGAATAATGGTCAGAAGATGACAGGATCATCTCACTCTGACACAAGTAAAATTATTACATCTACTCCTCAACAAGTAACTCCAACAGGATCTACATCAACAACATCATCGACTACAACATCTACATCATCAACATCATCCTCAAGCAGTAGTGGATACTAATGATTGAAACATCAATAAACAAAGTAAAAATCCATGAGGTAGTTCAGGGTCAAATACCTGAGTCCATCGCATCAGAAAATCCTAATTTTGCAAATTTCCTTGAGCAGTATTATATTTCTCAAGAATTTCAGGGTGGTACGGTAGATATTGCAGATAATCTGGTTGAGTATAAAAATCTAAATTTTCTAAACAGTGAAAATCTGACAGGGTTCACATCCCTCACAAGTGCTGTAAGTTTTGTTGATAAAACTATATTTGTTGAGTCTACTGAAGGATTTCCTAGTTCATATGGACTATTGCAAATTGATGGTGAGATAATAACATATACAGGAATAGGAACCACATCATTTACGGGATGTGTGCGTGGTTTTAGTGGTATTGAAAATATTAATAAAGTAAATGAACCAGAGAGTCTTACATTTACCGTAAGTGGTATATCAACACATGCGAATGAATCTCGTGTAAACAATCTCAGTAATAAGTTTTTAGGTGAATTTCTAAAGAAACTCAAGAAACAAGTATTGCCTGGTTTTGCAGAAAGAAGGTTGAATGAGAGATTAGATCAACCTAATTTTATAAGGCAATCAACTGATTTTTACAAATCAAAAGGAACAGACGAATCATTCAAGATATTATTTGGTGGATTGTACGGTGAAACCGTAGAGATGGTGCAACCCTCCAAATTTATGATGAGACCATCAGATGCGGACTGGGTTGTCGCAGATGTTCTATTATGCGATGTGATAAGCGGAAACCCTTTGAAGATTGAAGGAGAAACTCTAACACAAGGCGGTGCAAGCGGATCGATTTATAAAATTGAGAAATCATTTATAGATGGTAGAAATTATTTTCAGATAGGTATATCAAAAGGTACGCAGGTAGGTTCATTTAGTCAAACAAACAAGACATTCGTAACTAAGTCTGTAGGTGTCAATACTACAATTGTGAATGTAGATAGCACAATCGGATTCCCAGATAGCGGATTTATAACCGTAGATTCTACTGTGCTTGCTTATACAGGAAAGAATTATACGCAATTTGTAGGGGTTGATACAAACTCTTCAGTGGTTTCAATTGGTTCTACAATAACAAGCGGTGTAGACGCAATATCCTATGAAGATGGTGATCTATCAAACGAGGTAAGATTAAACATTCTTGGTGTAATAAGCAAATTCAATGGCACTGCTAGAACACAGCAGACTGGTAGTTCAATCAATGTAAGCACACTGGGTATCGAGCAGACGGATAAAAGGTGGACTACATGGATTGCTAATACTGCGACAAGATATGAAATTGTTACGATTCGTCAAATATCTCCCAACAATTATAGCGTCTTACTAAAAAACAACCATGCTCTGTATAAAGGAGATACTGTTGATATAATTGATATCAATGATAATGTCATACAAGGTAATATTACAGGCACTCCACTAAAAGATACTATAAGAATCAATGCTCCTAATCTTGACGTAACGCAAACATATTTTATCAGAAGACAATTAAAAACTGATGGTGATGATGTTGTTGATGTGCAAAACTCATACTCCAACGGTCTTGAAGTATTCGTAGCTTCAAATAGTTTACCACACTGGAGCAAATCTCCAAAGAAAAGAATAAGAACATTCACTACTGCAGGTATATCAACAAATACAACTCAATTTACAGTAAACGACCACAACTACAATGATGGTGAATTAGTTGTATATACTGCATCGTCAACTAAACTCTCTAATCTTGATCAAGGTCAAGCGTACTATGTAAAGAAAATTGATGGTAACACTCTTGCTTTGGCGTACACACCTGAGAACGTTCGTCGTGGGGAATTTATTACATCTATTGACGGGTCTGATTTAGCAGGTATTACAACACACTTTCTTACTCCACAAGCAGTATTCAACAGTGAAATAGGTGGGCAAAGAATGCTTCGCAAATTTCCTGTGCCAGAGTACAGCACATCCAAAGAAAAAACTTCACAAGGTGGTGTTGGATTATTTGCAAATGGTGTAGAGATTTATTCATACAAATCAACAGATAAAGTTTACTTCGGATTATTGAAGAGTGTTGATGTATTGAATACTGGTGGAGGTTATGATGTAATAAACAGACCTAGTTTATCAGTTACACAATCAGGACACACTGGCATCGGTGCTGCTGTGGTTTCACAAGTTTCAGGTGAACTTACAGACGTTCTTGTTGATACAGAGGGTGTAGACTATCAAGAAAACCCAAATGTTGTTATTACTGGTGGTAATCATGATGGTGCTATATTAAAACCAAAAATGAAACTTACTCCTCAAGTTGTGGAATTTGACTCCACATCAACTGGAGGAGTTGTTGATACATCATTAGATAAATTTGTTTTCAAATCACCTCATGGATTCAAAGATGGACAAGAGGTGATATACAATGCAAATGAATCTGATCCAATAGGTATAGGCACAACACCTGGCAAATTGATTGACAAATCAACTTATTTTGTAATTAATAATAGCGTACAAGAAATACAACTATCAGATAATCAAGATGATGCTCTTCAAGGAATAGGTGCTATACCAATATCAGGAAGCGGTGGTGGAGTTCAATCGTTCGTATCTGTTGAGCAAAGATTGAAAGTAGATCAAATACTTGTTCAAAAAAATGCAGTATTTCATAACAGAAAGGTAACTGCACAAACAGTAGGAATAAACACTTATACTGATGTAATAACTATACCTAATCATGGATTCAATTCTGGAGAAATTGTAAAATATACACGAGAGTTTGGTGCTATAGGTGGATTGACGAATGAGAAAGAATACTTTATAGTGAAGATAACTGACAACTCTTTTAGAGTTTCTATATCAACCAGTCTAACTGATTATGTCAATCTTACATCTACAGGTTACGGAGACCAAATTTTTCAGGATCCTCCTATTGCAATTACCATCGACGGAAGACAAGGTATTACCACAGCAAACGCAACCGCTACCCCAGTCATTAGAGGAAGCATTGACGCAGTTCATGTCTCTAGAAATGGTTCTGAGTACGGTTCTACGGTTGTAAATGATAACTTCAAACCAAACATTGATACACTAAGTGGAAAAAATTCTTTCTTACAAGCTTTTGTTGTTGACGGTAAAGTTGATCAGATTATCATAAAACTCGGTGGCGAAAATTTCTTTAGTACACCTGATATTATAATAGACGGAGATGGTGTAGGTGCAAAAGCAAAGGCGGTTGTGTCTGGTGGTAAAATAATATCTATTGAGATGGTGCAGAAGGGAGCTGGATACACTCAACAGAAAACAACAGTATCCGCTAAAACACCAGGTTCTGGAGCGATATATTCTGCTAATCTAACAAACTGGACAGTCAATCAGGTATCAAGATTTGCCAAGACTGGTGACATGTCACAGGATGATGGTTTTTATGAGACAGCAAAAGATACAGATTTAGGTAACCCCTACGTAAATTATTTTGTACCAAGAAACCTTAGAACATTCTTTGGTGATGAGGGTGTGGAGCACTCACCAATATTGGGGTACGCATATGATGGTCATCCAATATACGGACCTTATGCGTTTAAGAATACTAATGGTACTGGTGCACTCGCTTATTTACAATCAAGTTATAAAGCGGTTCAACGAACAGACGGACCTCCAACAACACAATACCCATTAGGTTTCTTTATTGAGGATTATGTTTATGTACAGGGATTGGGCGATCTTGACGAGCATAACGGTAGATTTGCAGTTACTCCTGATTATCCAAATGGAATTTATGCATACTACACCACAGTCGAGAAATCAATTAATGGGAACACTAATAGTCCTTTCTTCTCTGTTAGAGAACCTCAATTCCCGTATGTCATAGGTGATAGTTATAACTCAAAATATGAAACATTCAATGCTGATTTGTCATCTAATCAAGATTTAGATCCCACATCATTCAACTTAGTAAGAAATACAAATCCACATAAGACAAGAACATACGAATTTATATCTAACTCAAATAAAAATACAAGACAGACCAGTAAAATTGTCTCTGTGACATCAGGTGCAGTAGATGATATCAATATCGTAAGATCTGGTGAGGATTATAATGTAGGGGATAAACTTATATTTGATAATACAGATACAAAAGGTTTTGGTGCAATAGGTCAGGTAACTGAGATTGTTGGTCCTGATCTTGATGATACAGATACTCTTGTATCTGAAATAACAACCAGATCTGGTGTCAAGTTTACTTCAGATGGCACGAAAGCAACAGGAATCTGGACTGGTGCTCACGGTTTACCAAATAATTCATTTGTAAAAATATCAGGTGCATCAAATACTTTCGATGGTAGACATAGAATAAGTATAAAAGAGGTGAGTTCAGGTCTTGGTACTGCAATGTTACCTATTGGACTTACTACAAGTGTGAGATTAGAAGATGATGTAAGTAAATTTAAGATTAATGATATTATAAAGATAGAAGCAGAGGAATTCAAGATATCAGCAGTAAACAGATTATTGAATCAACTTGATCTCATAAGAGCTCAAAATGGCACTACTGCTGTGGCACATACATTTGGAACACCCATTGTAAGACTAGAAAGAGAATTTACATTTACACCAAAAACAAATGAATTAGTTGAAGGTGAGGTAGTACAATATTTTAGAGATGGCGATGTAGGTGCAGGTCGCACTTTTGGCGTGGGTATTACATCATCCGTGACAACACAAAATTTTGGTACGATAGACATTCCAACAAGAACAATCTTCTTACCAAGACATCCATTTAGAGATGGTGAGAAAGTAAGATATTCACCTGGTGCTGGTGCATCAATTACATATCAGACTGATGCTATGAAGAGAGTATCAGCATCCTTCAAACGCCCCTTGCCACCAGATGTGTTCCTCAAAGTAATTGATAGAAACAAAGTTGGAATTGTAACAACTCTTGCTGGTATAAGTTCTGACTTGCAGCAGGTAATGTTTGAGGACGCTACAGGTATTGGTAATACTCATTCATTTGTATCACAAAGAAGTAACATAACTGGTGATTTACAAATTGTTGATGTTACTGTGAAGACAAAGGATGTACACACTCTTAGACCTAATGATGTAATTGATATAAGTGTGGTTTCTGCTGCTACGAGTTCTGTTGTTGCAACATATTCTGACAACACAAGATTTGTAAGTATAGGATCGTCAATCAATCCACCAATAAACGTTACAGAAGGTGATAGATTAGAATTTGATCTATCCGACACATCATTGTCAGAAGTTAATTTAGATTTCTTCTTAGATCAAACATTTGAGAAACAATTTGTTGGATCTGGAAAATCTGCTATTGAAATTACTGATTTTGGAGTGCCTGGTAACGCACTTGCTAAGAAAACAGTTCATTTCAATCAACAAGTTCCAAAAACTTTATACTACAAGTTCTCAAGTATTGATACAGCGAAGATCATAGAAATTGACAAAGATGTATTTGATTATGGTAAGATAATTGTAAGTCAAAGTAAGTTCAACACTAGAGTCGGTATTACAACTATAGGTCCAAGAACATTCAAATATAATATCTTTGATGTGCCAGAGAGAGAAAAATATACAACATCATCAGGTATAAACTACACAACAAATTCTAAAAATATTACAGGTCCTGTTGGTAAAATTCTTCTAACTTCAGGAGGCACATCATATAAAGATTTACCAAGAGTTTCGATTGCATCTACCACAGGATCATCAGCAGATCTAAAAGCATCGGGTGCAAATATCGGTGCAATTGATAAAGTAAACATTGTTGATTTTGGATTCGACTACCCATCTGACAGAACATTGAAACCACAGGCAGCGATGCCACAGGTTTTATTCTTGAAGGATAATTTTGCAGTTGATCAAGTAGCAATTACATCAACAGGAAATAATTATCTCGTTGCTCCAAATTTAGTTCTCTTTAACTCGAAAACAAATACAGTCAATGCAAAGGCACAATTCGTTGCTCAATTATCAGGCACCAGTGTTGGAAAAGTAACCACAATAAAAACAGGTGGAAACCTTTCAGCTGGTGATGGTAAATTGATAGCAGTTGATAATACTAATGGAGTTGGTATTATAAGTGCAACATACTCTAATCCAACAGTTACACTAAGACTCAAGACACCTGCTGGCGTTGGTTTTGGATCTGAGTCTTTACCATTTGCTGTTGGTGATCAGGTATTTGTTGAGAATACAGGTGTTTCAACAGGTAATGGTTATAACTCACCAGACCATAATTACAAGTATTTCACACTCACAGGTGTAACCACTAATCCAGGTCAGGTAAATCAGGCACTAATATCCTATGATGTAGATATCGATCCTGGTGTACACGACTTTGGAAACTATGGAACAGTAGCAAATAAGAAAAATATAGCACAATTTGAACTTTCATTGATCGAAAGTGAATTTGTAAATAACGAAATTATTTACAATGATTCAAGTGAAGCTAGAGTTGTTTTAGGTGATGGAAAAACAAAGAATGTATTGAGAGTTGATAGTGTTGTTGGTTTCAACACTGGAGACTCTATTACAGGTCAGATATCAAATGGTGGTGGTACTATTGAATCGATACAACAATATTCAGGTAATTTTGATACAGGGACACAACTTGAAAGATCATATGGATGGGAAAAAGATACTGGTAAATTGAATCAATTTGACCAGAGAGTACAGGACAGCGATTATTATCAAAACTTTGCATACTCTCTCAAGAGTTTTGTTGGTATTAGTTCTTGGAGTGAACCAGTTGATTCATTGGCACACATAGGTGGATTCAAGAAACACTCAGATTTGATTATACCATCAACTCCAGTGGGAATAGGTACTACTAATACTATTTCGGTTGTAAGTAGTGCAGGTACCTCTGTTGTATTGATTGATAATGATGCGAGATTGTATGAAAGGCATGATCATGACACAGGATATGAAATTCCAAATGACACTGAAACAATAAGTGATCAGATTGTGTTTAGACACAGTAGGTTTGGAGATTCATTATTGTGTAAATCAAACAGGGTATTAGAAATTGATGATATTAGTCCTGATTTTTATAGTGATCCAGACAGAGTAAGAGAAGTTCAAATAGACACATTTAGTATCAATTCCAATACAGCGATCAAGTATTATGCACAAGTAATATTAGATTCAGCTCTTGGAATTAATTTCAATGCGACTCAATACTGTGAATTTGTTGTAACTCATGATAACACCAGAGTTTACATAAACCAATATTCAGATCTTGCTGATTCATTTGACATAGGTGAGTTCACTGCTACTATTTCAGGCACTAATGTCACTGTATCATTTGTTCCATTCAATCCATCATTCACATATGATGTGACCTTCTATAAGGAGGGTATTCCAAATAGTGTCAGCACTGGAACAACAGCTTATGCTCATATTGAAAAAACAGGAATATGTTCTGTATTCAATCCTTCAGGTTCACCATCAACAGTTGTATTTTTTGAAGTAGATACAACCAAATTTAGAAGTGGTGATGTTTTAGTTGTTCATAATGGAACTGACAAAAAGGAGATAGAAGAATATAGTTTCCTATCTGATGGCACAGATGTTGAATTTGTAGATTTTAATAACGTTGCAACTGGAGCAACAATAGGAAGTTTCCAAATAGGAATGTCAGGAACTAAACTTCAATATAAGTATACTCCTCTAGCAGGTATAGGTGTGACAATCCAAGCGTTGTCAACACTTGTGGGTATAGCGACAACTGTTGCATCAGTTTCAAGTGACATAATGGAAATTCATATTGGTGATACTGAATTGAATGCAACAAAGGTTGAGATTGGTGCTGCTTCTAGTCCGACTGAGAAAGCGATTGCAACCAAATCATTTAGTAATTACACATCAATGAGATATCTTGTAGAAATTGAAAACGTTACTGACTCTACTCGATCCGTATTCAAAATAGCTGCTAACTCATTTGGCGGTAATGCTAACTTCAACAAGTATGGTAATCTTTCAACTGCTACAAATGAGAAGCGTGACATTCGTAATACAAATATAATTTTATCTGGTGGAAATGTGATCATGGAATTTTTACCATTACCAAATAAAGCTTACATTACAAGAACATACGAAATCAGAGTTGATAAACCTGATAATGTTCCAACTGACACACTTATAGAACTCTAAATATCCTTATGTCATTTACGTTATCATCGGTAAATAAACAGTTCAACTCTGAGTCAGAAAGTTTTCAACAAACGTTCAAACTGACTCATAGAAAAGCGTCGATTTTTAAAAAAGAATTTGATGGTGCAAGCACTTCTGCGGTGATTACGTCTTCTAATACCTTTGTAATCCCAAATCATTTTTTTGTAACTGGTGAAGAGTTGACATATGATGCGACTAATGGTGAAGCTATTGGAATTCAACATGGAGTGAATGGTGTTGGTGCTGCAACTACAATCCCAATAACAGTTTTTGCAATTAAGAAGAGTGAGAATGAATTACAAATAGCATCATCGCAAGCAAACGCAAAAGCAGGTAGTGCGATTGGAATCACTACGGTAGGGGTTGGTGCGACTCATTCCTTCAGTGTGCAGAAAAAACTCACAAAGTCAATAATAGCATTAGATAATATGATTCAGTCTCCACTTTATACAAGAGTGGGTGCTGCAACAACAGTAATTCAAGTACAAAATAGAGAAGCAATTGTGGGTGACGCTTCGTTTTTAAAATCTTATGATATTATACAA
>MDTA01057494.1_pt1 | contig 22277 bp, 22 predicted proteins | sample 811151 | NCBI WGS metagenome assembly MDTA01 (sample SAMN05326648, study PRJNA326480) | marine metagenome | isolation source: seawater | place: Indian Ocean: South | collected 2010
GACTATGAAACAAGCAACTATTATAATTTGAATTTCTTTAAACGTATAGTCCAACAAAAAAGGTTTTAAAAAATTAAATTTATCAAAGAATGTTTCTTTATCACTTTCAATCAAAACAATCATAAGTGGCAAAATAGAAAATACTCCTATTGCCTCTAAAAAACCCTGAAAAATAGAGGGAATTTGATAAACTAAAATTTGTTTTTTTGTTTTATAATCTACATATTTAATTATATCTTTTAACATATTAGATTATTGTTTTTAATTTTGTTTTACCTTTCAAATCGTCAAATTTAATTGATTTATTAAAATTTAAAATTTTATTGTTTATATTTTTAATATCAGATGAATATTTTTTTTTATTAATATTTAAACCGATTTTATCTGTGTTAGTTAATTTTATAGATAACAATTTATCATAATTATCAACAAATTTTTCTATAGTTAAGGGTATTTCACCGTAAAGAATAGAGTCAATATATCGTATAGGGCTTGAAAAAAACCATCTCAAATTTTTTTTAGGATGAATTGAGTAGATATAATTTTTTTTTCTATCATTAATGAAAAATCCATAACTTTTATAATTTAGATTAAATTTTTTTAAAATTTTTTTTCTATAACTTGTTAAAGATCCAGAAAATTTAATTTTTTTATTGAATTTTTTTTTTTTAATTTTTTTTAATATTGGAAAAATTAAGTAACTTTCTCTATTATAAAATTTAATTAAATCTTTTTTTATTTTTTCATGAGAGCAATAGATTAAACTTGAAAGACTTAAAATTTCTTCAAAATAAATAAATCTTTTTTTCATCCTTACAGTATCTTTGGCAAGTTCTACAGAAGGGAAGCTTGAAAATTTTTTTTTTAAATTAAGATAATTATAAATTTTTTTAAACCAGAGGTAATTATTTAATTTTAAGAATTGATAAATATAAATTAATAAATAGAAAAAAAAATATTTAATTGAAAAAGATTTTTTTTTATCAAAAGAATTAAATGTTCTGTTTTTAATATCTAAAAACTCTGTAATTATTAATATAACCTTAAAATTATCATTTTTATTTTTAGCTATTTTCAAATACTGTTTTTTATCAAAACCTTCCATAATTATATTTACAGAATTTTTTTTAAGTACTTTTGAGAGTATTATATTGTAATGACTGAATTTTTTTTTACATAATAAATAATAAGAATCTATACTTTTAGAATTCTCATGATTACCAGAATAAAAATAAATTTTTTTTTTCATGAAAATTATTCTTTATAATAAATATTTAATGCTCTTGTATAATGATTTTTTATAATTAAAAATAGCTTAATTTTTTTAAATTTATATAATGAAAATTTTAGGATTAATACCGGCACGTGGTGGCTCAAAAAGTATTCCACTTAAAAATATAAAGATTTTAAAAGGTAAACCACTTATTCACTATTCTATAGAAACAGCAATAAAGTCGAAAATTTTTGACTATATTGTTGTATCAACTGATAGCGAAAAAATTAGAAATAAATGTAAAAAATTTAATGAAATTTATATTTTTAATAGAGATAAAAAAATTTCTCTAGACAAATCTCCAACAGAAGATGTGCTAAAAGATGTTCTTCTTAAATTGAAAAAAAAATTTAATTATTCACCAGATTATATTTTTATATTAGAGCCAACATCTCCTTTAAGATCTATCAATACGATCTCTAAAGCCGAAAAGTTTTTAAAAAAAAAAAAAATTAATTCATTAATTACCGTAAGAGAGATAAGTAATATGCCTGGAAAGATTAAGCAAAATAAATTCTATTACAACGACAAAAGAATTAATCGACGACAAGAAAGGGAAAAATATTTTGAAGAGTCCAGCACACTCTATTGTGTTAAATATAATTATTTTCAAATGACAAATAAAATAGTATCAAAAACACCTTTTTGTTTCTCTGTTGATAAAAAAGAGGCTATAGATATAAATAATTACGATGATTTTTATATAGCTTCAAAACTTATAAAATAAAATATGACAACAGTTCAAATAAAAAACAAAACACTTAAGAATTTTTCTAAACCTTATATCATTGCTGAAGCATGTATTAATCATGAGGGCAATTTAGAAAATGCCTTCAAGATGATTGAAATTGCAAAAAAATCTGGTGCAGATTGTATTAAATTTAAAATTCATAATTTAGAAAATGAAATGCTTAAAACTACACCTAAATCTGATAACTTTGATGAGTCCTTGTGGGATACGTTGGAGAGAACAAATTTTAACATTTCACAACAAAAAATTCTTAAGCAAAAATGTGAGGAAATTAAAATTGATTATCTCTGTACGCCTTTCAGTAGAGATGGAGCAGATGAATTAGATGAAATTGGTTTAGAATTTTTTAAAGTAGGTTCTGGTGAAATGACCAATCTACCATTGATCGAGCATATAGCAAAAAAAAATAAACCAATGATTGTATCTACTGGAATGTCAACTTTAGAAGAGATAGATGAAACTGTAAAATTAATTAAGTCTATTGGAACACCCTTGGTTCTTACACATTGTACCTCGGTTTATCCATGTCCTTATAAACTTTCAAATTTAAGAATAATAAATAAATTGAGAGATTTGCATCATATTCCTGTTGGATTATCTGATCATACAAGTACAATTTATACTTCATTTGGTGCTGTAGCTCATGGTGCTTGTTTAATTGAAAAACATTTTACATTAAACAAAAAAGCAATTGGTCCAGATCATGCATCATCGATTGAACCACAGGAACTTAAGGAAATGGTAATAGGTTGCAATGCTATTGCTGAAGCAAATGGAGATGAAAAAAAAATTTTTGAAGAAGAAAAACAAATAATTGCATGGGCAAGAGAATCTGTAGTTACAGAAAGAGATATTAAAAAAGGAGAAAAGTTTGATAAGCAAAATATTTGGGTCAAAAGACCTAGTGCTAAAAATGGTTTTATAGCAGCAAAATATTTAAATGATATTATTGGTAAAAAGGCCTCCAAAGATATACCAAAAGATTCACAGGTCAGATGGGAAGACGTTTCTTAAATGGGAAAAAGAACTATATGTATAATTGCTAGTTCAAGAGCAACATATGGATACAAAAGAAATATTATTAAAAAATTGCAAAAAGAAAAAAATATTGACTTAAAAGTGATAGTAACGGGCATGCATTTATCTAAAGATCATGGATATTCAATAAAAGATCTTTATGCTGATAATGTAAAGATCTATAAAAAGGTAAATATTAATATAAAAAAAGATAATAAACATCATCATGTTAAATCACTTTCAACTGAAATATCTAAATTATCCTCAATATATAATAAAATTAAGCCTTCTATTGTTTTGGTGACTGGAGACAGGGCTGAGATGTTTGCTGCTGCTTTCGCGGCAGTTTATATGGGAATACCAGTAGCTCATATCCAAGCAGGCGACTTATCTGGACATATCGATGGATCAGTAAGACATGCAATCACAAAGCTAGCACATTTACATTTTGCTTCATGTGAAGATTCCGCTCATAGAGTGAAAAAACTTGGTGAGCAAAACTTCAGAATATTTAATACAGGAGCACCACAAATAGATGATTTTCATGATAAAATAAAAATTAAAGAAAAAGATTTTAAAAAAAAATATAAGATAGATTTTAAAAAAAAAATTTTTTTAATAATATATCATCCTGTTCTGTTTGAGTTAAATGATGTAAAAAAACAAATCACTGATATTCTTAATGCAGTAAATAAATTTGATGGATTTCAAAAAATTGTGATATATCCAAATATAGATGTTGGGAATAAAACCATTATTAACCAGTTTAATAAAATGAAAAAAAATAGTAATTTTCTATTTTTTGAAAATTTTAAAAGAGATGAATTTATATATTTGCTTAGTAAATCCTGTATTTTAATTGGAAATAGCAGTTGTGGTATTCTTGAGGCTTCATCATTTAAACTTCCAGTTATTAATATTGGAACTAGACAGAGAGGTAGATTGCAACCACAAAATGTAATAAATACAAAAAATTCATCTTCAGAAATAATAAAGTCTATAAAATATGTTTTAAAAAATAAAAGTTATATTAAAAAAGTTAAAAAATGTAAAAATCCATACGGAGATGGAAAAAGTTCTGGTCGAATAGTTAATATTTTAAAAAATATTAAAATAGACCATAAATTACTTGATAAAATTAACACTTATTGATCAAAGTGAAAGATAAAATACTAATTACAGGTGGTGCAGGATTTATAGGTTCTAATTTAGTAAATTTATTAATTAATAAAAATTATAAGGTAAATATAATCGATAATTTATCGAATAGTAAAAAACCAAAATCAAAAAAAAATATAAAGTTTTTCTATGGTGATATTCGAAATTTAAAAGAATTAAATTTAGCATCTAAAAATTGTAAAACTATAATCCATCTTGCGGCTAAATCAGCACTTCAAGAGACAATTTCAAACCCAAGTGAATGTGTTTCAAATAATATTTTAGGAACTGTAAATGTAATAGATCTTTGTATAAAAAAAAATATTAAATTAATTTTTGCATCAACATGCGCAGTTTATCCATTTAAAGCAAAGAGAAAATTTAAAGAAAAAGATGCTTCAAATTATTCAACACCTTATTCTATTTCAAAATTGACATGTGAAAACATTATCAATTTTTATATTAAGCAAAAAAAAATAAAAGCAAATATATTAAGATTTTTTAATGTTTATGGAAAAGGACAAAAACCTAACTCGTTTTATTCTGCCGTTGTTCCAAAATTTATTAAACAGTCTAAAAATAATTCAAACTTAACTATTTTTAATAGTGGTGATCAAAAAAGAGATTTTATAAATGTTTTGGACGTATGTGAGGCAATTTTTAAAACTTTAAATTATCCAAAATCTGATACTTTTAATATTGGCTCTGGAAAAGCTACCAAAATAAGAACTCTTGCATCTCTAATAATTAAAAAAAATAGAAAAGGCAAAATAGTTAAAGCTCAAAACACTCAGTTTGATGCTTTATTTAGTTGTGCCAATATGTATAAAACAAACGCATATTTAAAGTTCAAATCAAAAATTGATATTAAAACAGGTATAAATAAATTAATTAAAAATGAAATATAAATGTTTTGTTACCGGAGGAGCTGGCTTAATCGGATTAAGCGTATGTAAAGAACTCTTAAAAAGAGGGCATGAAGTTTATCTTTATGATCTAGGTGAGCAGGTAATAAGAAATAAAAATAAAATACCTAGTAATGCAAAAATATTAATTGGATCTATTTTAGACAAACATACATTGACTTCATCTATGAAAAATTGTGATTACGTTTTTCATTTAGCTGCAATGCTAGGGGTAAAATATACTGAGGATAATAAATTAGGATGTTTAGAGGTGAACTGTACAGGAACAAAAAATGTACTTGAGGCATCAACTACAAATAAAATTAAAAAATTTATTTTTGCTTCGTCTTCAGAGGTTTATGGTGAGCCTGACTCAAATCCAATAACTGAAAAAAATTCTACAAAAGGAAAAACAATTTATGGAATTTCAAAAATTATTGGTGAAGAATACTGTAAAGCCTATAAACAGAAGTATAACTTGAACTATACAATATTGAGATTTTTCAATACATATGGACCTAACCAAGATGAAAAATTTGTAATCACTAACTTTATAAAAGCAGCTTTAGAAAATAAATATTTAATAATAAATGGGTTTGGAAATCAAAAAAGATCTTATACCTATGTAGAAGATTCTGCTATAGCAACTGTGATGGCAGCATTTTCAAAAAAAACAAATCAAAAAATTTATAACGTTGGTAACGGTAATGAACCAATTACCCTTACAGAACTAGCTGAAAAAATATCCAAAAAATTGAGAAAAAAAGTAAAAATTAAATATAAGAAAAACTTTCTTGGATCAGATAGATCAAAAGATCGTGAAATTTTTGTTCGTTATTGTGACTCATCTAAAGTAAAAAAAGACATTAATTGGAAACCATTAACTAAAGTCGATAAAGGGATTGTAAAAATATTAAAATCTTTAAAAAATGCTTAAACATATTAAAATTGGAATAATAGGTTTAGGATATGTTGGCTTACCTTTAGCAATAGAGTTTAGTAAAAAATTTAAAACTTACGGATTTGATAAATCAAAAGAAAGAATTAATCAGCTAAAAAGAAAAATAGACAAAAATAATCTTCTAAACAAATCAGAACTAAATATTTTAAAAAAAATTAATTTTGAAAGTAATTACAAGATGCTTGGTAAATTAAATATAATAATAGTTTGTCTTCCTACGCCTGTAAAAAGAAATAAAAAACCAGATCTTAAACTTTTGAAATCTGCCTCAAAAATAATTGGTAAAAATATAAAAAAAAATACAACAATCGTTTTTGAGTCTACAGTTTATCCAGGTGTTACAGAGGAGATATGTATACCAATTATAGAAAAATCATCAAAATTAATATGGAAAAAAGATTTTTTTGTAGGATATTCACCTGAAAGAATAAGTCCAGGTAAAAATTATAAGAAATTATCTAATATTAAAAAAATAATATCTGGTGATACTATCAAAACTGAAAAAATTTTAAAAAAAGTATACTCAAAAATTATTAAGGCGGGATTATTTGTTGCAAAAGATATTAAAACAGCTGAGGCTGCTAAAATACTGGAAAATACCCAAAGAGATGTAAATATTGCCCTGATGAATGAGGTTTCAATGATATTTGATAAACTCAACATAAATACTAGGGATGTTATTAAGGCAGCATCTACAAAATGGAATTTTGGTTTATATTATCCAGGTCTTGTTGGAGGTCACTGTATTGGAGTAGATCCATATTACCTTTCTCACAAATCTAAGTTAGTTGGAAGTAAATCAGACTTGATTTTAACTTCGAGAAAAATTAATGAAAATATGTCTTCTTATATTTATAATAAAATTAGAAACAAAAAAATTAAATCTATTTTAATTTTAGGCATAACATATAAAGAAGATTGTAATGATCTTCGAAACTCTAAAATATTAGACTTAATTAAAATATTAAAACAAAATAAATATAATTTAACACTCAACGATGATATTGCTGATCCGATTGATTTTAAAAATGTAACAGGTCTGAAATTGAAAAAATTTGACAAAATAAAAAATAAATTTGATTTAGTTATTTTATCTCAACCTCATAATTATTTTCATAAAAATTTTAAAAAAATTCTTAAGTTTGTAAAAAAAAAAGGATATTTTTTTGATTTAAAATCGCATATCCCAAAAAACAAAAAAAATAATTTATTTTGGGAATTATAAAATTAATGAAAAAAATCAAAACTGTTTTTATAGGTGGTGGTTTTTTAAACCAGCAATATCCATGGTTAATTCCATTAATAGATGAGTATTGTAAAAATAAAAAAATAAATCAAATTATTTTTGAAACTTACCCAACAAAAGATATACAAAATAATAAATATTACAGTGATATATTCAAAAATTACAAGGTTTTAAAATTAGAGGATGCAATGCCTTTTTTTTTAAAAATGAAATTAATAAGATTTATAATTGTTAGTCCTATTGCTTTTTTCTACTCATTTTTTATTAAAAGATCAAAAATTTTAGAAAATGTAAATTGGACAAAATTGCAATTTAGACATGCTGTCTGGGATACAGCTGCAAATATATCAAAAAAACCAAAACAATTGATTTATCCAGGATTTATAAACAGATTTTATTCATCAATTAAATGTTTTGAAACAAAATTAGTATCAAAATATTTGATTAAGAAAAATTTATCAGCAGTATTTTTAAATCATTGTGTTTACTTTTATAGAATACTTTTATCTGAATTTAGGAAAGAAAAAAAAACTACAACATTTGTTCAAGCTAATTTCACAGTTTTCAAACAAAATAAAATTAGTGATAATAATGAGAATATTTTAAGTAAACCTATTTTACGTAAATTGAGAAAAAAAATTCCATTAAGAGATGTGGAAAATTATTGGAGAAAAAGAATTAGTGGAAATTCAGTTTATTCATTAGCTAACGATGCTTCAAATGTAAAAATAACTAATAAACACAAAATTCCTGATAATGTTTTAATGTTACATATATTTAAAGACTCTCCTTACAGTATTATTGATAAAAAAAGAGTTTTTAGTGATTATGTAGATTGGCTTAAATTCACCTTAAAAGTGATTTCTAAATCTGATGAAGTTTGGGGGATAAAATTTCATCCATCTGCCTATAGATGGGGAGAAAATTCTCAAAAAATTTTTGATGAATTTATTTCCGAAATCTTTAATTCAAAAATTCCAAAAAACTTTTTCTTAATAAATAATGAATTTTCAAATTATCAAATATTTAAAAAAACAAAAAGATTAGTTACATTCTGGGGTACTTGTCATCTAGAGTCAGCTGCATTTGGTATTAAACCTATTATTATTAGAGATGTCCAATTATCAGCTTTTGATAGTAAATCTGTCTATAAAATTAAAAACTTAGCACATTATAAATCCAAGCTTTTAACAAAAAATTTAAATCAATTTAAACTTAACAAAATACAGACTAATAATGCTAGATACTTGATTTTTATAAGAGAAAAAGTTTTAAATTTTATTAATGATATTGACCAACACTGGATTATGAGAGGAGATAGTCAAAAATATATTAACAAAAATTTTGCAAAAACTGTTAAAAATATTAGAAGATACGACAATTTTTTAAGACTAAATGGTAATCTACTAACTACAAATTTTTCTCACACTTTATCAAGAAAATACATTAAATATTTTTTAAACTAGAAATTTTCAAATTCTTATCTTTTTTTTAGTTGTATATTTATTAATTAAAAATTGCATCAATGCATGCATAAAAATATGATTACAATCCTCTGCCTTACCATAATTATTTACATTTGATACCAGTGTAAGTTTAGACAATTTTTTTAATTTACCACCATAAAAACCTACTAGATTTATACATTTAATTTTTTTACTCTTACACCAGTTAGCTAGCTTAACAACATTTTTTGAATTACCAGATACACTTAATAATATGAATAAATCACCTTTTTCATATAAACTTTCTGCTTGATGAACAAAAATTTCACTATAATCAATGTCATTTGAAATTGCAGTAATTGTCTCAATGTTATTGCTAAGACTAATTATTTTAGGTTTTAAATTTGTGTTTGTTTTAATCAATTTTAAATAATCACAAATAAAATGATTGGCCGTAGCTGCAGAGCCTCCATTCCCACAAACAAAAATTTTTTTCTTCCTTAAAATAACTTTTTCTATTTCGCTATAAATTTTGTCTAATTTTTTATGATCATATTCTTTTACAACTGAAAGAATATCGCTTACGTAACTTGTAAAGAAATTTTTTAAATTTTTCATCTTTATATATAAATTTGTTATACTTTCGATTAATTTACTTTACAAGTAAAACTAAGTTGTTAATAAACTACACGTCAAGTAAAATAATAAAATGTCAGAAAATATTGATATTGTATTTATAACACCAAATAACTCTTCTGGTATATACCAAGAACTATCTAACGAATATTCTGCAATTGAAACACCAACTTGGTCATTGCTTCTTGCTGAGTCTTGTCGATCGATAGGATTTAAAGTTTCTATACTCGATACTCTTGCTGAAAATCTTTCTGACGATAAAACTATAAATAGAATAAATAATTTAAAACCTAAACTAATATGTTTTGTTGTATATGGTCAAAATGTGAATTCTGGAACAACAAATATGTCTGGAGCTATCAGATTAAGTAACTTTATAAAAAAGAAAAAAATTAATACTCCAATAATTTTTATTGGATCACACGTTCAAGCCTTGCCATCACAGACTTTAGAGAAAGAAAGATCTATTGATATTGTGTGTATAAATGAAGGTGTTTACTCTATTAGAAATCTTTTAAAACTTAAAAATTACAGCGTGGAGAGTTTAAAAAAAATTAAAGGAATTTACTTTAGAAATAAAGATAAAATAATTAAAAATCCTCCAGAGATAGTAGTTCCTAATGAAAGAATGGATATAGATTTACCTGGTTATGCCTGGGATTTATTACCATATAAAAAAAATAGGTTCGATTTATATAGATCACCACTTTGGCATGCTGAGTATAAAACTGAATTTAGAACCCCTTATGCTGCAATTCAGACTTCTTTGGGTTGTCAGTTCGCTTGTAGTTTTTGTATGATAAATATTATAAATAGGGATGATGATGATGAAATAGGTGTTTCGGGTAACTATAGTAAAATGAGACATTGGTCTCCAGAATTTATTATAAAAGAATTTGACAAATTATTTTCTTATGGAGTTAAAACTATTAAGATAACTGATGAAATGTTTCTTCTTAACCCAAAATATTATAAACCTCTTTGTGAGCTTCTAAAAAAAAGAAATAAAGATGATAGTCTCAAAATATGGGCATATTCGAGAATTGATACAATCAGAAGGCCAGAAATTCTCCAAATGGTTAGGCAAGCTGGGATAAAATGGTTAGCTCTTGGAATTGAAAGTGCAGACAAAAATGTAAGATTAGAGGTTTCAAAAGGTAAATTTGAAGATGTTGACGTTAAAACTGTAGTTTCTAAAATTCATCAAGCTGACATAAATGTATTAGCAAATTATATATTTGGACTACCTTCCGATGATTTAGATAGTATGAAAAAAACATTGGATTTAAGTTTAGATCTATGTACTTTGGGATGGAATGGATATGCGGCTATGGCTCTTCCTGGAAGTGAGCTCTATAAAATTGCTCTTGCAAAAGGTCACAAATTACCTGAAGATTATCAAGGTTATTCCTTTCATTCTTATGATACAGTTCCTCTTCCAACAGAAAAACTGACCTCTAAAGAAATACTTTCTTTTAGAGATAGTGCATTTCATAAATATTTTACAAACGAAGTTTTTTTAAAAAAAATTGAGGATAAATTTGGAAAGATAGCAAAAAACAACATTCAAAGAATGACAGAGGTGAAATTAAAGAGGAAAATACTTGAAAAATAGAAATTAATATTTTTCAGAATATTCAACAAATACAGTAGATTTTTTTAGTTTTACAGCTTTTTTATAAGATTGAAATATTTCAGTTTTATTTTTAAGATTGACAACATCAATATATTTTAACATTGATTTAATCTCTTTAAAATAATTTTGGGTGTGTTGTAAACCAGCATCTATTGGTTTTTTTGCCCCTACTAAAACCCTTACTATCACAAATGGTTTAAATTCATTAGAAGAAATTTTTTCAAATTTATCTAAATGATTTACAAGTTGATTTAAAGATAAAATAAAAAAATCAAATCTTGGATAGCAAGTTACTGGGATAAATCCATTTAATGATAAACCAATACTTATCCCCATCTGAGTTTCCTCAAAAACTGGCATTTCTAATTTTTTTTTTTTTTCTATATGTTGCAAACTTTTAAATATTAAATTTCAAGGAACTTCTACCGATTGTCCAAGAAATATAGTTTTTTTTTGTTTAGACAAAAAACTCATGGACTTTTTAATTTCATTAAAATATGACATTAAAAACTAACCCATTGTCCGGTACCATGATGTGGATAACCTAGTTTAAATTTGTAATAAAATACGTCTTTAGGAAATTTAAGTTTTTTCATATTCCATGTTTTCTTTGTATTTGTGTATACACTTTGACCATTATCTTCTATTACAATTTCTAGAGGTAAATTAAAATTCCTTGAGTAGTTATAAGCCTCATAAAATACACCCATAGTTGATGTCATATCACCAATAAACAACCAAACTTTTTGTTTACTACCACTTTTTTTTAAAGCTAATGCACTACCAAGTGCGATCGGGATTATTCCTCCTGCTATTGATGAACAAAAAAAATTATTTTTTTTAGAAGAAATATACATACTTTTTCCATTCATAATCTGTTGCTTCAATTTTTTTTCAGGGATTCCGTGCAATAATGCATGTGCATGATTTCTCCAGGATGTAAACACCCAATCTTTAGTATGTACATACTTAAATATTTCAACTAGCTGATTTTCATTACCCTTTGTTAAATGAATAGGATATTTAATTTTTCCTTTATTATAAAGATCAAATATTTCTCTCTCAAATTTTATAATTTTTTGGACATCAAAAAATTGTTTTTGAATTTTTTTTTTACTTTTTGGTATATAAATTTTTTTAAAGGGCATTTAAATTAAAATACTTATAATACAAGTTTGCAAATACTAAAAATGAAAAATAAAATAAACTATAAGATAATACTACAAGTTTATTATTAATTTTAAAATCTTCTCTATATGAAAAAAAAGTGAAAATTAATATAAATATTAAAGGATCAAAATATTCATTATAAGTTCTCTCAACCAATGATGAAATAAAGACTAAAATTATTATTGGTAAGAAATTTACTATGTTATTCTTTAAAATTAAATAAATCTTAAAAACAAAAATTTGAATAAAAGAAAAATAAATTAATAGTAATATATAAAGGTTAAACTGTAACTTTATATTCAAAATATAAATTATTTTGTAAATAACACCTTGTCCCCATGGGGAGTCAAAACTTGGTAAAGTTATTAGATTAACTAAAAAAATTAAAATAAATAAAATTAATTCTTTTTTTTTAAAGTGTTTAAGATAGCTTTTTAAAGAGAAACTTTTCAAACTTACTAGAATCAATGGAAAGAAATAAAAACATATAATTGATAAAGAAGCTGATATATTTTCTTTGTAAAATCCTATTCTAAATTGAGATTCTTTTGGAACAATTCCTCCCCAAATATAAAATAAATAAAAAGCTGGAATACTTGTCAAAAAGAAAATTAGAAATAAATTTAAAATTCTAAGTTTATTAAAGTAAAATTTAATGACTAAAATTAAAAAAATTGATAATGACAAAAAAATAAACTTCTGATCTGAGTAAAATGAAAGGCAACTTATAAAAGCTATTAAACTTACTTTTAAATAAAAATGATTTTCAAAATTATTTATCCATTTATATAGAAGAAATAAAGAAGCAAAATAAAACAAAAAAGGTAAATTTTCTTGATGGGCCCAATAAGAAGATGTCCTAAAATAAGGACTTAGTAACAATATACATGAAATTATTAAAATTGAATTATGATCAAACTTATTTTGTGATTTTAAACAAAAAATAAAACTAAAAAAAATTAAAAAATTAAATAAAAAATTTGTTAGTCTAAAAGAGTTCTCGTCTTCTGCAAAAAAATTAAAAGAATTTAAAATAAGAAATAATGGCGTTCTAGAAGACTCATAGCTTAGACTAGTTAATGCTTGAAAAATACCTTTTTTAAATTCTAAAAAACTTTTATATTCATGGACAAAATCAACTTTACCACCACCTGAAGAGTCCTCATTTAATAAATAACCAGCTATAAAAAGTAAAATTACTAAAAAAAAATATAAATAAATTAACTTAGTATCATTTTTAATATTTTTATATAAATTCATCATTAATCTTTTATAAGATTTTTAAACATATGAATAAAATTTCAATATTAACAAGCTTTAGAAATGAACAAGATAACATAAAAAAATTTATTGAAAATGTTAAAAACTGTTTTTTAGAGAAAAAAATTGAAAATTATGAAATAATTTTTATTGATGATGACTCATCTGATCAATCTTTTAAAATTTTATCCAATTTTGCAGAAACTAATAAAAAAATCAAAATTATTAAGATGAAAAGAAGATATGGTCATTCACACTCTATTCAGGCTGGATTAGAAAAAGTTGATGAAAATAATTTTTGTGTTCTAATTGATTGTGATTTGCAAGATCCACCATCCTTAATTGCAGAATATTTAAACTTTCAAGATAAAAATACTACAATACATTTTGTGCGAAAAAATAGAGATGATGGTTTTTTTCAAAAAGTATATTCATTTATTGCCTATAAAATTTTAAATATTATTTCTTTTGGAAAAATTATTAATAATTCTGGATATTTTAAAATTATGCCACCATGTGTAACAAAAAAACTTAAATCAGATAAAGAGTATTTGCCTTACTGGAACTATTTAATTACCAAATATAGTCAAAAAAATAAAAAAATTTTTTATACCCGTGGTAAAAGATTCTCTGGTGACTCAAAATTTGGAATTTTAACTCTTAATCCATGGATGACATATTTTGGTGGATTGTACTATTTTAAATATAATTTTATTATATTTAGTTCAATCTTATTAGTAGCATTGTTTTTCTTTAAAAATTTATTTAATAACACATTTTTAAATATAACATTAAATTCTATAAGCTTGCTTATTTTATCAAACTTATTTTTTTTTATGTATTATTTAATCTACAAATACAAAAAAAATAAAATCAAGTGTGATTATCAATTAATTAATTTCTCTTAAGAAAAAAATTTATTTAATTCTTTAGTAATTTTGATTATTTTCTTCAAACTAAGATCTGGAAAATTACCAATATAATATCCATAATGATGGACTTTTTCTGTATTTAAAAATTTTTTAGGATTATCAATCCCCCTTAAATATGGTTGTCTTAGCTGATTTCCACCACCTGCATTTCCTCGTCTAAATTCTATACCTTTTTTAACTAAAAATTTTTCAAATAAATTACGAGTCTTCAAATTTGACTTTTTGAGTATGATTGGAAAGGCGTAATTAGAAATACCTTTTGTTTGAAATTCTTTATGAAAAAATTCATTTTTTAGATTTTTTATAAAATAATTAAAATTCCTATTTCTCAATTTTATATTATTATTTAGTCTTTTTAATTGATTAAGGCCCATAACAGCACCTATTTCGTTATTTCTAAAATTAAAACCTGGATTTAAAAAAATAAAATTTTTATTGAGGTCTTTATGTTTTTTTGTAATTTTTTCTTTAAAGTTATTAAATTTACTTTCTCTTAGCATTCCATGGGCCCTATATCTTATGCAAAAATCATAAATTTTTTTATTATTTGTACAGATCATTCCACCCTCAATTGTGCTTAGGTGATGGGCATAATAAAAGGAGAAGTTTGAAATCAGACCTAATGTCCCCAATTTTTTTTTTTTGTGCTTAGCTCCATGAGACTCACAAACATCTTCTATTAAAGGTATTTTTTTTCGCTTTAAAACTGACAGAAGTCTATCAGATAAACCATTAAATCCTTGGGCATGAGTTAAAAAAACTGCTGCAGTTCTTGATGAAATATTTTTAATTACTAAATCAGGATCCATCGATAGAGTCTTTAAATTTATATCAACAAACTTTGGTGTGAAGCCATTATTTATTACTGCCATTATATCAGATGGCCATGTTAGGGGTGGTGTAATTATTTCCTTTTTTTTTGAAAATTCTTTTAATGAAGCTATAGTAATAAAATTTGCAGATGATCCTGAATTTACAAAAACTGAATATTTGACACCTAACCATTTCGACCATTGCTTTTCAAATTCTAAAACATTTTTTTTTTGTGTCAGTATTGGGTTTGTTTTTAAAAACTTTATAACCTTAGACATATCGTCTTTAGTAATATTATTGAACATTAAAGGATGATTAAATTTCATTTTCAATTATCTCCGATCCAGAATTTATAAATTCAAAATTTAATGATGTGAATTTATTTAGCCTCTTTTTCAAGTTTTTTTGTTTATTTTTTTTACAATAAAACAACATGAAACCCCCACCTCCTGCACCCAATAATTTTCCACCTGATGCTCCACTATTAATAGCTTCATTGTATATTTCGTCAATTTTATAATTTGAAACTTTTTCAGAAAGCTTTTTTTTTAGTTTCCAGTTTTCATTTAAAAGATTTCCAATTTCATTTGTATTAAAGTTAGAGGTTGAGATAAGCTCTTTTTCAGCTTGAAATGCCAAAGATTTGATATCATTTAAAATATTAAATGTTTTGGTGCTTGAAAAATTTTTTGACTTCTCAATTTTGTTAGCACTTCGTTTTATTTTTGTATAAAAAATTATTAGATTTTCCTCTAAATCTTTAATTTTCTTTTTACTTATTTTCAATCTACTAATATTTATTTTGCTTCTTTTGAATATAATTTTGTTTAACCCCCCATATGTAGCAAAAATGTGATCTTGAATACCAGTTGACTCTTTTAATTTATATTTTTCTATAAGGTAGCCTAATTCATATAATTTTTTATTTATAATTTTTTGTTTTTTTAAAGCACTTAAACATTTAATTAAACCAATACAGAATGATGCACTAGAACCGGTACCAGAATTTCCAGGTAAATCACCATCATAATGTAGTTCTAAACCTTCTCTTATTTTATAAAATTTATATAATTCCCTTACTACTGGATGGCTAATTTTTTTTATTGAATTAACATTCTCAATTTTAGACCATGATACCCTAAATGTATGATCAAAAAAAATTGGAAGTTTTCTCAATGATAAATATAAGTACTTATTGATTGCACCACCAATTACCAATCCATCCATCTTGTTATAATATTCTTTATGATCTGTTCCTCCTCCGAATAAAGAAATTCGGTATGGTGTCTTACTAATAATCATTTTTTTTATAAAAAGTGTAAGTTATTTTTAGACCCTGAAGTAATTTTATTTTTGGTTTCCATCCTTTTGATTTTAATATTTTATTTGAAACTAATTTTCTAGGTGTTCCATCTGGCTTATTTTTATTAAATTTTATTTTTCCTTCAAACCCAACAATTTTTTTGATTAAATTTGCTAATTTTTTAATTGAAACTTCATGTCCTGATCCAACATTTATTAAATTTAATTTTATTTTTTTTTTCAAAATAAATAAAATTGCATCAGCTAAATCATCTACATACAAGAATTCTCTTTTAGGAGTTCCGGTGCCCCAAATTTCCACATTTTTTTTTTTTAAAATTTTTGCTTCATGAAATTTATTTATAAGTGCGGGTATTACATGACTTGATTTTACTTCAAAGTTATCATTTTCACCATAAAGATTAGTTGGCTGTAAAGAAATGTAATTTGTTTTGTATTGCTTATTATAAAATTCAGTCATTTTAAGTCCTAAAATTTTTGCAATAGCATATGCCTCATTTGTTTGCTCAAGTTTACCTGATAACAGATACTCCTCTTTAATTGGTTGCTTTGAATATTTGGGATAAATACATGCTGAACCTAAATTAATAATTCTTTTCACACCTGCTTTATAAGAACCATGAATAACATTTAAGGCCATTTGAGCATTTTCAAAAATAAAATTTGCTGGATAAGAGCTATTATGAAGAATTCCCCCTACTCTTCCTGCGGCATGAATAACAATATCTGGCTTATGTTTTAATAACCAACTATAGACCTGTTTCTGATCCAAAAGATCAAGTTGATTTCTTTTACAATTAATTATTTTAAAATTATTTTTCTTTAACAATTTATAAATTGAGGAACCAACCATTCCTTCTTGTCCAGTGATATAAACTTTTATTTTCATTATTTTCTTAATATCAAATCAACGTTTTTTTTAATAATTTTAGAAGGGTTGTAATATTTTTCATAAATTTTTCTAGCATTTTTTGATATTTTTTTTTGCAACTTTGAATTTTGTAAAACCATTTTAAACTGTCTTATAAACATATCTGCATTTTTTGCTATTAGTATATTTTCATTGTTTTTCATTTTCTGCAGAATTCCTTTTATATTTTGTTCATAGGTAAGGACTATAGTTCCACAAGACATAGCCTCTATAATTTTTGTTCTTGCACTAAGAGCAAAAGTATTTGGTGTAAATAAATATTTTGCATTTTTATATTCAAAATCTGAATTTTTGACCCAACCAGTAAATTTAATCCAATCATAATTCAATTTATTTTGGATTTGAAAACTAGGCTTAAATTTTCCTACAATTCTAATTTTAAAACTATTTTTCTTTTTAATTTTTAATAGACCAGGTATAAGATTATTAGATAGCTCAATTAGGCTGTTGACCATAAAAGTAGACCTGAGGTTCCCTATAAGTAAAACAACTGAAGAGGAATTATTTTTTTTTAAATATCCCAAATTTTTAGATAATGGTTTTGAATAATATAAATTTTTAATATTTATTTTTTTTAAATCTGTAACAGTATCAAAAGACGGACAGAAATTTTTTTTTGAATTTTTAAGTATTTTTTTGTATATAGAGTTAATTTTAATAATATAAATTAAACAATTAAGTATACTAAAAAAATTTCTTAATAAGCTTTTCTTGCATAGGTTAAATAACCTTTGAATTTCAACTTTTTTTCTGTATGCACCGAGATAATTAAAAACTGAAAACTCATTATTTATGGAACATACCAATGATATTGGAAGCTCATAAAAGCAGAGAACAACTTTATTATTTAATTTACGCACGCACTGAACTGTATTTTTACTAAGTTCCTCAGATCCATAAAAATAATTATTATTGTTAGATGTTACTCTAAATAAGAAATATTTAAATTTTTCAATAAAATTTTTTTTTTTATAAGTTATTACTTTTATTGAATTTAAATTGTTAAAATTTGATTTAAATAAATTCAAAAGTTTTTTAAATTTTAATGATGAAGTATTTAAATCTTTATTAACTAAACAGATATAATCTACTTTAATTTTTCTTTTTTTAAACTCATTTAAAAAAATCCAAGGATCATTATTTGCTTGCTCTGAAGAAATATTAGGTATACCGTCAGAAATTAGAGTGACATTCATCAGTTAATTATATATACAATTTTTTATTATGAAAATTCTTATCACAGGTGCTGCAGGATATATAGGTACAAAGTTAGTATCAGAGCTTAAAAAATTTAATTATGAAATAACATGTGTTGATAATCTAATGTTTGATCAAAAAGATTTATCACTTATGACTGATGAAAAAATTAATTTTATTAAAGGCGATGTAAGAGATGAGAAATTGATTAGAGATCTTATAAAAAAAAACGATATTTTTATTCCATTAGCTGCAATAGTTGGGGCTCCATTAAGTGCTAAAATGCCATTAGAAACTGAGCAAGTAAATTATGAGTCAATTAATTTTATGTGCAGAAATTTATCAAAAGATCAAAAGGTTATAATGCCTGTGACTAATAGTGGTTATGGTATTGGGAAAAAAGATGAAATGTGTGATGAAACTAGCCCATTAAATCCAATTAGTGAATATGGAAAAACAAAAGTTAAGGCTGAAAAAATTATTATGGAAAGAGAAAATAGTATTAGTTTTAGATTAGCAACAGTTTTTGGTACATCTGAAAGAATGAGGGTAGATTTATTGGTTAATAATTTTACTTACATAGCGGTATTTGAAAAATATCTTAAATTGTATGAACCACATTTTCGAAGAAATTATGTACACATACTCGATGTTGTAAAAGGCTTGATTTTTGGTATTTCAAACTTTGAAAATCTAAAAGGAAATATTTTCAATTTAGGTCTAAGTGAGGCAAACCTAACAAAGGAACAATTATGTAGAACAATTCAATCTGAGATTCCAGATTTTAAATATGAAATTTCACCAGATGGTAAAGATGAAGATAAACGAGATTATTTTGTTTCAAACGAAAAAATTGAAAAGATGGGGTTTAAGGCTATACATACGCTAGAAGAGGGTATTTCTGAATTAAAGGAATATTACTTATCTAATAAAAAAATTGAAAAAAATTATTAGAACTTAAATGTTTTTAAGCAATAACTTAATTAGCAACTTTAGCTCGTCATTTTTTTTAGCGACATTAGACATAAAAATAAAGTATCGAAGAACTTATTTGGGTCCCTGGTGGAACTCTTTAACAATATTGTTCATATCGTTAATAATATCAATTGTATGGGGCTTAGTTCTGAAAAATGAGTTTAATGAATTTTTTTTTGAATTATTTGTAAATTTAACTATTTGGTTTTATATTATTGGTTTTTTAACAGAGTCTACAGAGGTTTTTTCCAAAAAATTTAGCAGAATACTAATTAATTCTAATTTACCAATTGAAAATCACGTCCTTAGATCTTGTTTTTATAATTTTATTTTATATATCCATAACTTCCCTCTAATAATTTTAATCTACTTTTTTAATATTGATTTTAGCTACATTCATTTTTTATTTTTAATTATTGGAATGTTTCTTATTCTTATTAATTCATTTTTTATAATACTAGTAATTGGAGTAATTTGTGCAAGATTTAGAGATATTGCAGCGTTTATAAAAATGATAACTGCGCCTCTAATGCTTTTAACTCCAGTTATATGGAAGAAAGAACAGTTGGGACAATACGAACTTTATGCATATTTAAACCCTTTTACATCTTATGTTGAAATAATTAGTTTTCCCTTGCTTGGAAAAGAAATCACATATTTGCCCTATGCAATAAATTTTTTAATATTATTAATTTTAAGTTTAATAACTTTAGTTATTTATAAAAAATATAAACAAAAACTTGCATTATGGTCGAATTAAAAAAAACTCAAATAATTTTAGAATCTGCAGTTTTAGAATTTAAAATATATCAACCTGAAAACCGAAGTCTTAGAAATTATTTTATTAAAAAAAAAAATCAAAATAAAGTAATTGCATTAAATGATATTAATCTGAAAATTGAGAACGGGGAAAGAGTAGGGTTAGTTGGTAGAAATGGTTCTGGAAAAAGTACATTATTACGAGTCATATCTGGAATTTATGACCTAACATCTGGCAACCTAAAAACTAACGGAAGCAAAGAAGTAATACTAGATAATAATATTGGTATTGAGCTTGATGCTACAGGAATTGAAAATATATACATAATTTTACTGCTAGCTGGATTTACTAAAAAAGAGATTGATAAAAAAATTGATTGGATAATTGATTTTTCAGGTTTAAAGCAAGATATTTTTAGACCCTTAAGAACTTATTCAAATGGTATGATTACCAGACTTGTAACGTCATCAAAAATTTCAACAAAATCCGATATTTTAATATTAGATGAATTTTTTGGAATGGCAGACAAAGACTTTTCAAAGAAAGTAAATTCAAGATTTAATGAAATAATTTCAGATACTGGAATTTTTTTATGCGCATCACATAATGATGAACTTATAAATCAACTTTGTAACAGAATTGTTAAATTAGAAGATGGAAAAATAATTTCTGATAATAAATTATAAAATATTTTGAAAAAAAAATTTAATATTTTTATAGGTAATCATGATGTCAAAGGAAGGCTTGGATTACTTGATTTCATTGAATGGATTTACTTTAGCCTCAAATCATGTGACCAAGATGTAATTATTTCTAAAACTTTTTATAAAGATAGGATTAATATTTTTTTTGATAATTTTACAATCAAATTTTCAAGATATGTAAAAAAAAATAAAATACCTTACGGAATAATTTGCACAGAAACTCCTACAGGAAATACCTTTAATGGAATTGAAAATTTCGAAATGAGATATAGAAAAAAAGTATTTGATAAGATGATAAATGATGCAATATTTGTTTGGACTACATGGGGTAAATCATCATCTTTTGATTATAAAAATAAATTTGGGTATATGAAGTTAGGTTATTTAGATGAAATTTTAAAAAGAAGATTAATTAAATTAGGAGTAGTAGAAAAAAAAAGAGATTTTTTTTTCTCAGGTAGAATAAATAAATTTAGAGATTTACTTTTAAAAAAATTATCTAAAAATTTTGATCTTTCAATTAATTATAATATATCAGGATCACTAAATTATCTTAAACAATTATCTAAAACAAAATTTTTTATTTGTTTCCAGCAGAGTGAAAACTGGCCATGTATACCTACAACAAAAATTATGTCTGCTCTTCACCTGAATTCTATTCCTATTTTACTTAAACCTAAAAGTGACAGCTCTGAACTTTCAAAATATTTTATAAGCGTAGACATAAATAAATTAGATGAATGTTTTCAAGAAATATCTAAAAAAAATTATCAATTTATGATTGATGACTATAAGAAAGATTGTAGTGGAAAAATAATTATGGAAAAACTTTTAAATAAAATAAGTGTTTCTTTAACAAATATAGATAATCAAGACAAAAAGTTAACATTTGATAAAAAACTAATGACTAGACATAACATTTTAAGTAAATTTTTTATTAAAGAAAAATGGATAAGTTATTTTAATAAAATTTTTAAATTTTAATATATTCACCACGTATTTTTGAATTCTCTCCAGGTTTAGAAGAGCACCATCCAAGAATTAAATAGTGGGACTTTTTATTATACTTTGGAACTTCTGAAACATAATGAAGCAATTTTTTTCTTTCATCTCTTAAAACAAATCTATTTGCGTCTGGCATGATCATTTTACTTTCATTATTTTTGTTTATAAAATGTAAAATA
>MDTA01107155.1_pt1 | contig 22273 bp, 25 predicted proteins | sample 811151 | NCBI WGS metagenome assembly MDTA01 (sample SAMN05326648, study PRJNA326480) | marine metagenome | isolation source: seawater | place: Indian Ocean: South | collected 2010
ATCCCTATTATTGGATGTGACCATCCTGTGTGTAAAAGTAAAAATCAAAAAGACAAAAGACTGAGGGTTTCCGTTGCATTAAAATGGGAAAAGTTTTTTTTTGTAATAGACTGTGGCCCTGATTTTAGACAACAAATGTTAAACTGTGGTGCTAATAAATTAGATGGAATATTGTACACCCATGAGCACGCAGACCACACAGCAGGATTAGATGATATTCGTCCTTTTTATTTTAAGCAAGGAAAGATAGATCTCATTTTGTCTAAAAGGGTATTCAGTTTCTTGAGCAAACGTTTTGATTACATTGTTGATGACGAAAATAAATATCCCGGGGCTCCTTCAGTTAATATTAAAATTATTAATAAAAATGAAAAATTTACCATTGGGAACAAGGAGATAGTCCCTATTGAAGTTTATCATGGTAAATTGCCAATAATTGGATACAGAATAGATGATTTTGCCTATTTAACAGACGTAAAGTCAATTTCTGACTCTGAGATTTTGAAATTAAAAAAATTAGATGTCTTGGTACTTAATGCACTTAGAAAAAAAGAACACCATTCACATTTGAATTTAAGTGAGGCTCTAGAATTATCAAAAAAAATCAATCCAAAGAAAACATATCTTACTCATATAAGCCATCACATGGGTTTTCATGACGAAATTCAAAAAATACTTCCTAAAAATATATATGTTGCTTACGACAACCTGTCTATTAAATCCAAATGATGAAAAATAAAATTTTAATTTACGTTGTTTGTTTTATTTCTTTTACCATGATTTTCCTCACCATTAACTATGTGAAGATTTCCGATTTACATAGGAAAAATTCTAAAAGTTTAAATAAAAAAATTGACTCATTGGAAAAAAATTTAAAATTACTTGATAAAACTTTTAATGACGAGATCTACTTTTCTTTAAAAGACAATCAAGAAGCATTAAAATACTTTAATGACTTTGAAGGAGATTCTCTTATCTCATACATAAGGGACCAACTTTATGAAAAAAATTTTAATAAAAAATCTGATTTCTTTATCCCTATATCAAATAATATCAACAAATACTTAATAAATAAGGTTAAGATATTGAACCATAGGTGGATAATAGCCGATTTTTCAAATGGTAGTGAGTGGGGAGAAATGTGGATAGAATATAATTTTTATAATAATAAAATAGAATTTGATATAAAAGAATATTTCCTTTATTAGTCTTCATTCAATTTTTATTTAGCCACTCAATTAAATCTTTTAAATTTTCTCTACCAATTTCATGACTAGAATGGTATTCTTTAAAAATAATATTGAAACTATTTTTTCTTAGAATTTGAATACCTTTTCTAGCCCAATCAATAGGAATAACTGGGTCATTAATTCCGTGGCTCGAAAAGCAATTTACTTTTAACTTAGAATTTGAATCTAAGTATGTTATTTCAGAATTATAATATCCGCTTAATGGAAGAATATTTTTAATTAAGTGAGGGTATTCTATTCCTAATGCCCAACTTAAAATTGCACCTTGACTAAATCCTAAAATAGATACCCTATCCTTAAAACCTAAATCTTTTAAATGGACTAAAATATCACTTACAACTATATTCTTTGATTTGATAGCCTCTTCATTATTCATCCATCTGTCGATAGTATTTTCAAAATCTATTGAATACCAAGCGTAAGAATTAAAATTTAACGAAATTGGAGCTCTTAATGAAATTATCGTATAACTAGGGTGAATGTATTCTTTTAACGAAAACAAATCTTGTTCGTTACTTCCATATCCATGGAGTAAGAATATAACTTTTCTGTCCTTTGTGTTAATATTTCCTTTGTGAATAAGATACTTAAGTTGCGTAATCAATTTTGGACGTTGTAAATTTTATTTTTATTTATACATCCGTATACTTTCCCAATAATTTCCATGTCAATAAAAGCACAATTTTTTGATGTTGATATAATTTTGTCTATAGTAAATTTATCTCTTTTTGAAGGGTCAAAAAAAGTTAAACATGCATTAGCTCCTATTTCTATTTTAGGATTTTGCACTTTGAAAATCGATCTACCTTTAGTTAGAATATCAATAACTTTTTCAATTGAAAAGATTTTATTTAAAAGACCAAACATTGTTTCAAGCGAAATAGTACCAAATTCTGCAGAATTAAAATCGACTTGCTTAAGTTCCGGATTTAATGGTTGGTGATGAGATGTCACGATATCAATAGTTCCATCTAAAACAGCTTCCTTTAATGTTTTTTGATCCTCTTTGCTTCTTATTGGAGGAAATAATTTATAATTTGAATTGAAACCATTTAAAACATCATCATTAAAAATTAAATTTGCAATGGGTACACTTGCACTAACTTTTAATCCATTTTTCTTTGCATTCCTAATAATTTCAACACTTTCTAAAGAAGAAATATATGGAATATGAAGTTTTCCACCAGTATACTCCAGAATACTCAGATCCCTTTGTATTTGAATCGTTTCTGCAATGGAGGGTATAGATAACAAACCCAATTCTGTAGACTTTATTCCTTCGTTAACTACGCCATTGAGATTTATGTATGGATCCCTTGGAGTTGAAATTATTAAACCATCAAATGATTGAACATAAAGTAAAGCAGATTTTAAAAGATTAGGATTTTTAATTGGAGTCAAAAAATCTCCAAAGGCAACCGCCCCACCTTTGTGTAAATCAAAATACTCTGTCATATTTTTCCCTTTTCCGTCAATACTAAAACATGCAATAGGATGAATCTCACAAGGATATTCATAAGCATGTCTTTTAAAAGATCTTAAAATAGAATTATTATCTATTTTAGGTAATGTATTTGGTTGAAGACAGATATCAGTAAATCCACTGTGAGAAGCTGTTTTTATACCATTTTCAATTGTCTCCCTAACTTCTAACCCAGGTTCTCCAAAACAAACACTAGAGTCAAACCAGCCTGAGGAAACATGGAGATTTTTTTTGGAAATAATTAATTCTGTAGAAGAATCTATTTCACCTGAAATTTCCTTTATTATTCCGTCTTCGATCAAAATGTCAACTGTTTTGGTATGGAAAGGGCTATTACTCTCTAAAACTGTTGCGGTTTTTAAAAGAATTTTCATGATTCGAATGTAAATTTACTAAAAGCATACCTTTTACTTCAGTATGTTTTAAATAAAATATTTAAAACTTCTCAAAAACTCCTAGTCCAAATAAAGCAAAATCATATTTAACTGGGTCATTAGGGTTTAACTTCCTTAAATAATAATCAAGTTCTAGAGTTGCTTTAAAGTCATTTTGATTACGATTTAAAATTCTTAATTTCCTTGCTATCCTTGCTGTATGAACATCTAGCGGGCAAGATAATTGACTAGAGCTAATAGATTTCCATAACTCAAAATCGACTTTCCTTTTATTAGATCTAACCATCCATCTTAAAAACATGTTTAATCTTTTGGCAGCTGAACCATTAAGAGGATCAGATATATGTTTTTTTGTACGATTTTCATGTGAGATCGAAAAAAAAGTTTTTTTCATTTTATGTATCACCTCTGCCAAGTTCTGGTTTATAGTATTTGGTTTAAATATATTTTCAAGACCTCCATGATTTTTATATATATTTTTCAATGATTTTATAAAAAAAATCAAATCAGTCCCATTGAAAGTTCTGTGAATGAATTTTGATAGGGGTTTCAAATCTAATTCTGAATGATTATATATAAAATCAAATGGACACAGGTCCATCATATCAACTATATGTTTTGCATTTTTAAGGATTGTTTTTCTTTGGCCCCATGATATGGTAGCGGTTATAAAAGCACTAATTTCTATATCCTCTTTTTTTGAAAAAAGATGTGGTATTGAAATAGGATCATTTTCTATAAAATTTTCATTTTCATATAAATCGGCTTTATAATCTAGTAAAGACTTAATTTCACTTACTTTGAATTTTGCCATCTACAAGTTTTAATATTTTATCTGATATTTTAGACAACTTTTCATTATGAGTTACAATTACAAATGTTTGTCCAAACTCATCTCTCAATTTAAAAAATAATTTATGTAATTCATCAGCGTTTTTAGCATCTAAATTTCCGCTCGGTTCATCGGCGAAAATAATTGAAGGATCGTTAATGAGTGATCTTGCTACGGCTACTCTTTGTTTCTCACCGCCTGAAATATTTTTTGGACTATTATATTTTAAATTAGCTATGCTTAAAATTTTTAGAATTTCTGTACCTTTTTTTATCAATTCAATTCTTTCTTTGTTAGCTATTAATCCCGGAATTATAATGTTTTCTATGACATTGAATTCATTTAATAATTCATGAAATTGAAAAATAAATCCTAAATGCTTGTTTCTGAATTTTGCTAAATTATCTGGTAACATTTTGGTGATATCTTCGTTCATTATATTAAGTAATGTGCCTTTAAGATTGTCTGTTTTCATCAAAGTGCCAAGAATATTTAATAGTGTCGTTTTTCCAGCACCGGAGGGACCACATATTGAAACAATTTGAGATTGTTTAATTTCAAGCGTAGGAATATCTAACACAATTTTATTGTTAAAACTTTTTCTTAATTTTTCTCCCTTAATCACATTTTTAATTTATCTCCAAATTACAATATTTTAAATCTTCTTTTTATATTTTTAGTCAATAAAACTATATGATGTTAAATAAAGAAACAATTTATTTAGGCGGAGGATGTTTTTGGTGTATTGAAGCTATTTTTAGTAAAGTAAACGGTGTAGATAAAGTCATTTCCGGTTACATGGGTGGAAAGAAAGAAGATGCAAAATATAAAAATGTTTGTACAGGAAACACAGGCCATGCTGAGGTTGTAAAGGTTGTATTTGATAGTAATGTTATCAGCTTTTCAAAAATATTAGAAATTTTTTTTTACATTCATGATCCAACATCAATTAATCGTCAAGGAAACGACATTGGATCACAATATCGATCTGTAATTTTTTATTCCTCTAAAGGCCAGTTAAGGGTTATTGAAAAGTTCATTACAAAAATTAGTAATAATTTCAAAGATGAAATTGTAACCGAAGTGACTAGCAAGATGGAATTCTTCCAAGCCGAAGATTACCATATCGATTATTACAATTTGAATCAAAACCAAAGTTATTGCAGTATAGTTATATCACCAAAAGTAAAATCTTTTAAGAAAAAGTTTAGAAATTATTTGACAAACTAATTATTTTTTTTTGAGCTAGAAAAAAGACTTCCAAGCCCAATTTTTATCAAAATTTTTTTTTCTAATTCCCAGAAAAAAGAAAACTGAAAAAATATCAAGCCAAAAAAAAGTAGGAGCAATTGGTAGATGGGAAAAATTATCAACAATCTTAAAATCCAATAAATGATATCACCCATGAAAAAATTGTTGAATATTTCGTGACTAAATCCAAAGTAATAAATTACAGGTTTAGCAAGTTTTAAGGAAAAGGAACCGGTTAAACCAAATACAACAAATATTAAAAATAATTGGAAATTTGATTTTATATTCCATTTAGATTTCAAGTGGACAAACCATTTTTTCATTTTTTGTAAAAATCACAAATTTGTTTTGCTAATTCTTCCCCAATCCTTTCTTGAGCTTCTGATGTGGCAGCTCCAATGTGTGGAGTTAGGGAAATTTTAGGATGCATTAAAATAGATGTACTAGGTGTAGGTTCATTTTCAAATGTATCTAAACCAGCAAACTTTATTTTTCCACTGTCAAGATTTTTTATTAACTCCCTTTCGTCAATTATACCACCTCTTGAGGCATTAATAATCGATGAACCATTCTTCATCTTATCAAATTCTTTTTTACTAATTAAAAAGGTTTTTTGTGCAGGAACATGTAAAGTTAAAAAATCAGACTTTTCTAATATTTCATCGAATGACATTAAATTGATTTGAAAAGTATATCTCTTTTGGTCGTTTAATCCAATCTTAATACTTTCTTCATTTATAAATTTATCAAATCCTAAAACATTCATTCCCAATCCAAAACCTATTCTTGCAACCTCACGTCCAATTTTACCAAGTCCGATAATACCTAAATTTTTATTTTTAAGTTCTATACCACCTGAATATTTTTTTTTTAGGGCTTTGAAGTTTTTTTCACCTTCTAATGGCATGTTTCTATTGCTATCAAATAAATGTCTCGATCCACTAAATAAATGAGCAAATACAAGTTCTGCCACCGAGTTTGATGAAGCGGAAGGAGTATTAATAACTAAAATATCTTTATTCTTTGCGTATTCAACATCGATATTATCCATACCTACACCGCCACGGCCTATTATTTTTATTGACTTGCATTGGTCAATAAGATTCTTTCTAACCTGAGTAGCACTTCGGACAAGAAGAACAGTTATTTTATTGACATTAATGAAATCTATTAAATTATTTTGCTCAATCTTGTTTAAATAAACATCAAAGCCGTTTTCATTTAAAATATCAACTGCATTTTCTGATATGCCGTCATTAGCTAAAACTTTCATATTATCCTTCTTTGTTAAACTTTTCCATAATCTCAATTAAAATTTTAACACTATCAATTGAAATTGCATTATATAAAGAAACCCTGTAGCCACCAACTGATCTGTGTCCTTTAATACCATGAATATTATTTTTTTGGCACATTTCATCAAACTTCTCTGAATTATAATAATTATTAATACCAAAAGTCACATTCATGTTACTTCTATCTGAATTTTCAACAAAACCTTGGAAAGCATCATTGTTATCAATTGCATCGTAAAGTAATTTGGCTTTCTCAATGTTTTTCTTTTCAATCTCTCCAATTCCACCAGATTTTATAATCCATTCCATATTGAGCATACACGTAAAAATAGAAAAAACAGGAGGTGTATTGTATAAACTTTGCTTATCAACATGATTTTGATAACTCAATATTGATGGAATTTTTCTTTTATTTTTTTTTAAAAATTCTTTTTTTAGAATAACTAGGGTTACACCAGCGGCACCAATATTTTTTTGGGCACCTGCGTAAATAAGATCAAATTTTGAAAAGTCTATTTTTCTAGAAAAAATGTCTGAACTCATGTCGGCAATCAAAGGAGATTTAGTTTGAGGGAATTCATGAAATTGTGTTCCAAAAATTGTATTATTTGATGTTATATGTAAGTAATCCAAACTATCTAAAACTTGAACATTATTTGGGATGTATGTATGATTTCTATCTTTGGAGGAGGCAACTTCAATTACATTTCCATAAAATTTTGCTTCAGCCATGGCTTTTTCTGACCAAGTTCCAGTATTTATATACCCTGCAACATTATTCAAAAAGTTTGAAGCAACCATCAAATATTGGTGACTCGCCCCTCCTTGTAAAAATAAGACTTCATACTCGTCCTGGTCAAGATTAGAAATTTTAAGTGCTAAATCTTTTGCTCTAGTAATTATTTCCGAAAACTCATTACTTCTGTGAGATATTTCTAATAAAGATAAACCCGTTTTATCTAACTCTTTAATAGCTTCCGAAGAGTATTTGAAAACTTCATTTGGAAGTGCTGAGGGACCAGCGTTAAAGTTATATTTTTTCATAATCAAAAATTCAGCACAAATATCATCATATTAAATCAAAAATAGCAATCTAATTCATTTGGATTTTAAAATGTTTTTCAACAATTTGCTCACAAAGACAACAAAAATTCGAGAGTGTCAATATTGTCTGAATAGGTCCATAAATTGGGCCTTTGCGTTTCTCCAAATTTTGTCAAACCGTTTTGATTCAAATTGCCAACAATGCACTGAATATTTTTAATATTAGTTTTTATTTCATTGAATACCAATTTTAGATTATTATAATATTCATAATTAACCGATGAAATTTCAGCATATATATTTTTACTTTCAACTAATATAAATTTTCCAGCAACATGAAATTTATTATTAATCATTTTGTTTATTGCCATATTATTTTTAAAGTTATTTAAATAACATTTTAATATTATTTTTTCTGATTTTTTCCTTAAAATTTTTGTAAGAGGAGAAAAATCGTAATTATCAGGCACATAAATTTTCGTTATGCTCCTACACCCAAAACCAAAATATTCAAGAATGTCATTGGATAAAAGTTCCAATTCTTCTACAGATTCTTTTCCATTTAATATGGCAACTGAATTTCTATTACCCCTTAAAATTGAAGGACAGGAGTTAAATTTTCCATTTATTTTCTTTATGGTAGCGTTACTTCCAGTTGCGATAACAGCATGCACAAAATCTATCTTTTTTTTAAAAATTGCTCTTTCTTTAAAATCAGTATCAAATTCAATTAATTTTTTATATAAGAAAGGAATTAGATATGGATCTGAAGAAGAGGTTTTGACAATTGCAGTATAATTAGTAAATAAAACACATATAAGATCGTGAAATCCAACTAACGGAATGTTACCAGCCATTATAATGCCAATTTGTTTTGTGTTTTTGTTTTCAAAATTGTAATTAGTTGACCATTTTAAAAGATTTTCTTTCCTTAAACTGTCTCCCCAAATTTTAAGTGCTTTAAGAGTATTTTTAAATATAAACCAACTATTATTATTTTCAGTTTTAACAATTAGATCATTCAGTCTAGAGTCAATTTTATCCTTTCTTAAATAATTCCCAAGTTTGGTAAAGGCACTAATTTTTTTATCTAAATCATTCATCTTTTGCAAAATATCAACTAACGTTTTATTTTTGTGCTAAATTAATTAACATATGGCTATTATAATTACGGATGAGTGTATTAATTGCGGTGCCTGCGAACCAGAATGTCCAAATACTGCAATTTATGAGTCATCTGAAGATTGGAAATTTAGCGATGGTACGTCCTTAAAAGGTATGCTAAATTTATCAAATGGTGAGTCTATTGATGCAGATCTTCTACAAGAGCCCATTTCCGACGAATATTATTATATTGTGCCAAACAAATGCACTGAGTGCAAAGGTTTTCATGATGAGCCACAATGCGCTGCAGTATGTCCAGTTGATTGTTGCATACCAGATGAAAATAACATTGAAAGTGAATCTCAACTTCTCGAAAAGCAATCTTTCATGCATGGTAAATAAATCATTTTTATGAAGGCCGGAATTATTGGTTTACCCAATGTCGGAAAATCTACATTATTCAACTGTTTATCAAATTCTAAAGCCCATTCCGCAAATTTTCCATTTTGTACTATAGAACCCAACATTGGAAAAGTAAATGTGCCAGATGAAAGATTAACTAGGTTAACAGATATAATAAACCCAATACAAACAATTCCTGCAAGTATTCAAATCGTTGATATTGCAGGCCTTGTAAAGGGCGCAAGCAAAGGAGAGGGTCTTGGAAATCAGTTTTTAGCTAATATAAGGGAAACTGACGCTCTAATACATGTTTTAAGATGTTTTGAGAATTCAAATATTGCCCATGTGGAGGGTACAGTGGATCCTGTTCGAGATAAAGAAATAATTGATTTGGAACTTCAAATTAAAGATCTTGAAACAGTTGATAAACAAATTGAAAAAGTTTCTAAAAAAATAAGTGCAGGAGACAAAGATCATATCAAATATCTATCTGTCTTAGAAGCTATTAAAAATAAATTACTAAAGTCTGAAAACTTAAGAACCCTGAGTATGGGAGTAGACGAAATGAAACTCATTAAAGATTTAAACCTTTTGACATTGAAACCCGTCTTGTATGTATGTAATGTTTCTGAAGATGATTTGAAAAAAGGAAATAATTTTACAAACAGGGTTTATGAAATGATAAAATTGGAAAACTCCGAGATGCTTATTTTAGCGATTTCACTTGAAGCTGAGATTTTTGAAATTGAAGAATTCTCGGACAGGCAATCTTTTTTAAATGACTATCAAATAAAACAACCTGCTTCCTTAAGACTAATAAATAAAACATACAAGCTTCTGAATATGCATACTTTTTTTACAGTAGGGGAGAAAGAAGTTAGAGCTTGGACAATTCAAATTGGATGGAACGCTCAGAAAGCTGCAGGGGTTATACACTCGGATTTCGAAAAAGGTTTCATAAGATCAGAGGTAATTTCTTATGCTGATTACTTAAATTATGAAAATGAGACTAAAATAAAAGAAGCTGGGAAGTTAAGAGTTGAGGGGAAGGATTATATCGTTAATGACGGAGATATAATGCATTTTAGGTTTAATGTTTGAATTAATTTTCAACGAATTTTATTATTTCATCTAATTTATAATTCTCATTTACTAAAAATGCCTTTTTATATTTTTTATTCCATGTTATCTGTCTTTTGGCATATCTTCTTGTATTTTTTTTTATTTCGTCTATGGTGTTTTCAAAACTGAATTTTCCATCAAAGTAATTGAAAAACTCTCTATAACCGACAGTTTGTAAAGAATTTAAGATTTTATATTTGTAAAGTTTTTTTGCCTCTTTTTCCAAACCTTGAGAGATCATGCAATCAACTCTTTTGTTTATTTTTTTATACAATTCTTTTCTTTCTAGATTCATTAATAATATTTTGGATTCATAAAGATTATTTTTCCTTTTTTTTTTTATAAATGACCCAAAAGGCATCCCAGAGGATAAACAGACTTCTAAAGCCCTTATCACTCTTCTAGGATTATTTTTATCTACAATACTGTAATATTCTGGGTCATACTTTTTAAGCATTGAATTTAACTTTTCCATACCCTCACTTTCGAGCATCGATTTGACTTTTACTTTTACTGAATGTTTAACTTTTGGAAAATCATTAATTCCATATACGATGGAGTCTGCATATAAACCGGAACCTCCAACCATAATTACAATTTTGTGTTTTTTAAAAATTGCCTCAAGTATTTTATTCGCTTGCTCTTTATAAATCCCAACATTGAAATCCTCATGTATTGATATGTGATTTACGAAATGATGTTTTATTTTTTTTAAATCCTTGTCTGATGGTTTTGCAGTTCCTATTGAAACTTCCTTGTAAATTTGCCTTGAATCACAAGATATAATTTCTGTATTAAACGTTTCAGCTAATAAAATAGATAAATTAGTTTTTCCTGAACAAGTTGGGCCGCCAATATAAACTAGCTTATTCTTCTTCATTGAGTATATTACCACAACTATGGCAGAACTTTGCGTTATCCTTGTGAGAGGATTCGGCGCAATTTGGACATGATTGAGTGTTAATATCAGGTCTCCTCCTTTTTTGAGCCATTTCTGCACTTACAATGCCTGTTGGAACAGCTATAATTCCATATCCCATAATCATAATTATTGATGCGATAAATCTCCCAATTGTAGTGCCGGGTGCTATATCACCGTATCCAACTGTAGTTAATGTCACAATTGTCCAATAAATGCTTTCTGGAATACTTGTAAAACCATTTTCTTCACCTTCAACTAAATACATGATGGTACCGAATATTATTGATAAAATAAAAACTGTAAATAAAAACACGCCTATTTTAGCACGACTAGCTTTTAAAGATCTAATTAAAAAATTGGATTCACCAATGAATCTTGTCAATTTAAGAATTCTAAAAATTCTAAGAAGCCTCAAAGCTCTTAAAGCAGCTAATGAACTACTGCTCACAAAAAGGAAGCTTAAGTATTGAGGTAAAATTGATAATAAATCAATAATCCCAAAAAAGCTAGAAATATATTTTAATGGTTTTTTTACTACAATTATTCTTAACGCATATTCGATTGAAAAAAGGACAGTGATTATCCACTCTATAATGTCAAATAAGTATCTATAATTGTCATGAAAAATGGAAATGCTGTCTAGCATAACTACAAATACACTAAGAAGTATCAATATTAATAAAAGCACATCAAAAAGCTTACCTTCCGGGGTATCGGCTTCATAAATAATTTCGTGAAGGAGTGTTTTTAAACTCTTATTTGAATCTATGTCCATATTATAAATTCATTGTAAAGGTAAGAAGTTTATACAAAAAAACAGAAAAAACACTATTCCTCATTATTGTTCGACTTAATGTTTGATTTTATGAATTTTAATCCCAAATCTTTATTTATTAATATTTCAAATAATTTTAAAGCGCCTAGAGCGTCAGAAAATGCCCTATGAGGATTTTCATTTACAATTCCAAAATTTGACAGTATATTGGTCAGCTTATATGATTTTAAATCTGGAAAAATTAACTTGGATAAATGAACTGTACATAGCAAATCTCTTTGATATTTTACATTAATACTTTGGAATTCATTTTTAATAATTCTGTAATCGAAATCTACATTGTGGGCAACAATTATTTTATCTTTTGTAATTTCAAAAATATTCTTAGATACATCTTTAAATTTTGGGCAATTTTTTACTAATTCATTACTAATTCCTGTAAGTCTTTGGACAAAAGGTTGTATATCTTTTTGCGGGTTAATTAAAGTTTCAAATTTTTTTACAACTTTTGTTCCATCATACACCAGTATTGAAATTTCGGTAATTTTCTCTTCATTGAATTTTCCACCTGTGGTTTCTACATCTAAAATGGCAAAGCTTTTATTCATTTCTTTCTCCAAAAATTTTACTGCCAATTCTAATAATATTTGACCCATTTTTGATTGCCAGATTATAATCCAAGGTCATACCCATTGAAATTAACTTAAAGTTTTTGTTAGAGTATTTTATTTTATCGTAAAGGACTTTTAATTTTTTAAATTCATTATCTATTACATTTTTATCATTTACAAAAGAGGCCATTCCCATTAATCCTGATATTCTTATACCTTCAAAATTGTCCTTCAATTCTATTATTTCCATTACTTCATTTTCGTTTAATCCGTACTTTGTCTTTTCTGTCGATATTTTATATTGTATTAAACAGTCGATAACTCTTTTATTTTTTATTGCTTGTTTATTAATCTCTTTAGCTAGTTTTAAACTGTCTAAGCTATGTATCAAGGACACGTATGGTGCTAAATATTTAACTTTATTTGTCTGAATGTGACCAATCATATGCCAATTTATGTCTTTTGGTAAACTATTATGTTTAGATGTCATTTCTTGAATTTTATTTTCACCAAAATCCCTGTGTCCAGTTTCATATGCTTTTTTTATATAATCGATTGGTTTTGTCTTGGAAACTGCTACAACCAGGACATTTTGACCAATTTCTTTTTTTATTTTTTGTAAGTTTTTTTGAATTAAATTCATGAAAATTACATCGAATTAATAATTGAATGAGCTACTTTTAATGCTTTTGTTGCAGCTTCAAGAGTGACAATAGGTTCTTTATTAGTATTAATTGAATTCGCAAAGTTTTCCAATTCAATTTGAATGGCATTATAGTTCATAATTTCAGGATTTTTAAAAAGTATTTGCTTTTTATTTCCTTCAGCATTTTCAATTGTTAATGCATATTGATCTAATTCCCTTGGTGGATCAATCATTTTTACAACTTCAACTTTTTTATTAAAAAGGTCAACTGAAATATATGTTTCTTTTTGAAAAAATCTGAGTTTGCGCATATTTTTGAGAGAAATTCTACTGGCTGTCAAATTGGCGACGGCTCCGTTATGAAACTCAATTCTAGCATTTGCAATATCAGGGGTATCACTGATTACTGAAACCCCAGAGGAGGAAATATTTTTTACCTCGGATGATATCAAACTTAATATGATATCAATATCATGAATCATCAAATCTAATACCACTGAAACATCTGTTCCCCTTGGATTAAACTCAGAGAGCCGGTGTGATTCAATAAACATTGGGTTCCCAATTATCTTTTTTACTGAATTAAATGCAGGATTAAACCTCTCAACATGACCTACTTGACCTATTATTTTTTTTTCTTTAGATAACCTCAATATTTCCTCTGCTTCATTAACAGTGTGGGCAATCGGTTTTTCAATGAAAATGTGCTTACTTTTTTCTAAACATTTAATTGCTATCTCGTGATGAAATTGAGTGGGTGTTATAATGGCAAGAGCTTCTGATGATTCAATTAAAAGGTCTGAATCATTAAAATATTTATACCCAAATTCCTTTTCAATTTTAATTGAGTATTCAGCGTCAACATCATGAAAACCTATGAGACTAAACTTTTTAGATTCATTTAATAACTTTAAATGAATTTTACCTAGGTGGCCTGCACCAAATACTCCTATTTTGATTAGTTTAGTAGACACTTACTATTTATTGATGGTAAAATTACATTTTTAAAGTAATTTATTGTTTATATTTCTTATATATGGTTAAAAATTTATGAAATCAAACGTCGATTCACCAAAATATCAAGGTCAAAGGAAATTAATGGTCTCTAAGTTACAATCGTTAGGAATAAAAAGTAAAACTATTTTAAAGGCCTTAAATAGTGTTCCTAGGCATTTATTTATGGATCCAGGGCTAATTTCTCACTCATACAAGAATAAGGCTTTTCAGATTGAGTCTGGCCAAACAATATCTCAACCTTTCACCGTTGCTTTTCAAACAGAATTAATCAAGTGCAAAGAGGGAGATAAAGTATTAGAAATAGGTACAGGGTCAGGATATCAATCTGCAATTTTGTCATTTTTAGGGTTTGATGTATATACCATTGAAAGAGATATTACACTTTTCAAAAAATCTTCATTGATTTTTAAAAATTTATCTATTAAAATAAAAAAAAATCTTTTTGCAGATGGCTATTTGGGAATTGCTGATAGTGCGCCTTTTGATGCTATCATCGTAACAGCTGCTGCTCAAAAAATTCCAAAAAAATTAATTAATCAATTAAAATTAGGTGGAAGGATGGTGATTCCAATTGGAGAAGACGAACAGATAATGTATAGATTTACAAGAATAGGAAAAAGTAAATTCAAAAAAGAGGAGTTTGGTCAATTCAAATTTGTTCCATTGTTAAGAGGAAAATAGATACTAACTACTTTTGCTAGATTTTTCTATGTCTCGTTTTAATTCTTTTTCCTTGATAATTTGTCTTTTATCATGTAATTTTTTTCCCTTTGCTAATGCTATTTTTACCTTGGCGAGACCAGAGTCGTTAATAAACAAGTTAAGGGGTATAATCGTTAATCCAACATCAGCTATTTTTTTTTTCAGTTTTTTTAACTCTTTTCTATTAAGTAATAATTTTCTCTGCGATAGACTATTTCTATTATAAGTTGAATTTTGATATTCTTTTATGTACATTTTAGTTATAAATAGCTCATCATTATTGTTAAATTCGCAAAAACTTTCTGAAATAGAAACATCTCTTTCTCTTATAGATTTTATTTCCGATCCTGTTAACACAATTCCCGCAGTATATTGATCTCCAATAAAATAATTGAATTTTGCCTTTTTGTTAATAATTGATATTGTTTTCTTTTTCAATATTTACTTTAAAATTAAAATAATTACTTTCTTATAAGATTTTATTATCCATTCTAATTATATAATATGTATTTTTAGAATATTATAACATAAATTTAATTAATCGTTTTAGAAATATTTTCTTCAAAACTGAAATTGTTAATTAAGTTTTGATAATTTTTTTTTAAAAAATAAAATAAAGGCATCATAATTATCAATAAATGATAATTTTACACTCTCAATAAATGAATATGGAAAATGCAGATGTTGTTTTTGAATTAATTAAAAAAGAGGAGAATAGACAATTATCAGGTATTGAATTAATAGCATCTGAAAATTTCACCTCTCCATCAGTCATGGAAGCAACAGGTTCAATATTGACCAATAAATATGCTGAAGGTTATCCCGGCAAAAGGTATTATGGTGGTTGTGAAGTTATTGATGAAATTGAACAAATTGCAATCGATAGGGCTAAAGTATTGTTTGGTGCTGAATATGCCAATGTCCAGCCTCATTCTGGTTCACAAGCAAATACTGCTGTTTTTCATGCTTTTTTACAACCAGGTGACACTATCTTTGGATTTGATTTGGCTCATGGTGGTCATTTAACCCACGGCTCTCCTGTAAATTTCTCTGGAAGGCTATACAATGCTCATTTTTATGGAGTTGAAAGAGACACAGGTGTATTAAATTATGACGAAATAAGTACTCTAGCAAAAAGAATTAAACCGAAGATGATAATTGCTGGAGCATCAGCTTATTCTAGAGATATAGATTTTAGAAAGTTTAGAGAAATAGCTGATTCGTGCAGTTCTTTCCTGTTGGCAGATATATCACATCCAAGCGGGCTAATAGTTTCAGGCTTATTAAATAATCCCATCCCACATTGCCATGTCGTGACCACTACTACTCATAAAACATTAAGAGGTCCAAGAGGAGGTTTGATCTTAATGGGTAAAGATTTTGACAATCCGTTTAATTTAAAATTGAAAAACGGAAAACTTAAGAAAATGTCAAATCTTCTTGATATGGCAGTATTTCCTGGAAACCAGGGGGGGCCTCTAGAACACGTAATCGCTGCTAAGGCAATAGCTTTTGAAGAATGTTTGCAGCCGTCTTTTAAAAATTACAGTAAAAATGTAATTAAAAATGCGAAAGTTATGGCTAGTGAGCTTCAAAAACTTGATTACAATATAATATCGAATGGCACTGATAACCATTTAGTACTCATAGACTTAAGAAATAAAAATATAACTGGTAAAGACGCTGAACTAGCTTTAGTAAAATCAAACATAACTACAAATAAAAATATGGTCCCTTTTGATGATAAGTCACCTTTTGTAACAAGTGGAATCAGGCTAGGAACTGCTGCTGTAACAACACGCGGAATTAAAGAGGATGATATAAGGAAGATCGTGCATCTAATTGATAGTTCACTTAATAACTATCTAGATGATTCAAAATTAAGCATGATTTCTAATGAGGTATGTGACTTTATGAACAACAGACCTCTTTTTACTGCTCAGTAATACTATTTTTCTGTTATTTGTACTTCAAAAAGTTTGCTCCAGTTCTTACCAGTCAAAAAAATAGTTTTTGAGTTTTTATTATATGCAATGCCATTTAAAACATCAATTTTAGGATGATTTATTACTTTTTCTTTTAGTCCATTGAAATCAACTACGCCTTCTACCAGTCCAGTTTTTGGATCAATAATTAGGACGACATCTTTATTAAATTGATATGTGTTTGCGTAAATCTTTCCATTGATCCATTCCATTTCATTAATTTTTGATATAATTGATTTATTGGTTGTTACCTGTATAAAGCCAATTTCTTTAAGACTGTTTGGATCAATAATCCAGATTTTTGATGTTCCATCAGATTTATAAATTAACTTGCCATCGTTACATAATCCCCACCCCTCGTCACTTTCATTATATTTAAATGAGTCAATTAATTTAAAACTTTTTAAATCGTATATAAATCCTATTTTAGATTGCCAAGTAAGTTGGTATATTTTTTCGTTAAGTAATGTTATGCCTTCAGCAAAATAGGCATCATCAACTGGTAAATATCTGTTAATTTTTCCTGATTCGAATTTTACTTCCTTAAGAGCTGATTTTCCTCTAAGACCGACACTTTCGAAAAGACGATTGTCATAAAATTCGAGGCCTTGAGTATACGAATTAATATCATGAGGATATTCATTAATAATTTTATACGTGAAAAGTTTTGGAGCTAACGGAGATAAGACCCTTATGTTCAATGAATTTTCTCTAAAATTATTTTCTTTAAAGAGCTTAACAGTTATTTTTTTGTCCCCTAATTTTTTTCCAATTACATGAACTGAGTTTATTTTTTCATCATCCTTATAATATGTAATTGAATCATATTCTAGTTTATTATTTTTTTTTAATGAGATTTTTAACGTATCACCTGGATTAAAAATTTTCTTATTAGTCAAAATAGCGAAGTCTTTTATGTTTTTTTTGTTTTCACAAAAGTTAACCATTGAAAGACTAAAAAATAAAAAAATCCATTTCATGTAGTGTAAATTTATTTAAAAAAATTTAACAAATTTTAAATTTCAAGACCCTGAATTGTATATTTGCTGTTGGGTAAGTCCTATACAACCAGCTCCTATAGAATCCCCCAGGGTGGGAACGCAGCAAGGGTATATGGTCGTAGCGGTGTGATATAGTAAGCTTACCCTTTTTATTTTAATGAAAAAAATTGTATTAATTTCTGGTGCATCGACTGGTTTTGGACGGTCTATATCCAAGCTTTTATCATCAAACGGTCTTAGAGTATATGGTACCTCTAGAAATCCAGATAATTATTCTGACTTTGAAGGAATAGAATTGCTAAAGTTTGATTTGACATCATTTAAGGATTCTAAAAAGCTTATTGATAAAGTTTTGACTATAGAGGGTAAAATTGATATTTTAATAAATAATGCCGGCTCTGGTTTTGCAGGTCCTATTGAGGAAATGGTAATTAAAGACGCAAAAAAGTTATTCGATACAAACTTCTTTGGGCATATTGATTTAATTCAAGCTGTTCTACCTTCGATGAGAAATAATAAAAGTGGTTTAATTGTAAACATAACTTCAATTGCTGGCTATAACAATATCCCTTTTGGCAGTATTTACTGTGCTAGCAAACACTCGATGGAATGTTTGGGAGCATCTCTTAATATGGAACTTAAAGATTTTGGAATAAGAGTTGTAAACATTGCTCCAGGAGATTATAAAACCAAAATTTTTGACAAAAGGATTAAATTGGAATTAAATACAAACTCTGTTTATTATCAGAAATACAAAAAATTCACTGAAGTTAGTAAGTATAATATGGATACTCGGTCTAGAGATCCTATAGAAGTAGCTAAGCTGGTACTTAAAATAATAAATAGTAGAAACCCTGGTATTCATTACAAAATAGGACATTTTTTACAAAAGTTTAGTATATCTTTAAAAAAAATATTACCAGAAAAATTATATCAAAAACTAATGATGGACCACTATAAAATATAGTTATTATGAAATTTTTTATTGACACAGCCAACCTTGATCAGATATCTGAAGCTCAAAATCTAGGGATTTTAGACGGTGTTACTACCAATCCAAGTTTGATGGCAAAAGAGGGAATAACTGGAGATTCCAACATTATTAATCATTATAAAAAAATATGTGAAATAGTTGACGGGGATGTATCTGCGGAAGTAATCTCGACTGAATTTGATGGAATGGTTGAAGAGGGTAATCGTTTATCTAAAATAAGTAATCAGATTGTAGTTAAAATTCCAATGACTAAAAATGGAGTAAAGGCACTAAAATATTTTTCTGTTAATAATATCAAAACAAATTGTACCCTAATATTTTCACCTGGACAAGCTTTACTTGCGGCTAAGGCAGGAGCAAATTACGTTTCCCCTTTTATCGGTAGGCTAGACGATATATCAAGTGATGGACTATCCTTAATTTCAGAAATCCGTCAAATTTTTGATAATTATAATTTTAAAACAGAAATTCTTTCCGCTTCAATAAGGCACAATATGCATATAATTGATTGTGCTAAAATTGGCTCAGACGTTGTTACTGCTCCCTTATCTTCAATTATAGGTTTACTTAATCATCCCCTTACTGAAAGTGGCCTAAAAAAGTTTTTGGATGATCACAAAAAAGGCAATTAATTTAAAAGCCACATTGGCTTTTCTTTAATTACTTTTTTGTAAATAGGACAAGATTTTTTGTGCGCACCTGCTAAATACCCCGTTGATATTAAAAATTCTCTGCATATCTCATTCCCTACAAATTTAAATTCTTTTTTAAACAATGATAACCATCCGGATAGGCCAAGTGGATGATGTTTATCCAAATAGTTTTTAAAAGAATTATGTTTTTCGGTTAAAGAAACAACTTTTTTAGCATTATAAATTATAGCTTCTATTTTCCTTCTCATCCTTATAGCTCCATTATCATTTAAAATCCTCTGTATATCAAATTCATTGAACTGCGCTATTTCAGTAAATGAAAAATCTTTGTATACATTTTTAATAGATTTTTGTTTTTTCAAAATAATATCCCACGAAAGGCCGGCCTGACAAATTTCCAAAACTAACCGTCCAAAAAGTTCTTTATCGTTTTTGGCTGGAAATCCGTAAACATTGTCATGATAGTATTTATGATCGTTTGATAATTTTCCCTCATTAACTTCTAAGCAATAGGACATTAATTTATTTTGTTATGCTTTTTTAGAAGGTTTTCAAAACTTTTTTCATAACCAAAATTTCCAAACCCCTCAAGTATAATACAATTTTTATCTAAAATAATTCCTTTATTTAAAAGATTAATTACCCAATCACTTGTAGTAGTCTGATAATTCACTAGTGCTAGCTGATTCTTGATATTGATATTCATAATATCCTGATAGTTTCTTACTAGTTGATTATAAGGTTGAATTGAAATTCCAACAAATCTATAATTTGGATATTTTTTTTTATAAACTTTAGCTCTTTCTTCATTTCTTTTAAAGTGATTCATTTGTGTCTGAGACCAAAAATATAGTACAGTTTTTTGTCCCATAAAAGCCTTATTACTGGTAATAACTTGACCTTTATTGTCTTCAAGCATGACAATTGGCAATGGTCTTCCGGTGCTCATCTTCATCAAAGAATTGTTTAGAGAAATTACTTCATTATAATATTCTTGGTTTGGATTAATTAAAGAATACGACTTTAAAAATTTCTCATGTGAAATTTGATTATTAGAGTTCATTATTTCTTCATAAGCAACTGCTCTAGCAAGTATATTTTTTAATTTTATATTTTTAATTTTTTTATCAATAACTTTAATCCTTTTAATATTAAAATTAGTATTGTTTTTTGCTCGGTAAAAAGTTTGACCATCTTCCATAGCCTCAAGACTAAAATAACTCATCAAATAACTAATGTATGGTTCAAAAAACGACAGTTCTTCATCGTTATAATCTAAATCGTCTCTGTATCTAAAATATGAACTGTCAGCTTTTATTTTTTTTGATTTTCCTCTAATTAAAGCATACCTAGCTTTTCTGTTTGCATATGGATATTTAAAGGCAGCTTCGGTGATTTTTTTTGTAAAACTTGAAAAATTGTTTTTAGTAATTAGATTTTTCCATTTATTATATTTTTCATTTTGCAATGAATCAATAATTTTTTTGAACTCGTTAGCTGTTAAAGAATATTTAGATGATAAAAAAGAAATTTCATTTTGGAGTTTTAGATATATCTCCATTAAGAAGTTATTTTTTGCAGCTCCTTTACCACTAAAAAATAATGAGCCGTTAAAGTCAGACATATTTGCTCTTGATAATATTGAATCCCCAGATTCAATAATGAGCATTTGATTTTCAGGGAGATGCTCCATCCTAAATAAACCATAATTAATCGAATCAAATTTTTTAAAAAAACGTTTATCGGTCGATAATTTAAGAGTATCAAAGGTTTTATTGTCATTATATAATAAGACATTATCAGATGAAGGATTGATTATTTCACCGGCAAAATATGCTTCTAAGGATTTAGATTCATTTTTTTTGCACATAATAAATGAAAATATTATTATAATCCAGAATAATGTTTTGTTCAAATTAATTATCATTTTTAAATTTCAAACAACTATTGTGATATAGATTACAAATTATGTAATTTTGCATGATTAAAAAAAATTAATTGTTATCTGCTTCCAACTTATCTGTGCAATTTGGTAAAAGAGTTCTCTTCGATAATGTGAATGTGAAGTTTGTACCTGGAAATTGTTACGGAATTATTGGTGCTAATGGGTCAGGAAAATCAACATTTCTAAAAATTTTATCTGGCAAAATGGAAGCAAACAGTGGAAATATTTACTTAGAACCTGGCAAAAGGTTATCTGTCCTTGAACAAAATCATAATTCTCATGACCAGTATTCGATAATCGATACGGTATTACGTGGAAATGATGTTTTGTATAAAATTAAGAACGAAATGGAAAGTATTTATTCCAAATCAGATTTTAGTGATAAAGATGGAGAAAGAGTAGGTGAGCTCCAAGCAATATACGAAGAGAAGGGAGGGTGGAATGCTGAAAGTGATGCTGCAACCCTTTTATCTAATCTTGGTGTAGCTGAGTCGTTGCATTTGAAATTAATGAACGAAGTTGAAGGTTATATAAAAGTAAAGGTTCTTTTAGCACAAGCACTTTTTGGAAATCCAGATGTTTTAGTTATGGACGAACCTACAAATGACCTGGATTATGAAACCATAATGTGGCTTGAAAACTTTATTGCTAACTTTGAAAATACAGTAATAATAGTATCACACGATAGACATTTTTTAGACGCTGTTTGTACTCATATTTCCGATATTGACTATGGAAAAATAAATCACTATTCCGGTAATTATTCCTTTTGGTATGAATCAAGTCAGCTTGCTGCTAGACAAAGGCAGCAGCAAAATAAAAAAGCGGAGGAAAAGAAAAAAGA
>MDTA01156301.1_pt1 | contig 22255 bp, 23 predicted proteins | sample 811151 | NCBI WGS metagenome assembly MDTA01 (sample SAMN05326648, study PRJNA326480) | marine metagenome | isolation source: seawater | place: Indian Ocean: South | collected 2010
GGATTGTTTTTTTCTCAAAAAGCTTATATATTTCTTACTTTGGTAGATCTCGATTTGATCTGATTTTTTTAATTGTTTATCGATAAAACCATCTGAAGAGAAATTGATTTGTTGATCACTAATTATTTCAATCTTAATCCTTGAACTACTACTCAATACAACTCCACCAAATTGGCTCATATGGCTTGCTATAGGCTTAAGTATAAAATCTTTTGATAAAGGATCTAAAACAGGCCCGCCTAACGCAAGATTATACCCTGTAGATCCTGTGGCTGTTGAGACAATTATTCCATCACATCTATAAGTAGCCAAATGGACCCCATCAATGTATGTTGCTATTTCAGCAACTCTTATTAAATTACCTCTTGCTACAGCAATATCATTTAATGAAATTGCAAAAACCTCATTAGTTTTCAGAGAAATGGCTTCAAGCATGTACCTTTTTTCAATTCTAGCATTGCCTTCAAAGTACCAAGGCAAAGCTTTTATAGCATCTGATTCTTCTATTTCACTCATAAATCCCACACGACCCATATTAATTCCCAAAATAGGAATATTATGATCTGCTACTAAATGAGCTACTCTCAAAATTGTTCCATCTCCACCTACTGCAATTATTAAGTCTGATTGATTAATCTTATCTTTCTTATTCAATATATCTATCTCATTTGCCGACCAAAAAGTTTTATCATTAGAAAAATTATCAATAATTTTCCTGGAGAGTTTTGATGCTGGCTCAGATAAACTGTTATAAATTATGCCTATAGTATTGTAAGATGTCATATTTTTTATTTTTTCTATATATGTCAATTATATAAAATTAATAGCCTTTTTTGACATCTCTAGTAATATGAAAGGAATTATTCCTAGTAAAAGAACTAGTATAGAGCATATTGCTCCTGCTAAAATAGTTCTGTTATCTCGAAGTAAATGAACTTGAGTTAGTTTATCCTTGGGCGGTTCCTCAAAAACAATAAATCTAATTATTCTCAAATAGTAAAATGCTGCAAGTACAGAATTTACAACTCCTACAAGAGCTAACCACGGATATCCTGAGTTTATTGCAAACCCAAATATGATCACTTTTGACATAAATCCAACTGTAGGAGGCATACCTATCAGAGACAATAAACCAACCAACAAAATAATAGAATATACCGGAGAAATTTTTATGAAACCACTTAAGCCATCTATAGTTTCATCCTTAGTTCGTGTAATAATAATAGTAATAACTATAAATATTGACATATTTGTAAATAAATAACCTGCCAAATAGTACATACTCCCCTGTATACCGCTAAAGTTTATAGAATTAGTGCCTGGTATAGCAGCTAAACCAATAAGAATATAACCTGCTTGAGCTATCGTTGAGTATCCTAATAATCTTTTTATATTCTTTTGGTTAAGTGCGAATAAATTTCCAAGTGTCATCGTTATGGCGGCAAGAACTGCAAATATCAAAGACCAGTCAAGCATTAGATCTTCATTAGAAAAAGAAGTATAAAAAATCCTAATTATTACTGCAAAAGCGGAAGATTTAGAAGCAACTGATAAAAAGGCAGCAACAGGCGTAGGAGCACCTTGATAAACATCGGGTATCCACATCTGCCAAGGAACTATCGCCATCTTAAAACTAAAACCTGCAATGATCAAAACAATAGAAACAATAAGCCCATACTTAATGAAAGTGGACCCTTCAGTTAGACTCATTTTAGATATATATTCTTGAATTAATAATAAGTTTGTAGATCCAGTTAATCCATATAAATATATGAATCCATATAATAAAATAGCACTAGAAAACGCGGACAATATAAAGAATTTTATACCTGATTCAATACCTAATTTTGATCTATGAATAGATAAAAGTACTATTATTGGAAGGGCAGATAATTCTAGCGACACATAAATTGTTATTAGCTCCGTTGACGAAACTAGTAACATCATTCCCACAACTGATAAAAAGATTAGTGAAATAAATTCTCCAAAATAATTTTTAGTCCTTTCCGATATAAAATATTGAAAACTACCAAAAACAGTGATTAGCGAAGCAAGCAAAATAAGCAATTTGAAAAATAATGAAAATTTGTCAGAAGTAAACGAGCCTAACAAACTATTTTTTGTAGAAGGTTCAAACAACCAACCAAACCATAGATTACAAACTAATAAAATAGTAATTATGAGTGAAATTATCGATAAATTTATAATCTTTTTAGCATCTACTTTTGATAAAGATAATACTAGCAGAAAAAGACTAGATAAAGATAAAAATATCTCTGGAGATAATAATTTTAAATCGTTTAAATTCATCTTATTACCCCCTCTACTCCAAGATTTATGATTTCAGTCAAGAAAGACGGCCATATTCCAACTAAAAATACCGGGATAGTTAATAATAAAATTGGTAACAAATTTATCTTCTTAACGTCTTCAATTTGATCATAAATTTCGTCTGAAAAAATCTCATCCGGAGGCTTAACTCCAAAAAATATTCTTTGTATCATCCACAAAATATACCCTGCTGCTAATACAACTCCAAATGCGGAAACTATTGTAGCTATTGGCCATATGGTAAAAGTTGAAAGGAAGATCATTATTTCTGATACAAAACCAGATAACATTGGTAGGCCAAGGGATGCAAATCCTGAAATAAAAAAGAATGTAGCTATTATAGGTATTTTATGCCATAATCCCCCTAAGTGAGGTATGTGCCTAGTATGAGTTCTTTCATACGTGTATCCTACCATCAAGAAAGCTAATCCTGTAATAGTACCATGAGTAAACATTTGTAAAGCTGCACCATTAATTCCTGCAACGGAGGTATTAGAGCTTGAAGTCCCAATTGCAGAAACTCCTAGCATGACAAAACCCATATGACTAATTGAACTAAATGCTATTAATCTTTTCATATCTGTTTGCCTTACAGTAATAATGCCACCATAAACTACAGAAATTGCAGCAAGAATTGATATAAATATAGAAACATCATGTATAGTAAATCCTTTGGTATTTTGAAAAAATCCTATATTTATTCTTATAAGACCATAGCCAGCCATTTTTAGCAATACTCCTGCTAACATTACTGAAACTGCTGTCGGAGCATCAGTATGAGCATCTGGTAACCAACTATGCACAGGCCAAGATGGTAACTTAATTGCAAAAGCAATAAAAAACAGAATAAATATAAATGATGCAGGAAGAAGTAAATCAGAATATTGAATTAACTCGGGAATTCCTACTAGGCTTAGCTCTGGAATTGATACCATAATTAATGTTCCAACATCTGTAGACATGTATATTGATAAAATACCAACTAACATCAAGGCACCACCAAATAAAGTAAATAAAACAAACTTCATAGCAGAATACTTAGGCCTGCCTGATCCCCAAATAGAAATCAGCATATACATTGGAATTAGCTCAAATTCAAAGAATATAAAAAACAAAAGGAGGTCTAAAGAAACGAAAACGCCAAAAACAGATGAAATTAAAACAAGTAACCATATGTGATATTCTTTTACCCTTTTCTCTACTTTTAATGATGCCAAAGTTGATACAAATCCAAGAATCCCAGTCAAAAGAACCAGTGGAGCGCTTAGTCCATCTATTCCTACGATATATGAAGATCTAAGATATTCAAATGGAATCCATGCTTCGAAGTAATCAATCATTTGGAAACCCGATATTTCAGTATCATAATTTAGAAACATCATTAGAGATAAAAGAAAAACAATTCCAGTTGTAAAGTTAGCAAAATAACGGATTGAATTATTATTTTTGAAGAAAAATAAAATAATCAGAGCAGATATTACGGGTATAAAAATAGTAACCGAAAGGATTCCATCAAACACTTAGATTAACCCTCCTCTTAAATAAAATAATAAAAACATAACTAAAATACCTATAAACATGCCGTATACGTAAACTTGTGTCTGGCCGTTTTGCAAAAATAAAATGCTTCTACTAAATCTAGTAACTATAGTAGATATTTGAACATTAATATTATCAGTATTTTCATCAAACCATCTCAAAAAACCAGAAAGTTTTTTATAAAACAATTTTCTAATAATTATATCTTCATACAAATAGTCCAAGTAGTATTTATTAATTAAGACTTTGTAAATAACTCCTTTACTTAAATTTTTCTGAATAGAAATATTCTTCTCCTTAACATATAATGCGTATGCTAATAAAATTCCTGATATGGCAATTATTGAAGAAATTATAGCAATAAGTAAATCAAACTTTGGCGACCCTCCAGCTTTATATATCTTAGTTTTATCACCATTAAAAACTTCATAATTATCTGTTATGAAATGTGCAAAAGCATGTTTTTCAATAAACAATAAATCGATCAAGGGATTGACAATAAAGCCGATCACAATAGCCAACGCCCCAAGTATTACCATAGGATAAATCATAAATTTTGGAGACTCTTCTAAATGTGGTTCAACTATAGTTGGGTGAACTGATTGAGAATTTTTTATTAACTCTTTTTGTTCAGATTCTCCCCCTCCTTTCCACTCTCCATGAAAAACTAAAAATATGGCTCTAAACATGTAAAAAGCAGTCATGAAAGCTGCGATTAATCCTAAAATCAATACAAAATAACCAAGTAAATTTTCTTGATGAGCGGCATGGGCCAATATTTCATCCTTGGACCAAAAACCTGATAGAGGAAAAAGCCCTGCTAAACTAAGGCTTGATACCATCATAGCTATATATGTTACTGGCATAATTTTTCTCATACCACCCATATATTTCATATTAAACGTACCCGATGCATGATGTACAGATCCAGCTCCCAAAAATAGACAAGCCTTAAAAAATGCGTGAGTAAAAAGATGAAATATCGCAGGGGCGTATGCGCCAATCCCCAATGCAAACATCATATAACCAAGCTGGCTAACAGTAGAATATGCAAGTACTTTTTTAATATCATCTACAACTAAACCCATTGAAGCAGCAAAAACAGATGTTACAGCTCCAATTAAAGCTACGTAGATCATTATATTAGATATATCAAATAATGGAAAAAATCTTGCAATTAGAAATACTCCAGCTGTTACCATTGTTGCAGAATGAATCAATGCTGAAACTGATGTAGGTCCTTCCATTGCATCTGGCAACCAAGTGTGTAATGGAAATTGAGCCGATTTACCTATAGCTCCTACAAGAAAACCAGCTGAAATTATGGTTGCAGAATAACTAGATATTTCTCCATTATTTACAGCACTATAAAGTGTATTAATGTCAAGATAAGCAGGGTTGACTGAGAATAAATATAAAATTCCAAACAAGAAACCAAAATCACCGAAACGAGTCATAATAAAAGCTTTTTTTGCTGCATCAGCTGCTGATGGCCTGTTCATCCAAAATCCAATTAACATATAAGAAGACACTCCTACCAGTTCCCAAAAAACAAATAACTGTACAATATTTTTTGAAAGAACTAAACCAAGCATTGATGCTGTAAATAAAGACATATAAGTGTAATACCGAGTTAAACTTTTATCGCCATGCATATATGACAATCCATATATTTGAACTAGTAAACTTACAGATGTTATTACAACCATCATAACTATTGTGAGATTATCCAAAATTATTCCAAAAGAAATGTATAGATGAGAAATACTGATCCAACTTATTGGATCAAATATAAATTGTTCAGATTTAACCATTATCTGAAATAGTAAAATTAAAGATATCATGAATGACAAAAATATAGAAGAAATTGTGATATATCCTGCATATATTGATGCTGACCCAAGTAAATTCCTTGTGAACAAGCCATTGATAATAAAAGCAGATAACGGCAATAATATTACTAGATAGGATAAAAATTCATAATTCATTTCATAATTTCCTCAGAATTTCATCGGCAACATGCTCTCTACCTTTGGGGACTAATATTCTAAAACTAACATTTTCAGACCAGTCCAAAATATTTTTTTCGGGTAAGATTTTAGAAGGTAATCCTTCCCCCTCAAATAAATTTTTCCACATTTCTGCAGAAATTAAATTAGATGCTTTTTTATAATCGACCCACAAAATTATTCCCTCATCTCAGATACGTTTTCAATATTCAGGTTATTGTTAACTCTCGAAAGAGCAAAAACTAATGCTAATGCTAGAGCAGCTTCAGTTGCTGCAACGGCAATTATAAATATGCCAAACATATGCCCAGAGAGAGCATTTCTTAGTGTTGAAGAGTGAATATCTCCATCATCTAAAATACCAAAAGGCAATATAAATCTGCTAAACGCCACAGCAGCTATCACTAATGAGTTAAATATAAGTTATAATGACATAATTATGCTAATAAAATTTCGATTAGATAAAACGCCATAAATTCCTATGGAAAATAATGCAGCAGATAGTATAAGTAAATTCTCTAAAGTCATAAAGTTTTATCCTCGTCGACTTCCTTCATTATCAGTAGCCCACCAACAACTCCCACAACGAGTACCAAGCCTATTACTTGAAATGCTAATAAATATTCTTGGACTAAAAATGTTCCTATAACAGATGTAGAATCTATATAAACACCCTTGTTTTCTACAGCTAAAAGACCTGAATCAATATTTTGATTATTTGAAATATAAATTTGTTCTCCGTATCCTAATTCATAATATTTTTCAGATAGTGCCTCAACGATATTTTTATCATTTGAATGATCTAGAATATCTATAGTTTTCCATTCAATATTATAGATTCCTATTACAAAACTTATGAAGACTAAAACTGAAATAATAAAACTAAATGGTCTATAGGATGATGGAGTTGCAGAATTAGATAGAGTTCTCAAGAACATTACAGCAAATGCCATCAAAACTGAAATTGCACCAACATAAACTAAAATTTGAACTGCTCCTATAAATTCTGCATTAAGCATAAAGTAAATCACAGCAATACCTAAAAATGTACCCGCTAGGGCTATAGCCGCCCTAAAAATATCACTTATGAAAATTACTATTATTGCCAAGGAAATTATCAGAGCAGAAACACTGTAAAATATTAAATCAGTAAATAAAGAATTTTCTATCATCTATCATCTACCCATTTTTTCTTTAGTTCTTTATACTCAGGTTTTTCGTGTCGTCCAGCCTTATAATGATCCTTTATATTATCTTTAAATGGATCGAACTTCTTTTTTTCAAATTGTGGGCGGTAAAAAGAGCTTGGAGATTTTTCTGATTCTGCTAATTTTTCCTTGGTAATAATCAAGTCATCACGAACATAGGTCGATTTTTCAAACTTTGTACCCATATGTAAGGCGTCATAAGGACATGCTTCAACACACAAGCCACAAAACATACATCTTCCAATATCAATATCAAAAACATCAAGTTTGTAACTTTCTCCCTCCTGAGCATCAAAACCACCTGGGACACTCACGATTTCAATAATTCCTAGAGGACAATATTTAGCACAACTTGCACATGCAGTGCATCTTTCTTCAAAAAATGTAAACTCATTGCCTCGAAATCTCTGAGATTGTTCAACTGAACTTGGAACTGAAATTAATCCTAAAGAAATTTTTATCGATAGCATTGGCTGAGAAAAGAAAAGTTTGAAAATATTCTTGTTGTGAATTTTTGCATACTCAAAAAGACTAACTTTTCTATCTGGATATTGAACTGTAACCGGTGACCTAAAAAAGTTTTTTAAGGTTATTATAAACCCTCTTGGAATTCCCTTTCCTATCATTTAATCTCCTCCCCTCTCACCTTTTTGATGATAAAACTCTGAGGGTAGAGTTTTGAATGAATAAGGGTATGCATTCTCATTTTTTAATGACTCTATGTTTTCGTATTGTTTTGTACCTAAAATTTTTGATACTCCCCAAATTGAAATTATCGCCACAGGCCAATTTATTAAGGCTAATATTAATAACTCTTTTAGACCAGGTTCAGGCCAAATAAAGATAAAAATCGCGGTAGTTATAATATTTATCATTGTAAGCTCGAACAAACCCTTCCACGCAAATTGCAATACCTGATCGACTCTTAATCTTGGCAGTGTCATTCTAAACCAAACAATTATAAATAATACAAATACTAATTTTGCCCCAAACCAAAATTCAGTAGGAATAAAATCAGGTCCTTTCCAACCTCCTAAAAATAGTGTGGTGACAATCGCAGCAGTAGCTAATTCAGCCATAAATTCACCTAAAAAAAATAAAGCAAATTTCATGCTTGAATAATCATTAAGATGCCCTGCTGCTAGTTCAGATTCTGCTTCCGTAAGATCAAAAGGCGCCCTAGCCATTTCAGCCATTGCTGCAAGAAAAAAAACAAAAAAACCAAGTGGCTGAACCAATATATATGGTATTTGTTGGGATTCAACAATTGATCCAAGTGATAATGAGCCTGATAGCATTATTACACCAATTACAGCTAAACCCATTGGAATTTCATAACTTATTAATAAGGCAACAGATCTTAATGCAGATAAAATTGCAATTCTATTACCTGAAGACCAACCAGCTGTCAAAACGGACAATGATGATATTGAGGTTATAGCTAAAACAAACAAAATTCCAACATTTAGGTCTACTACGTAAGATCCAAATCCAAAAGGAATCACCGAAAAAACAATCAAAACAGGGACAACAACCATAATTGGAGCAAGATTATAAAGAAGCCTGTCAGCATCTTTTGGCAAAATATCTTCCTTAAACATAGTTTTAATTGCATCTGCTACTGGAGTCAAAATACCATAAGGGCCCCAACGATTTGGACCAGTACGATTTTGGAATCTACCAAATAATCTTCTTTCACCCCAAATTAGAACAATCACGCCTCCCAATACTCCATTAATCACCAGTCCAATTAAACTAATTGCAGATAAAATAAATGCTAACCACTCAAAGCCACTAGGAATTATTCCAAAACTATATCCCATATCTATACAGTCACTACTGGACTTTGAAACATTGCAATAAATGTTTCTCCATAACATATTTTCAGCTAATAAGTTTGACACTATCTATCTACCTCTCCCATATTCAAATCCACACTACCAAATATTACGAAAAGATCACCAAAAAGTTCACCTACAAGCATTTCTCTAAGAAGAGTTAAGTTGATTAATGACGGTGCTCTAACATGCATTCTATAAGGAGAAATACCACCATCACTAACTAGGTAAAAACCTAACTCACCTTTTGAACCTTCTATAGCAGCATATGAATCTCCAGGCTCCGGTCTAACAAGTCTTGGCACATCATCAAATGATGGCCTTACAGGACCAGGTTCAATATTTTTTATACATTGAGAAATAATTTTTAAGCTCTCTCTCATTTCTTGAACACGAACCCAATATCTTGCATAGTTATCTGATGCAGTATGAAGTATTCTCTTGAAAGTTACTTCAGAATAAAAGTCATAAGGATTTCTATGCCTTAGATCCCAATCAACTCCACTTGCCCTAAGCATTGGACCTGTTATTGATGCGTTCACAAGAGACTCAGAAGACAAAACAGCAGTACCCTTTGTTCGAGAAAAAATAATCTCATTGCCAGATAAATACTCCTCAATTTCATCAATACTTTTTTCGATGTCACCTAATGAACGATCTAATGCAGGCCAGAATACATCGGGCGCATCCATAAATACCCCGCCAGGCCTAAGATATGAGTTTGTAATGCGAGCACCGCATAACATTTCAAATAAATCTAGAATATTTTCTCGCTCTCTCATGCAGTATATCAATGGAGTACCTAAGGCTCCAAGATCCTGCAACAAAAAACCTGTTGCAACAAAATGACTGGCAATTCTTTGTAACTCTGAGGCAATCATTCTTAACCACACCCCTCTAGGAGACGGAACAATATCACATAGTTTTTCAACAGCCAATGTGTAAGCTTGATTATTAAGCATGGATGAAACATAATCCATTCTGTCTGTAAGGGTTACAATTTGTGAATAAGTTCTTTCCTCCGCTAATTTTTCTGATCCTCTATGCAAGTATCCAAATACTGGCTCCACATCAACAATTTCCTCGCCATCAAAAGTTACCCTCATTCTAAATACACCGTGAGTTGATGGATGCTGAGGACCAAGATTTACTGTAACTGGCTTAGTTTCAAGAGGCATCAATCCACTCCCTTACTATTTACAATGGACTGGTCATAAGTAACAAAATCTTTTCTCAAAGGGTGACCAGGAAAGCCATCCCAAAGCATTATTCTCTTAAGGTTTGGATGACCAATAAATTTTATACCCATTAAGTCCCAAACCTCTCTTTCTTGGTAATCCGCACCTCTCCATATATCTACAATACTATCTATTTTAGGATTATTTCTGCCGTAACCTACCTTACATTTGATGATACAAGATGAACGATATGAGATAGAGGTAAAGCGATATACGACTTCAAAATGATCAATATAATCGACAGATGTCAAGCTATTTAGTAAGTCAAAATCAAATAGTGTATCTTCTTTGAGTAGCCTACACACTTCATATAATTTTTCGGAATTTATCCAAACATTTTTTTCATCAAATTTTTCAACAGAATTTTTTACCTTCGACTCTATTTTTTCTGCTAAAAAATTACCTAGCCATTCTTTAATCATTCTTGACCAGCTACTTTTCCAACTAGGCTATATTTTCTAATTTTATCGTGAAGCTGCATTATGCCAAATAATAATGCATCAGGCCTTGGAGGGCATCCTGGTACGTATACGTCAACAGGCATTATGTGGTTTACTCCAGGTACAACCGAGTAACTCTGATAGTATGGTCCACCCGAGGTTGCACAAACTCCCATAGATATCACCCATTTAGGAGATGACATCTGATCATAAAGCCTGCGTAAAGGAACAGCCATTTTCCATGTAAGAGTTCCCGCAACTATTAATAAATCAGCTTGCCTAGGAGATGCTCTAAAAGCTTCCATACCAAACCTAGATATATCAAATCTAGCCATTGCAGTACCTATCATCTCAAATGAACAACAAGCAAGACCAGATTGAAGTGGAAAAACTGACGACTTTCTTGCCCAGTTAAGCAGAGAATCTATAGAACTGACGAGAATATTTCTCTTCAAATCATCAGGGACTTCTAAAACTGGGTCAGGAAAAGGCTCCAAATGGGTTTATTTCATCGAGTTTACCGCATCCCCCTCATTTAGATCCATATCAGTAGTCATGGATTCTAGTATGCCTCTTTCAGAAGAGTCCAAGATAGGTAAACCATATGCATTATTTTTTCCAGTTTCACTTCTCATTGTATATCCAATCTAATTTTTTCTTTTTCCAGGCATAAACGTAGCCAATCGTAGCAACTGTCAAAAATATGAGTGTACCCAACAGAGCAACTAATCCAAATTGTTTCGTCAAAATACCGTATTTGACGGCCCATGGAATCAGAAAGACAGCCTCAACGTCAAAAACAACAAATAAAATGGCATAGTAGTAATACTTAAAATTAAATTTTTCTGGTCGCTCTTCGAAAGGTAACATACCACCTTCATAAGCTGTAAGTTTCACTTCAGATGGCCTTGAAGGTCTAACATTAATTAATTGTGCTATAAAACTAATAGCCAACATCCCAATAGGCACTGAAGTAGCAACTAAAGAAAAAATTATAAGAATTGCATATTGTCTAAAATATTCTTCAAACATTTATAGATAAATTTTGTTTAATTTCCTAATCAGTAAAAAGGTTATCATTACACAGTGGAACCATCAACCCAAATTTTGATCAAATTTATAGAATTACTGTTCAGATTTTTATTCTTTTAGATTATCGACATTAAACTAAAAAATTATTACCCCTCTGGCATCTAAACCTTTAGCTAAATCAGAGTAAGCTTCATTAATTTCATCAAGAGAATATCTTCTTTTAACCAAACTATCAATCTCTATTTTTTTTGAACTATAAAGTTCTAATAATTTACTAAAAGTTTCATGGGGAGCTATGGATCCATAATAACTTCCCACCAAAGTTTTTTGATTCCTTACGATGTCAATCATAGGAATTGATGCTTCCATACCCGCAGGAGCTAAACCGATTATAACAGTCGTTCCACCTTTTTTAGTAGAGTTATAAGCTTGACCAGTTGTAATACTATGACCAAATGTATCAAAAGCAAAATCAACTCCACCTGGTATAATTTCGTTTATTTTTTCGAACGGATCCTCTCTCTTTGAGTTTACTACATGAGTTGCACCAAAATTATATGCAAATTCTAATTTGTGATCATGTATGTCAACAGCAATAACCTTAGATGCATTTAGCAATCTAGCACCTTGTAGTGCATTAAGACCTACCCCACCAACCCCAAAAACTGCAATAGACATACCAGTTTTGATATTTGGCTGATTTATCACTCCGCCAATACCAGTAGTAACAGAACAACCAATTAAGGCGGCAACATCCATTGGAAAATCATCTGGAACCTTAAAGCAAGATTGTTGCGGGATAACAATTTTTTCAGCGAAAACTCCTAGCTTTGCCATCTGATGAACTTCAATTCCTTCATTTGTGTGGAGTCTAAACGTATTATCATATTGTTTAGTACCGGTAATACGATTTGTGTCACACATATTTGAAAACCCCTGCCTACAAGCTTGGCAGAAACCACAACTCGGAGCAAAAGTTAGTATACATTTATCTCCGGGCTTTAGAGTTGTTACTCCGGGACCTATTTCTTCAACTATACCTGAACCTTCATGACCCAGTACGATTGGCATTGGCATTGGAGCTTCACCAGTCATTACATGATGATCAGATGCGCATACTCCTGCAGCGGACATTTTTACTAAAACTTCACCAGTTTTTGGTTTAGATTGTTGAAGTTCCATTATCGGCATAGGTTTATTTGCTTCAAGAAGGACTGCAGCTCTCATAAAAAATCTCCTTATTATAATCTACTTTACTAACTGTCCTGTATTATGGCATGAGAATTAACCATATTGGCAACTTTTGCTTTGATATCTTTGACTTCCATTATGTGAGGAGATCTACCCTGCTCCTTTTTATCCCATAGGACTTCTCCGTCAACAGTAATTTTTAGAGCTCCACTGTGCCCTGGGATTAATGATATAGCCAATGAAGGTCCTGCTGCTTGAAATAATTCACTCACTAAGCTTGCAGCTAAATTAGCATACCCACATGGTACACAATATTCGATTTGGGCATCCATTTTCCAATGATCAGACATAATTCATATTCCTTTTTGTAATATTAGTTGTTTATATTTATAATGATTATACATTTTAATTTCAAAAAATTTAGTACAAAAATAAAACAATACTCAAAAATGACACAATTAGTAGAATTAAAACCTGTTACCAGAGAAGACGTAACCAGAATAAAAACATGGCTGGAAGACTATGATGTATCTGAGGCATGGTTTGGTAGATATACTTATGGTGACCCAGCACACTTAGGATACGAACCAGAAAAGATGATTAAAGCTAGTCAATCTGAATGGAATGAAGTTTTCAATGACCCTCACCATGAACCACATAGGGATATTTTTTCAATATATAGAATCAAAGATAATATGCATATTGGAGAGGGACAGCTGTCGATAGATGAAGCGCTGGGAGATGCTCAAATATCTATCCTTATAGGAAACAAAGAAGAATGGCATAAAGGTTACGGGACAGCTGCTTCTCTAGCAATGTTAGAACATATTTTCATACATCTAGGGCTATATAGAGCATGGGTAGATATTCCTGAGTACAATTCTCCGGCAAAAAATATGTTTGAACATTTAGGATTTACTCACGAGGGAACATTAAGAAAAAGTAGACCTCATGATGGAGCCAGACACAATTCATATGTTTTTGGAATGCTAATAGATGAATTTAGGAAAAAATATCCTCAAGGGATTGATAATCATGTGATTGATTGGGATATAAAAATCTAATTCAGATATTTAGCTATAGAATCTAAGTACTTATACCCTGAACCTGTATTTAATAAAACAACTCTTTCATCTATGTCGATAATATTCTTTTGGATAAGTTTTTTCATAGCCGAAAGTGTTGCACCACCCTCTGGAGCAGGAAAAATACCCTCTTGATTTGAAATCACCTTAACTGATTCAATCATTTCTTCATCACTAACTGTTATTGCATCACCTCCACTTTCTATGATTGATCTTAAAACAAGAAAATCTCCTACAGCAAGAGGAACTCGCATACCGGCGGCTAAAGTTTTAGGCTTGATAATTTCCTTAGCATATTTTTTATTTTCTTTATATGCATTAACAATGGGAGAACACCCTTTAGCTTGAACACATATCATTCTGGGTCTTTTGGATCCAATCAGGTTCATTTTTTCCATTTCATCTAAGGCTTTCCATATTCCCACTATACCTGTTCCACCTCCAGTTGGATAAATTATTACATCAGGAACATTAAAGCCTAACTGCTCAATAATTTCATAACCCATAGTTTTTTTCCCTTCCACTCTGTATGGTTCTTTCAATGTAGACAAGTCAAAAAAACCCTCATCTTCGGATGCTTTAATTGATAACTTACCTGCATCATTGATATAACCATCTACAAGATGAACATCCGCGCCAAATGCGATGCATTCCACTTTGTTTGGAAGCGGTGCATCTTTTGGCATAAATACCTTAAACTTCAAACCCGCTGCGGCTGCATATGCTGACATAGCTCCAGCAGCATTACCAGCGGAGGGTAGAGTTAATTTTCTTTGACCTAATTCAATAGCTTTTGAAACTGCCGAAGAAAGACCTCTCGCTTTGAATGAACCAGTTGGATTGTTACTCTCATCTTTTATAAAGAGATTTTTCATTCCTAGTGAATTACCCAAATTTTTTGAATGTAATAAAGGCGTAAAACCTTCACCAAGAGTTATTATATTTTCTCTGTTGATTACTGGCATAACTTCTATATATCGCCACATAGAATTCACCCTTGATTGCAAAGATTCTTTAGTTAATGTTTTTGAAGCTTTTTCTAAGTCATATTTAGCAAATAAGGGTTTTTTGGATACCGGACTGAGGTTATATAAAAGGTTATGATCAAACTTTTCTGAAGTTAGTGAACATTCTAAATGAGATATTGTGCTATTAGTTGTCAACATACTTAAGTCCTTAACTGTAAATATAAATGTTCTTTTCAATCAAGTTTAACATTTTTTCAATAACTTCATTCATATCTATAAAAGTATTTTTTTCCTGATACAAAGATGTAGATTTCATATTCTCAATCCCACATGGAATGATCAAATCATAGTAGTTTAAGTTAGGATCGATATTTAATGACAAGCCATGCATACTAACTCCACTTGAAACCTTTAAGCCTATTGCACCTATTTTTCTCAAATTATTACTAAGATTTTGTCCTTCATTGCCCCCTATCCATACTCCTATTTCTTTTTTCACCCTGTGAGATTTAATTTCATACTCTTCAAGAAGACGAATGATCACCTCTTCTATTTTTCTTACAAAGTCTACAGGACCATAATTTAATTTTTTTATATTCACTATAAAATAAATTACTAACTGCCCAGGACCATGATAAGTAACTTGGCCGCCTCTATCACTTTTATGTACCTCAACTTCTAAATCACTTAATTTACTTTGATCTGCAAGAATTCCACTCTGATTAGCGTTTTTTCCTAGAGTAAGTATATTAGGATGCTGTAAGACTAAAATTGTATCAGGAATTATTTCATCACACCTCTTTTTGTGTAATTTTTTTTGTAAAGTGATTGCTTCTTGATACCCAACTATACCTAGATCTAAATAATCAAAATATTTTTTTTTATATAAGCTCATCAAATTTACTAATTTTATTTATTTTTTATGAATTTATTTATATTATTCTTTACTTGCGCATTATAATATATTTTTTCATGTTAGAATCATCATAAGAACTAAAATTTATTAAATCATAAAAATTTTGAAAGAAAAAATGAAAAAATATACTCACTCAAAAAAGTTTATACCTAATATTATGATAATCCTGATTTTTATGTTTTTTGTATCTTGTACAGAAAATTCTAATAATTCTGCGGATTTAGTAGACAATAAAAATAGCCTTATTGCTCCTCAAGGGAATTTGGATATATCAAAAAATTATTATGCTGAATTCAATACTGATTCAGGAAAATTCACCGTGGAACTTTTTGATGATTTAGCTCCATATACCGTTGAGAATTTTATAAATCTCAGTGAAAAAAAATTTTATGATGGAACAACATTTCATAGAGTAATCCCAGGATTTATGGCACAAGGAGGAGACCCAACGGGTACAGGTACTGGGGGACCTGGATACAAATTTGACGATGAAATTAACGATAATTTATCTCATGATAAAGCTGGGATATTATCAATGGCAAATGCAGGACCTTCTACAAATGGAAGTCAATTTTTTATTACATTTTCTCCTACCCCTCATTTAGACGGTATGCATACTATATTTGGTCAAGTTGTTTCGGGACTAGAAAACGTGATGAAAATTACTCCAAGAGATCCATTCAGTTCCTCCGAGCCTGGTGATCGAATTATTAAAATTAATATAAAAAACCAACCGTAAAGAAATAATAATATATAATTATTTATATCTAATAATCATAAAAATATAATATATCTATATAGGAGATATTTAATGAATAATCTTACGCCACCTGAAGGAAATCTGGACAAAAAATTACAATATTTTGCAAAATTTGAAACTGAAAAGGGAGATTTTACAGCCATACTATACCCAAATGAAGCTCCTTTAACTGTGGAAAATTTTATTAATTTATCTGAAAAAAATTTTTATAATGGTACAACTTTTCATAGAGTCATAAAAGGTTTCATGGCTCAGGGAGGATGTCCCAATGGAGATGGAAGAGGGGGGCCTGGATATTCATTTAATGATGAGTTTTCCTCTAATTTACGCCATAGCGGAGAAGGTGTGTTATCGATGGCTAACGCAGGGCCTAATACGAATGGTAGCCAATTTTTTATAACTTATGTTGCTACTCCTCATCTAGATGGAATGCATACAGTGTTTGGAAAAATAACAGAAGGAATGGATGTAGTTAATTCTCTTAGAGAAAGAGATCCTATGTCTGATCCTGAACAAGGGGACAAAATAAATAAAATAACGATAGAAAAAAAGTAACTTTATTTCTTGGGCAATCTTTTATAAAAACTAAATAACTTACCACCCACCCCTACTTGGTTACGACTGCTTAATTTTATATTTGTTGGAGCAGGTTTTCCATTAACCCTAACTGATATATCTTCTCTGGTGTCGGTAAGTCTTAATTCCACAACATTAGGCAAGAACTTAAACCCTCCAGAATTCAGTGCAATTGATTTTAATTCTGAGGTGCTAACGAAATCCTTAGAGATTATTTTATTTATTTGAGATCTATCCAAATTGTAAAAATTCACTAATATTTTCCCTTGATCATCTATTAGGTATCCATAGGGTGAATTTTTTCTTCGTATTATCACAATTAATGCTGTTAATAATCCTAGTATAAATATTATGACAAATATATATATAATCCTTATACCAAATAACGTAATTGGATAACTAATTATATTTGCACTTATTTCAATATCGGGTGAAGAAACCTCAAAGTCTCTACCCAAATAATTATCTTCTAGCTTTAAGTTTAGTTTGTAATTTCCGGTTTCAGAAATTTTTGCAAAAACATCAAATTTCCATGATTTACCTGGCTCTGGTTCAGATAGCATAGTAAAATTTGTATCATACACATTAGAGTCGTTTGATAGAGTACCTAAAATATTCTTGGGATTAGTTAGGTATGGATAATCTGAAACAGTTATAGTTATACTAGCAACATTCAAGTTTTCATCCTTAGACCCCTGGACATCTGATGTCCCAGTAATATTAAATTTTGGGAAAATTTCAGTTTGAAAAGATGTACTAGTAATAATCTTAGTTGTATATTCAGGCCAAGAAAGCTCTAATTCAATATTATGTGCTCCAGGATCAAAATTATCAATAATTTCAAAAGAGTAGATACCATCATCAGCTTTTTTATCCCCTGAAAGTCCAGAATCATTAAGATTATATGATTTTATATCTATGCCATTTGAAACTCTATCTTGAATAACTGCATCAGTTATTATTTGTGGAGAATTATCTATATTTATTGAAGCTTCAATTAAAACTGGATCGCTATTTGAAAATGGAGCAACTTCAACCATTTTTAATTCTAGAGGATTTAGGATCTCCGAATATACATTTATTTCTCCGCCAGTTTCACTAATTGATCTAACACTCCAAGTGCCAGGTGATGGATTATTTATCGTAATCAAATGTAAGTTCTTAGTTTCTAAAATATCTACATTAGACATTTCGGGCAATGCTTTTGTTCCATTAGGAGAAAATAAAGAAACTTCTGTATCAAAGTTTTCTTTTACTAGTAATAAGGATAAAGATTCAGTAAATGGAGAAATATCAATTGGAATAAGCTTTGGGTTATTTCTACCTAGTTCTGATTGCGTAATTTCAGTAAGATTTTTTTCATTTAAGTAATTTACAAAATCGCCAAATCCACTCAAAGTACCAAGATCAAAAAACTTACCAAATGAGGAGGATGAAATTTCTCCCATTAAGTCTCTTGAAATAAGATCTGAAGATGGCAGGGTAACTACATCGATTATCCATCCTTCTAAAGCAAATAACTCACCTATATTTTTAAATCTTTCTCTAGTTTTCTCTGATTCTCCTGATATTCTGCCAGGTGTAATTATCAATACTTTTGAACCAGAGATAGCGTCCAATTTATTATATTCAGAGTATAAATCTGTAAGAGCACCAAGTTGATCAGATTTTAAATTAGATGTTTTATTTGAATTATTTTCTAAGGAATTCAACAAATTATCAATCCATTTTCCCTCTTTATCAATTTCAGAATAAAAATTCATCTTGGTACTATCGGAGTCAAAAGTTCCAACAAAAACATTTTTAATTTTTGAACTCTTTCCTATAACGTCAAGTGCAGAATTTAGTGCTATTTCATCAAGATCTGACTTGATTATCTGCTCATCAATAATGATTGAATTGTACTTATTTTCATCTTGGATTGGCTGGGCAAAAATTTCATACAAATTTAGATGAGTCGATATAAGTATTATTAATAAAAAGATACTTAAATACATAAATCGAGATATGAATCTACTTAAATTACAAATCATAATTTAATTTTACTGAAATACATATCACAGTCGCAGTATAAATATCCAACAGGATTTTATGATTTTAAACCACAAAGCGCGATAAATTTTTATCGCGCTTTATTTGTATATTCGCTATCTATTTTTTTTGATTTCGATATATTGTAACTCCACAAGCTATAATTAATAGTGCCCAAATTAGATACAAGTAACCTACAATTGTAATACCTGTTTCAGTATTAATATTCCAAATTGACGTTACTATTATCCCTACAAGTCCTACCAATGCAATTGCCTGAGATAATCTGACATTTACAATTTTACTCTCTACAAGAGCTAAACCTAAAACCAATACAGACAATGAAGCAGCATAAACGAATATTTGATTAACACCGAATGCTGCTGCGTGCAGAGCACCAGCTAATTCCATTGCACCTTTTTCAGCAAGATCTGTCTCTCCCAAAGTCAATCCTATAAATACACCGGACAAAGCTAAACTAGCTACAGTTAATGCAAGAGCTGCACTCATACGAGTAGACGCTTCACCTTCAGGAGTTATTGACCTTAGCCTTAGAACTCCTCCAGTGTATAAAATAAAACCAATAAAAATCAATACTGAATAAATTCTTATGCTATCTCCATTAGCCGCCAATTCACCCAAATATGCAGGTGCATTTTGTGGATCGACTGGCTGTAATCCAACTTGAGGCAGTAATAAATTAAAAATAACTATCAGTAGAGGGCCTAGAATCAGCCATACAATCCCAACATTAGACATTTTTTTTGGCGCTGCCATAGTAATCTCCTTTCATTTTGTAATTTTTGTTACAAAATCGTTAAATAAGTAATTTAGTTGAAAGATAGCATAAAAATTCTAAAAAGTATATCTTTTCTATATAAATACTCCAAAACGAGGTATATTATATAGGGAAATCAATTATGACTTATAAATAGGTATTTATTAAATGAAAATCAAACAAATTCAGTCATTCAATGTTAGAGGTGAAGATGGCAGAGTTTATTTTATAGTAAAGGTCAGTACAAATACTGAACATTATGGATTAGGAGAAGTAGGCATAAAAGGATGGGGATCTGCAATAATGAGCGCTGTTGACCATTTATCAGAATTACTCATTGGGGAAGATCCTTGGGAATCGGAAAAACTTTGGCAAAAAATGTTTAGAGGGGGGTTTTTCCCAGCAGATACAGTTTATTCATGTGCTATATCAGCAATAGATATTGCTCTCTGGGATATAAAAGGAAAATCTATAGAAAAACCTGTTTACAAATTACTAGGAGGGCCAGTTAGAGATAAAGTAATAAGTTATCCTCATGTCCAGGGAATGAATATCCCGGATTTATTAGAAAGTGCAAAAAAGCATATTGATGATGGTTGGAAATTCCTAAGGTGGCATCAATTAGAAACTGAACCTTTTGATAAAAATAATAATGCAACGTTTGACCCACTTAAATCTGTTGAAAAAACTATAGAGTCCTTTGAAGAAGTAAGAAAAATCTTTGGATATGACGTACAAATATGTTTAGATGTTCATACAAGACTAAATCCTGCACTGACAATCGAAATGTGTAAAGAATTAGAACAATATAAACCATTTTTTATTGAGGACCCAGCAAGATCTGAAAATCCTGATATATACAGGCTATTAAGAAAAAAAATTAGCTTACCACTAGCTGCAGGCGAACAATGGGGTTCGAAATGGCCTTTCAGGCAGGTAATAGAAGAAGACCTTATAGATTATGCAAGAATAGACCTATGTATAGTCGGCGGACTTACTGAAGCGTTGAAAATTACACATTGGGCAGAAACTCACTATATTGATATAGTTCCACATAATCCACTGGGACCAGTTAGTGCAGCAGCATGTGTTTCTCTTTGTATGGCATCAACAAATATCGGTGTTCAAGAAATGCCAAGAAAACCTGGTTTGATTGACAATAAATTATTCCCAAAACAAATAGAGTGGGATGATGGATACTCGTGGTGCCCAGATGTCCCTGGACTAGGTGTAGATTTCAATATTGAAGAGGCTGAAAGATGTGCAATAAAACCATCTAGATCAGGTGGGAATTTATATAGACCAGACGGTTCATTTACAAATTGGTAAAGAAAGGAAAAATATTATGAAAGTTACTCAAATTAGAAGTTTCCCGGTAACAGACAAAGAAGGAAGATCTTATTTTATAGTAAGAGTAGATACAGACGCAGGACATCATGGACTTGGTGAAGTAGGTATTAGAAACTGGGGGAAAGCTATAACAAATGCAATCGAACACCTAAGTGAGTTAGTAGTTGGATCTGATCCTTGGGAAACAGAGAAATTGTGGCAAATGATGTTTAGGGGAGGATTTTTCCCTGCAGATAAAGTTTACTCTTGTGCGATATCTGCTATTGACATAGCACTTTGGGACATCAAGGGTAAATCAGTTAATATGCCAGTTTATAAACTTTTGGGAGGGGCTGTAAGAAAAAAAGTTATTTCATATCCACATACTCAAGGTAAAACAATAGATGAGTTAATTGAAAACTGTAAAAAAGCAGTAGACGATGGTTGGAAATTTGTACGTTGGGGTCAACCAGAAACTGAAGGTAAATTAGAAGTACCATCAAGTGCAACTCCATGGAATCAGCCTACAAAATTAGAACCTTTAGAATCTATGAAAATTGCTATAGAAATGATGGGTAAAGTAAGAGATGCTGTAGGACCTGACATACAAATGACATTTGATGTTCATACAAGGTTAGATACAGCACATGTTATAGCAATGTGCAAGGAGCTTGAGCAATTCAAACCATTTTTCATAGAAGACCCAATAAGATCAGAAAATCAAAATACTTACAGAATCCTAAGAGATAAAATTAATTTACCTTTGGCTGCTGGAGAGCAATGGGCTTCAAAATGGCCTTTTAGACAAGTGATAGAAGAAGATCTTATTGATTATGCAAGAATAGATCTATGTATAGTAGGAGGGCTTACAGAAGCCTTAAAAATCACTCATTGGGCTGAAACCCATTATATTGATATAGTACCTCATAATCCTCTTGGGCCAGTTAGTGCGGCAGCATGCGTATCTTTGTGTATGGCCTCCACAA
>MDTA01157081.1_pt1 | contig 22244 bp, 20 predicted proteins | sample 811151 | NCBI WGS metagenome assembly MDTA01 (sample SAMN05326648, study PRJNA326480) | marine metagenome | isolation source: seawater | place: Indian Ocean: South | collected 2010
CTTGTTCTTCGTTCGAACACAATCAATGCGTCAACTTTTGAGTTTTTTTGCTGCAACAAGCTTCGTTGTATTGCCTGTCAATGCCCATTCACAAAAGGTTGCTTATGAAGAAGGTTGGGATGCCGGGTATTCCTATGGATATGATAAGGCTCGTGCTTTTACAAATTGTATTCACTACGTCAATGGCACTATAACCAAACAAGAATTTGTCGAATCCATTGTTTCCATTAAATATCAAGATGCAGAAAGTGATCGCAATAATTGGACGTTGATTATGGATCGTTGGGATGAGCATCAGGATGGTGAGGATTATTCAGAGTTCTATAAAACGTGTGCCCAGGCAGTGAAAGACGAAGGCGAATGGGAGTTGTTGCCTCGTCCAGGGGCGATCTAAATGCACGAGTGATGCATCCTTGTGCTCAGCGCTAGTGACGTTGTCCCGCCACCTTTAAGGCATGTCCCCCCGAACACGTACCACGCTCGACAATGCGTAGACGACTCCTCGACGGTAATTTGAACTTTAATCACACCGGTCTATTGGCTCACGATTGCAAAGCCAAAATTTAATGCCTTCAGCTTTGGAGCCTCTGTGTTGGTGCTGAATGTGTTCTTGTTTTCGTTCAGTTGCGATTTGCTGATGGGTTGACCGTCGCAACGATCATGGGCTGGCGTTGCAGTCACTGATTGTCGGTCAACGGTGTCGGCTTGATCCAGCTGGGTGTTGCTTCGCCAGCTGGAGTGATGGCTGATGAACGGATGGGTGGCGATATGCAAGGGTCTCGTCCGTTCAGGCCTCACCTCGATTAGAAATGGATTGACAAGAATTCGCCGACATCGTGCACTTGCTGTATTTCGGGGCTGTTGTTTTTACCGCTGCTTGGTTGGTGGTGTTGTTGTGGCGCAAGTTTGTGGCGATGCGTCAGGCGACTGTGATTATCGACACTCCGGAACGTGCCCAACAGGTCAGCGCGCTTGAGAGGGCATTTCGTGCCGAGGGCGCTTGTGATGACTCCTCGTCGCTTGATGAGGGCGGCATCTCTGATTGATCTCTTCGAGCGACATCAAGCAGGACAGGTATTTCGACGCATGCAGTTTGTATCGTTTCGATACCAAAATGGAGCTATGAACACCGTTGCGTCGGCGTTCTGACCTTGGGGAAGCCAGGAGGGTGCGTCGCCCTCCTTTTTTATGCGATTAGCTGTTGTGCAGTTGGCTCAACAGTCGTGCGGCGAGACCACGCGAAATTCTGCGCTGCACCAGCAGGTCACAGATCCAGTCAAAGAGCGGGATTGAGTCCGTGGTGGTGAGACGCTGCTCGATGGTCTTCAGCTCCCGCACGGTTCTGCAACCCCTCAAGGCATCGATGAGGGTGTCTTCTTTGGGTCGCTGAGTCAGCAACTGGGTGGTCTTCAAGTTGAGAAAAGCCGGATTCCTTTGTCATGGCATCCCTGAGGTCGCTTTGTCACGCTTCAAGCGGACGCTTTGGAGGAAGACGTGGTGGGAGGGCGCGACTCAAGCCGTTCTCTCGCTTGCCGTTGGATCCAGCTGCTTGTCGCTGCATTGGCCTGGGAATGCCATTCACTCAGGGCTGGTCAAAGGCTCAACAAGCCATGGGTCCCTTTGGATTAGACAAGGCTGGGGAGATCAGTTTGGATTCCAAAGGACAGTTCCCAGCTATCGAAGAAAAGAAATTCTTCAGTGCGTTGTGAGTAACTGTTGTTGCTCGATGCTTGAAGAGTCTCATTTGTAGCCTCGCTGATGAGCATTGGAAGAGTTTCAAAGGGTTGAAAGTTGATGCCCCTGGAGGTGCTCATCAGTGTTTGATTGATATTCGTAGTGGTTTGAAATTCGCTGAATTCACGGTTTTCTGGTATTGGATCGTTTTCGGCGCCCCAGATTGATTGCAGTGCTATCAAATCGGCATCAGAGAACCAGATGTCCCATCCATCAGGACTGATGTTGTAAGACATGATGGTGTCATCCGTTGTCCAGGCGGGGTTGCTTGGATCATCGTTAGGGTGCGAAAGACCAAGCATGTGGCCGATCTCATGCACGATTGTGCTGGCATCAAATTCGCTTAGGGAAGCCAGGTTGTCTGTGTCTTTCCAATAGATATCCCAATAAGCTCCGCCTCCACTCCCTTGCGGATTGACGCTACCCACAACGTCTTCGCTCCAGGTGCTTTGAGATTCAAGGCAGTAAATGTCCAGATCGCTGTTGCTGAAGTCTTGGACCTCGTTGAAATCAAGGTCGATCAATGGATCTAGCGTCTGGAAGATTGAACGGATAAAATCAGCTTCTTCCTGGGAGTGTCCAAGGGAAAAACCTGAAGAAGCGTCGTCGAAAAACAAATCTCCCTGTGGGTTATGAATGTAGTACTCCAGGGTTTCTCCACTTCTCATTACAGCGCTCTGGGTGTGATCGACGAAGGCTGGCTCCGTCAACATGTCGGTTGTTAGAGCACCTCCTCCCCTCGTGTTAGAGCGCTGCGATGTGTTCTGAAATTCAATGTTCTCGTTGCCAAATCGACAGGCACTGCAAGGACAGTCACCTCGGGTTGACTGATCAGCAGGACGTTCAACAACGCTTTCAAGAGAGTCGGAAAGATTGATTGGCATGAGCATGAGGTTCAGGGATGTTGTCGTTGAAGACTTCCCTGTCGATGCACACACAATCCCAGCGATCAACAGCAAACCTGATGATCAGCGTCACACGCTTCTGTGATCTTGGTCACAGGGTGGGTTTTGATGCATCTTGAAGATCACGTCACGTCGAGAAAGACAGGACTGAGCTCGTTCTGGGCGTGAGTGATTGGTGTGTTGGCAGCTGAAGGCTGAGATCCACTGCTCGTGGCACTTAAACCAGCCCTAAAGCCTGCATCACCTGTAGTCGGATCCCTCCAAGTCTTTTCCAGGCCTGGAGCGCTTGCTCTTTTGAGCTGTAGGGCCGCCAGTCGTTTTCGTCGATCCGTCGTTGCATGTGCCTGGCGACACGCTGAGCAACCAGCACGTCACTTTTCGCCTTCAGCCGAAGGGTCTGGCCATTGATGACATGTTCGGCAGCCATGGGGAACCACTGGTTTGGACATTCTGCCGGAGGGGCTTAATTGCCTCGCAAGGCCATGAACATGGCGAATTGCCCTCGGATCCACAGTCGTTTGCTGCTGTGGTTGCGTGTTCACCTGGCCGTGGAGCTGTTTTGCGTCCCCTCTAAGTTGGCAGGGCATCCCAATGCCAGGGTCCAGCCATGGAACCTTTCCAGCCGGTCAGCTTGGTTCTGTTCGTGGTCGGGATGCTCAGCACACTGACCGTGTTGTGGGTTGCAGCCAGACGAACCGATCAAGCTGAACAAGAGCGTGCACGCGTGAATCGCATGCGTCAGCGCCTCAATAGGCTGATCCAAGATCGATCGTGATTTCTAGCGTTGGTGAAACTCCTGATTGTTGTTGCGGGTTTTCTGGCCTTCCTGTCGCTCACTCAAATGCTGGTGCGCCGCGGCATGGACGACGGCCAGAGCGATTGAGATCAGCGTCGGCCCTTTCCTCGGCCATTGCCAATCAACCCCACATCAATCAAAAGTCCGATTAATACCACCAGCAAACCGCTAAGTGATGCAATGCCGTCTAATGAAGCGACGGCCCAGCAGTAGCCCAGCGTGGTGGTGGGTAGCACCACCAGTCCCAGCACCAGCATGATCGGATTGGGGATGGGTAGATCGGCAAACGGCTGAAGGACGAATTCCGGGCTGAACAGCCACATCAAGATCAAGATCAGGCGCGGTGTGATCAGGCCGAGGAGTCCAACAAGACACATCAGTGCAGTCCGATCACTCACCACGTTGTAGCCGTGTCGCCCCACCAGCACGTCATGCATCGATCGGTCGAAAGGCGGTTTGCCTTGTGCATCCTGCGATGGTGATCAAGGTGATCAATCCACTGGCAGCCACTCAGGCTCTCGGCAGCTTCGCTTTGCGCCGTTGCGCACCAGAACAACTTCGGCAAATGCGCCGAAAGCGCCAGTCAGTGATGTCGTTGGACAGGACGAGGGGAACAACAGTCGTCCGATCGCTGTGGTGACGTCGCCCTACACCGCGAAGTCCTACCACTCCATGACGTTGCTGAGCAGACCGGTCAAGTTCATACGGGTGGTGTTTCGTGGCGTTGAAAGGCTTGTCATCGCCTGGCGCAGATCAGGGCGAAGGCAGGCCTGAAGCATTACTGCGGCTGATCAGAAATCTCATGCAGGCGGTCGATCAGCAGGTCGACATCCGTGTCGATGCCGCCGTCTTCCGCCCAGGCTTCAGGCACATGGCGTGCCTGCACCAGGTCGTTGAGCTTGGACGCATTTCGGCGTTGCAGCATTGCGGCTGTGTTGCTTCGCATGGCCACTGCGCTCGGCTCTGCCGGCGTGGTGTCGCCATCGAGGTCACCGATCAGATGACAGGACAGACGCCGCCGATGGGGGGATGCACGATGCTCCCACAAGTAAATCGCTTGCCACGTGCCCAGCAGCAGTCGTCCTTCCACCACACTCAAGCTCATCGTTTGTGTGGTGAGAGCCGTGCGGATATGAGCCGGCATGTCGTCATCACCTTCGTCATCATGCAAATAGCGTCGTCGTCGCCCATCTGGATCCGTAGGGCCAGAACCATCCTGTGGAACGACAGCGTCCATCCATGCCGCCAGATCCTTCAGCACCCTTGGGTCGGCGTTCTCGTTGATCGTGAGGCTGCAGCTGGTGTGCAGGCAAGTGAGATGGATCACGCCATGCCCCAATCCTGCATCGCTGATCAGCTGGTTGAGTTGATGATTGAGTGGTGTGAATCCTGGGCCGTCGGTGCAGACCTCCAGTTGCGTGAGCAGCTGATCCAGCGCCATCACCAGGGCTCCACGTTCTGATGCCTCTTTAGCGCTGTTCGGAGGACAATGGGATTGGTTTCCCCACCCTGGGGGTTACAAAAGCCAAGTCATTCGCTGGCTGGGGTGCGGATTGTGCCGCATCGCCTCCATCGAGGAGACGACTGATCAAACCACTAAAGCGCACATCCCCACCGGTGGTGCTAGCCAACACGGTTTTGGGTTGAAATCGCTTGATCAGCTCAGGCATCACCGTGGCACCCGTGATGAACGATCCAACGAGCGGCAAACCAAGGTCGACCACCGGCGTGATCACGGTGTCGACCCTGCGCGACAGCAGCTCAGGATCGAGCACCCCATGGGGCTCCAGGTAGAGCGAGCCTCCGGGCCAATCCAAGAGGTATCCGTTTTCCACCATGGGAACGGCCGCGCCAGCGGTGGCGCGCACGCTGAGATCACCGATGCAGTGGGTCTCACCGGGGCGAAGGGTGTTGATGCGTTCGAAGCCCAATCGCTGCACGACCTTCCCTGCAGCAGGGGAGCCCAGAACGGGCACTGTTTTGTCCAGCATCCGCAGGGTTTCGGGGTGGCTGTGGTCCGGTAGCCCTTGAGTGAGCAGGATCAGATCGAGCTCCTCAGGGACGGGTTGATCCTGGGGCAGTTCTCCTTTCAGCAGCCAAGCGCCCGGTGGAAACACCAATGGACCGGTCAACCATGGGTCGACGACGATGCGTCGATCACCCAACTCCAACAACCACCCGTTGGCGCCGTAGTACGTGGCTTGATCGGACATCTGGGTTGCATTAAACCCGCAGACCGTAGTCAACTCAGCACGGCCAGTGCTACGCCGCTGACTGCCAGCAGAGAGGCCATTAGACCCCTCCAGCCGAGGCGGTCTTGCTCGGCGCGGGCGACCAGAATCGCCATGACTGGCGCTGTACTCAGCACGGTGGTCGCAATCCCCAGAGGCAGCTTCTGCAGCGCAATTTGCTGAAGCAAAATGCCCAGCACCGTGCCCAGCAGGGTGGCCATCAGCACAGTCGGCCAACGCCGTTTGCGGGGATGCGGCTGTGGCCAAGGCATCGTCATGCGTCGCCATCGGATGCGCATCCATGGCAAAAGCAATGCCAACCCCCCCAGCAGCCGACAGGCGGCACTCTGCAGCGGGGTTAGATCGGCACTGATCAGCACGCTGCGCGAGACGCCGGCACCGGCCACGCTGCAGGCCACCGCTAGCAGTGCCATCAGAACGCCCTGACGTTGAACTCTGCTCTGGCGGTCGCGTTGGACGGTGGTTTCAGGCGGTTGCTGCAGGGCGACGATCATCACGGATGCTGTGACCAACAGAGCGCCACCCCAAGCTCCTGCGGGAAGTTGTTCTCCCAGGGTCAACCAACCGCTGCTCGCTGCAATGAGGGGCGACAGGGATTCCATCGTCAGCGTGCGGCGGGTGCCAAGACGCCTCAGTGCGGCGAGATACAGGCTGTCTCCCAAGGCGATCCCCAACCCTCCACTGATCAGAAGCCAGAACAGTGCCTGGGACTGCTGCATCCAAGGCAGTGTGATCAACACCGGGAGCAGCACCAGGCTGGCTAAAGCATTTTTCAGACCATTCAGTTGAATGGCGTTCAACGACGTGGACAGACTGCGCCAGAGGCTGCTGGCCAGGGTCCAGGCCAGGGCCGCAACCAGGCCGGCGATCAATCCGGTCAATGGACGCGCTGCAGCAGTTGTCCCACCAAGAGCCCGATGACCAGCGCTCCGGCACCGTGGCCTTGCAGCAGGGTTAGACCTAGAACCAGTCCCAGCAAAGGAGAGGACAGCAGAACCGAGAGGCTGCCCCCGACCACCCCTGCGCTCCAACTGTCGAGACCGCCAATCCAGGGAATCCATTGGTGCAGCCCCATGCCCAGGGCGCCGCTGGCCAGGATCACTGGAAAAAACTGCCCGCCACGCCATCCGGTCTCGAGGCACAGCCCCACCATCAGCAACTTGCCGATGGCTGAGAGCACCAGCATTTCCGTGCTCAGCGTCCAGGCGCCGAGCACGAGCGGTTTCAGTTGGTTTTCGCCAGAGAAGGCCGCCAATGGCAGCCCCCAAAGGCAGAGTCCCACGACCAGGCCGGTGGCGATCGGAGTCCACCAGAACCGCTCTAGCAAGTGGAACTGGCGCAGCCACTGACGCCAGTGCCGCATCATCTGGCCCGCAAGCCAGCCCACCAGGCCAGCCAGCACGGCAGCGACCATGGCACCAAGGCGTTGCTCCTGGCCGGTGGGCCAGAGGTAGGGAACACCGCGCATGCCACCGCCGAAATCATTCAGACCGTGAAAGGCCACGAAACCGGCAACGCCGCCGATTGTGCCCGGCAGCCAGCGCCAGATCAGCTGCCATTTCTTTCCGGCCAGGGCGGCTCCTCCCACCAGGGGTGAGTGGAACAGGCCCAGAGAGCCCGCCATCGCGGCTGCCACCAGAGTGCGATCGGCACCCTTCCAGATCTGGTGGCTGCCCACGGCCACCAGACGGGTCATCAGTGCTTCCGGGCCCAGAGTGCCGCCACCTGCGAGCGCCAGCGCTCCTCCAAGCAGTTGGGTGAGTCCGTTTTGCGTGTTCAGTCCTTCAGGTGCTCGCAACTGGGCCAGGGTCTCTTTCATTTCAGGCAAGCCGCGGTCCAGCTGTTGCCGTTGCAAAAGGCTCAGCATCAGGCCGATCCCGCCCGCCCAAAGCAGGCACCAGAGCAACGGACGCTCACTGGGGAGACCTTGCAGCACAGCAGCACCCCAGATCCAATGCTGCACGGTGAGGGCCAGGCTCACCACCACGGCGGCCATCGCCCCTCCTGCAGCGCCGGCCAGCAGGGCGCGCAGACTCCACCACAGGAGAGAACGCGGCTTTGATGTGGAGGAGGTGATCACCAGTAGGGGTCGGTGGCCAACTCCACCCTCAGCTGGCCTGATGCTGGCGCAGGCACGGTGCTGATGCAGGACCTCACCACGGTTCCGTTCACTTCGATCTCGCAGGCACCGCAGCTGCCACCAAGGCACCCGGTTGGGATGTGCATCCCCGCCTGTTGCGCCGCCTGAAGCCAGTCTTCTCCTTGGCAGCAGATGCTGCGACGGCCATTCGGCCAGTGAATCTCCACCTTTGGGGGCCTGGCGCTCAAGGGGGATTACAGCAATGGATCCAGATTCACATGCTGCTCGAACGCATCGGCGAGACGATCGAGCAGTGCCTCACGCTGTCGGCTGTGATGGGGTTGATCCTCGTTCAGTTCGGGCAGATCGCGTCGACGTCGCAACCGGTTCAGCCAGCGACGACGCCAGGCACCGTTGTCGAAGATTCCGTGTAGATACGTTCCTGCGGCGGCTCCAGCCTGGCCGTTGTGGTACTTGATCCACCCGAGTTCTTCGTCGCCGCAAAGTGGTGTGCAGTCACCACAGACGTCGGTCAGTCCCCGGTGCAGTTCGAATCCCTCCAATCGGAGCGGTGGCATCTGCGGTGGCCAAAGTGCAGGGCTCTGACGTTGTCGCAGCGCTTTGGCTCCGCCGAACACGGTCCGAATGGGCAGCAGCGCTAATCCTGGTTCGTGGCCGCCGGGCGTGTTGCTGTGAGGCTCGCCCTCAAGCCCGTCCGGATCCTGCAGAGATTCGCCCATCATCTGCATGCCGCCGCAAATACCGAACACCTCTCCTCCCTGCATGGCGAAATCAACCAACGCGGCATCGAGGCCGGTACGGCGCAAGCTGGCTAGATCCCGCAAGGTCTGTTTGCTGCCTGGAATGACCACCGCGTCGGGGGTGCCAAGCGAGTCCCCAGGGGAGACCCAACGCAGTTGAACCGTCGGCTCCGCCTCTAGGGGGTCCAGGTCGGAAAAGTTGCTCAGTGATGGCAGCTTGAGCACGGCGATGTCCAGCTCAGCGGTGCGTTTGCGTCCGCGGCGTTCCAGGAGATCAAGCGAATCTTCGGGGGGAAACAGCTCATCGAGCCATGGCATCACGCCCACCACCGGCACGCCAGTGTTGGCTTCCAGCCAGCGGCGGCCTTCGTCGAAGAGCTCCCGGCGGCCACGAAAACGATTGATCAAAAGCCCGCGGATCAGAGGACGTTCCACTGGCCTCAGAAGCTGCAGCGTTCCCACAATCTGGGCGAACACGCCCCCCCGTTCGATGTCAGCCACCAGCAGGCAATGGGCTCGGAGGTACTGCGCCAGGCGGAGATTGGTCAGGTCGCGTGCCTGCAGGTTCACCTCCACCGGACTACCAGCTCCCTCCAACACCAGGCGTCCGCCTGGATGCGCCTCCTGAAGTGTTCTCAGACCCTCGCGAATCGCAACCCAGCCTGGGCGAAACCAGTCGCGGTAGTAGTGCTCAGCACGGCACTGCCCGACCGAAGCCCCAAGGTGAATGACTTCACTGGTCGAGTCGCCCTGCGGTTTGAGCAACACGGGATTCATTGCATGATCGGGTTCCAGCTCAGCGGCCCAGGCCTGGAGTGCTTGGGAATAGGCCATTTCGCCACCGCCTTGGTCCACCCAGGCGTTGTTGCTCATGTTCTGGCCCTTGAAGGGCAGCGGACGTTCACCGCGCCGCCTGAGCACGCGACACAGGGCAGCTGTCATCAACGATTTGCCGGCACCGCTGCTGGTGCCAAGCACCATCAGGGGGGCTGGCGAGGGGCTGCTCATTCGAATGGGTTGCTGCGATCGGCTGATGTTGAGCATCGCAAGCCACCCATCGACGGTTTGCGTCGTCGTGAATGGCACGTGATCACAGACTCGACAGCTGAAAAACCTGTGGTTCGATACGGGCAGTTGTCGAGTGAGGGCACGCTGACCAATGCCGGTGAAGCGTGTGGCTCTGCTTCCTTTGGTGCTCGCCTTGCTTACAGGCTTTTTGACGCCTCTGAAAGCGGAGCCGCATGCGTTGGATCAGCGAGACCCTCGAGCAAACGAGCAGAAGGCTGATGCCTTAGTCGACAAGCTTCAGCAACTGCGGGATCGCGTTGATGCCTCCTCAAGGAAGGTCTCCCTTGAGGAGGCGATTGAGCTGGGACTGCGCAATAACCCTGATCTTGTCGCTGCATTTCGCACGATTCAGGACTACGAGTGGCAACTGATCGCCGCGCAACGTCAGTGGTATCCCACGCTTGAGCTCTCCAATGGCTCGCCATTCGTTGGTTTAAACGCGAATACCTACATCCAGCGTTTCTACAACTCACAACAGGAGCAGGTGATCTCGACTCTCGGTAGTGCTCCGAACGCACCAAGCCAGGTGAAGCAATTCACCACCACGGCCGTTTTGCAGCCGGGTGCGACCGCGTCCTGGAGCTTCATCGATCCCACGCGGCAGCCCAATATCAATGCCGCTTCAGAGGCACTGCGTCAACAGAAGCTGTTGTTTGACGTCAGCGCCAGGAATCTGATCCTGCAGATCCAGACTGCTTATTACACCCTGCAGAGTACCCGTCAGCTCATTGCTGATTTCCAGCAGATTTACGACATCAACCGTCGCCAGATGGAGGTGATCAGAGCCCGTTATGGAATTCAATTGGCCACCGTTTTGGATATGGCCCAGACGGAGTCCCAGCTGTTTAATCAACTCAATCAGCTGGTTTCGTTCACGCAGTCGTACATCACAGAAGCCGCTCAATTGGCCCGCCAGCTCGGGTTGCCGGACGACAGCTTGGTGTTGCCCGCGGAGAAGGCCAAGCTTTACAACAGCTGGATGGTTCCACTCCCGGAAACCATTGCCCGTGCCACGCGGCTGCGTGAGGAGATCCTCGCCAGCCTTGCTGCTGCGGAGTCGGCGCAGTGGAGTGGGATCGCGCAAATGAATCAATACCTTCCCGTCTTCCAGGTGGTGGGCACGGGAAGCCTTCGGCTGGAGAGTGGTGTGATCAATGGGGTCCCTGGTCGTGACACCACGTTTGCCCAGTCGGGGTTGAAAACATGGAATGGTGCTGTTGGCATCGGCTTCAACTGGACATTGTTCGATGGCGGCATTGATGCAGCCCAGGCCCAATCCGAATACGCTCAAGCTGAGCAGAAGCGATCCGTGGCTGAGTCAAATCGTCTGCAGACCGTTCAGCAAATCCGTTCCAGTTACGGCGACTATGAGGCGTCTCAGGTGGCGGTTGACAGTGCACGGATGGCGTATCAAGCAGCGCTGACGGCACAAGAGGCTGCACGTGCCCGCTTTGACATCGGTGTTGGTGACATCACCACCATCGTGCAAACCATCGAACAGTGGGGAACGTCATCGCAGCAACTTTCACAGGCAATCCTGGCTTACAACAAGGCCGTCGCCGAGTTGTACCGCTTCTCGGCGACCTGGCCTGGAGACAGTGGTGCGTTGGTGCGTGAACAAGAGCAGCGGTTGCGATGAGACAGATTTTTGAAACACGCGCCCTGCGGAAACGCCATCAGTCGGGAGACAAACAAAATCCAATCGTTGTGTTGTCACCACCGTTGCGCCTCACCCTTGGTTTTGGGGTGGTTCTGGCATGCGTTGGTGTGCTCTGGTCGGTGCTGGCACGAATTCCGATCGAGGTCACTGGCACGGGCGTTCTTTTGCCCGTTGGTGTGATCAATCGTGTTCGTGCTGCCGTCGATGGCAGAGCGCGATGGACGTTTGCAGATGCCAGCTATGACTGGGCTGATGACGCTTTGCGGTTTCAACGTGAGCCGGAATCACTGTCCAATGCCGAAGTGATGGAGCTGTCTCGCAGCATTCTTCGTTCCTATGCATCCTCACAATCGCGGCAGCGATTGAGCTCCGATGCTGTGGTGCCTGGCCAGACGTCGTATGCACAAGGAACGCTGCTGATGTGGTTGCAATCTCTTCAAGAGCAAGAGGCATTGCAGTCACAGCTCGACACCCTCACCTCTGTGGGTGTTCTCACTCGAGTTCAACAAAAAACCCTGGCAGAAAAGCAAACGATTCTTGAGAAAGAATTGAAGAGTCGTCAGGCGTTTTTTAATTCAATGCAAGCTCTCGCTGCGAAGGGATATGTCAGTAAACCCACCATTCTTCAAAATCAAGCTGAGGTCGATAGTCTCGAATCCCAGATTTTTTCCAATCAAGATTCGCTTGCCAATCTTCAAGCCCAATTGGAGCAGTCGTCTATCAAGCTGCGAAGGTCATTGGCTCAAATGATCTCCAATGGTTTGATTTTTGCTGATCACGATGTCTACATCCGTCAGGTTGTTCCCAATGATGGTGAAGGAGTCTCCAAAGGTGATTCACTCCTCCTGCTGAGCCGGGAATCGCTGGCTAACCCTGCTCGCGTACCTGTGTTTCTTTCGGCTCGCGAATCAGCCCAGGTCGCCGTGGGGATGTCGGTGTTGGTGACACCGGTGGGGATGCGTCGCTCCGAGGTGGGCGGTATCCAAGGGCGTGTGGTGCAGCTGGCTGAATTACCCAGCGGCGATCAGGAGCTCGAAGCGCGTCTGGGTGTGAGTGAACTAGCGACAGTGATCCGCAAGCGTGAACCCAGTCCCACACTGGCCGTGGTGGAGCTCGAGCGCTCCGTCACCGATCAACGCGATAACCGTGCTGGTTACGTCTGGAATTCCAAAGGGGATCCCCCCTTTGCTCCTAAAACAGCCGATCAGCTCACCGTGGCGATTACGACCCGTCAGGTCGCCCCCATCGCATTGGTGATTCCACGATTGCGCCGCTGGTTCGGGATCGTGCCGCCGGAAACGCGAGATGGGTCGGAGGAAATCTTGGGCCAGCCTTCACCGTCGAACCGTTCAGCGACCCAAGGGGCCCGTTGATGGCCAGTGCAACATCACGACGGGTCAAGGCCACAACGGTTCTTCAATACGAGGCAGCCGAATGCGGAGCTGCCTCTTTGGCAACGATCCTTCGCTATCACGGCCGCATTGTGCCCTTGACGGAGCTGCGTCGTGCCTGTGGCATCAATCGCGACGGTTCGAATGCCCAGCGTGTCTTGGTAGCCGCCCGTCAATACGGGCTTCAAACCAAGGCCTATCGCTGCTCCGGTGAGCAGCTGATGCTTCAAGGTCAGTTTCCCTGCGTGATCTTCTGGGGTTTCAATCATTTCCTTGTGGTCGAGGGGTTCGACCAAACGCACGCGTTTCTGAGCGATCCAGCGCAAGGACGCGTGCGCGTTCTGATGGAGGAATTTCTCGATCATTTCACCGGCGTGGTGCTGGAGTTCTCACCAGGTTCGGATTTCCATCGAGGCGGTCAAGATCGCTCGCCGTTGTGGATGCTGCCCGGCCTGCTGTTTCCTTACCGCAACCAGCTGCTGCGATTGATGGTGGTGGCCTCGGCCCTCCTCGTGCCCAATCTGCTGGTGGCGGGTCTCACCGCATCCTTCATTACGGATTTCCTCCAGGAGGAGCGGCTCTATTTCGGGATTCCCATTGTGTGGCTGTTGGCCTTCAGTTGCTTGATGTGGCTGATCCTGATGGCAGTGCAGTTTGTGGTGCTGAGGCGCCTGGAGCTGCTGCTTTCCAAGAAGCTCACCGCTGAACTGTTTGAAAAGCTGTTCTCGGTGCCGTGGGCCTTTTTTCAGGTGCGCATGGCCGGCGAATTGTCGTCGCGGATGCTGCTCGGCATGCAAACCACCCAGGTGGTAGTGGCGCAGTTGCTGCGGTTCTTGGTGAGCACCTGGGCTGCGCTGTTGTTGTTGGTGGTGAGCTGCTTGATCTCGTTCTGGCTCACCATGTTGGTGGCGGTTGTTCTCGCCCTCAATCTGCTGCTCAACTGGTGGCTGACGGCTCAGCGTTACGACGCCAACCGCAAGCTCGCGATTGAACAGGGCAAAGCTCAGGGCCGAGCGCTGCAAGGTATCAACACGATTGAAACGCTGAAGGCGTCTGGACTTGAGTTTGATTTCCTCAGCCAGTGGCAGGGCAATTTCGGTTCGGTCGTCGAGCAAAACCAGTTGCTTGGCGCGCAGCTCGCCTGGTCAAGCATCAGTGCGAGTACCGCCACCCTGTTGCTGTCGGCACTGGTGATCACATTGGGCGGGGTGCTGATCATCCAGGGACGCATGTCCCTTGGCCTGTTGGTGTCGTTTCAGTTCCTGCAGGCACAGTTGATTGCTCCGATTTCCACCTTGCCGCAGTTGAGCTCCACGCTTCAGCGACTGATCGGTGATCTGGGCCGCCTGGTGGATCTCACGTCCACAGCCGATGACCCCCATGTGCGCAGCTTCCAATCAGCGCGTACAGGTCTTGAGTCAACGCTTGATCACGATCAACGTCTTCAGGGTCGGATCACGCTCAAAGGTGTGAGCTATGGATTCAATGCGATTGATCCGCCCTTCCTCCCATCACTGGATCTCGATGTTCCTGCGGGGTCACGCCTGGCCCTTGTGGGAGGAAGTGGATCCGGCAAGACCACCTTGATCCGGATGCTTGCCGGGCTCTTGGACCCGTTGGACGGTCAAATTCTGTTCGATGGCAAGACGTGGGAACAGTTGGATGATCAGCTCGTGCGGGGCAGCATCGCCTACGTGCCTCAACAGGTGTTCGTGTTTAACGCCTCCATTGCCGACAACATCACGCTTTGGAACCCCGAGTACACCGATCAAGATCTGCAAGAAGCCGCGGCTGATGCCCAGTTCCTGGAGACCGTGACTGGTCATCCCGATGCCTTTCAGCGGCAGTTGCGCGACAACGGTAGTGATCTCAGTGGTGGCGAACGGCAGCGCCTGGAAATCTGCCGGGCCTTGATCCGCCGACCTTCGATTCTGTTGCTCGACGAAGCCACCAGTTCCCTCGACAACCTCAGTCAGCGAAGGGTTCTTGATGCCGTTCAGCAGCGGGGGATCACGGTGGTGAGCGTTGCGCACAGGCTTGATGCTGCTCTGGCCAGTGACCAGGTGCTTGTTCTGGCCAAGGGCCAGGTGATCGAGCGTGGTCATCCTGAGCGGCTTCTGGAGGATCCCCTGAGTGAATTTTCAAAACTCGTGGCTGCCGAACGTCGCGAGTCAATGGAGGTGATCCCATGAGCGAGGCCCGTCGGCGCGCGCTCCAGCAGGTGGATGCTCTGGAGAGCGATCTCCTGTTGCAGTCCAGCGAGGATCTGCTACCGCAGCACGAGCTGCGACTGATTGGCTTCTGTCTGCGCCATCTGCAGGCTCCATGGCGGCCTCTGATTGCCATCCCTGATGCCGACATCAGTGTTCAGCTCGATCACAACGACATTCACCATCGCCGTGTGGATCCACCGCGCGAGCCTTGGAGCAGTGAATTCCCGATGTTGATCGTTCACGATCAGAGCTCCGGAGAAGCGCTGGCGCTGTTCCGTGATCGAGGGCGCAACTGGTTTTATTCCGCTGATCGGGATCAATGCTGGCCCGTTCCGAAATCAGCGCGCCTCGATGGTGATGCTTTCGAAATTTATCCGTCGTTGCCTGCCAAGGTCACCGGACCTCTCCGCGTGATTTCGTTCGCTTTCGATACCGAATGGAGGGCTATCTGGGCCTTGGTGCTGGCATCGGCAGCGGTGATGGGTTTTCACTTCAGCATCCCGGTGTTCACCAATCTTCTGGTGAATCGTGTCTTGCCGGAAAACGACAGCGCTCTGTTATTGCAGGGGTTGGCCATTGTGCTTGTGGTGGTCTCTGGTGTGGCCGCGGCGCAATATCTACAGACGATGATGATGTTGCGGATCGAGAGCATCACGGATCTCAGGTTGCAAACCGCTGTGTTCGACCGCGTGATGCGTTTGCCGATGCGATTTGTCTCGCAATACACCACTGGTGACCTCGCATCACGCGCCAACTCCATTAGTCAATTGCGTCAGGTGCTGGGCAGCGGCGTCCTTTCCACCTTGCTGTCAGCTGTCTTCAGCCTCGGCTATTTCATTTTGATGCTTGTTTACGACAGCAAGTTGGCGATCTGGGCCGCATTGTTCACCCTGGTCTCACTGCTGGGGCTGCTGGTTCTCACCATTCGTGACATTGAACTGCAAAAACCACTCTTGGAGACAGGCGCAGAGATTACTAATTTCTCGCTTCAGTCTGTGTTCGGACTCTCCCAGATCCGCAGTGCCGCGGCCGAGCCCTTCGTGCTGCTTCGTTGGTTGAAGGAAGTGAATCGTTATGCACTATTGCAGCTGCGCAGCAACATCTACAGCGACGGGATTGAAATGTTCGGAACCTTGGTCAGCCCTCTGGCCTCGCTGATGATGTTCACGGTGGTGACCCATCGGTTGTTGGCCAACGCCAGTAGCTCGGCCGAATTCGAAGCTATTTTGGTGAGTTTTATTTCGTTTAATGCTGCCTTTTCGGGGTTCAATGCATCGCTGTCCCAGGCGGCCAACCTCACGGCCAACACGTTTGGACGTGCCAGCGTTCTGTGGAAACGGGCAGAGCCCGTTCTGTATGCAGAGGTGGAACGCGGTTATGAACCTGACGCAGTGCACCATCAAGTGGAAGGGCACTATCGATTTCGCGATGTCACTTACACCTTCCCAGGAGCGTCTGGGCCCATTCTGCGTAATCTCAGCTTTGAGATCACTCCGGGTGAACACACGGTGATCACCGGCCCCAGCGGTTGTGGCAAGTCGACGTTGGTGCGCATGTTCCTGGGATTTGTTGATCCCCAAGCCGGTGAAGTGTTGGTGGATGGCATTCCACTGCCTCAGCTTTCGATTCGGCACTACAGACGACAACTCGGCGTTGTGCTGCAGACGGCACATCTGAATGGTGGTTCGATCTACGACGTTGTCTGCGGAGGCCTTGCGCTCGATGAGGACACGATCTGGGAGGCATTACGCGCGGCCTCCGTGGCTGATGAGGTGGAGGCCATGCCGATGAAACTTGAGACTCTTCTGATGGACGGTGCGGGTAATGTGTCGGGAGGACAGGCGCAGCGCATCGCCATCGCCAGAGCTCTGATCCATCAGCCTCAGGTGTTGATCATGGATGAGGCCACCAGTGCTCTTGACCCTGCATCGCAGCAGCGCATCAATGCCACTGTTCAATCCCTTGGAATCACCAGGATCAGCATTGCGCATCGGCTGGCGACGATCAAAGATGCCGATCGAATTCTGGTGCTCCGAGACGGTGAAATCTCCGAAAATGGCACCTGGGACGAATTGTGCGAGTACGGCTACCTTGCGCAGATGATGTCTAAAGGTCAGTGACGCTGATATCCGAGAAGGAGATATGGCCTTCCTTGCATCAACTACTGCAAGCGGAGAAGAATCCAGCGAACGACTCAGCGGTCAGCTGTGATGACCTCAACGGCTTTCAGCAAGGCCTCGGTCAAACTTGGCTCGACGCGATCGCACCTCAAGAAGACCACAAGCTGTCGCGTCGCTTTGCTTGGTCAGGCCTTGATGCGGACACCTTGCTTCGCGTCTTGGCCCGTGCCTCAAAGCCTGAACAAGCAACCAATATTGAACCCTGGTGGGATGAACTGAAGGCGCTGCAGACCGCGTTGCGATCCGATCCCGATCGTGCCCTGCATCCCTACGTCGCTGAGGATTCGGACGCGCAGCAGCTTCCGTTTCAAGACCTCTGGCTGCCGGTTGTCGACGATGCTGTGGCCAGGCTGCGCGACAGCCTTTCCGATTTGCAGACGCGATCATTCGACGACGGCGCTTTTCAGGCTCTAGGTCAATCACTCTTGAGCCGACTCTGCAGCGTCTCTGAGCAGGTGCTGTTTGAGCAGTTCAACCTGTTGCGACCTCCTGGTGTGATGCTTCTGGCCCACCTCGGTGCGGGAGGCGATGGTCAGGGACCACCGGTGCGCGAGTACTACGAGCGCTTCATTCGGCACCATCGTGCTGATGGATTGGATGGTTTGCTCAAGACCTTCCCGGTGCTGGGCCGGTATCTCGGTTTGGTGTGCCTGTTTTGGCGCCAGTCCAACGAAGGGATGCTGCGCAGGATTGATGCGGATGTCGCCCCCTTGCAGCAGACCTTCGGCATTGCACCCACGGCTGCACTCATCCACATCAAGCAGGGCTTGAGTGACCCCCATAACGGAGGGCAGGCGGTCAGTGTTCTGACCTTTGCGACCCCGGATGGCGACAGCACATCACGCTTGGTCTACAAACCCAAGGACATGGGGGTTGACCTTGCGTATCAACAAGCTCTTGACCATCTCAATCGCAACACTGCGTTGCCCCCCCTGAGGAGACTGAGCATTCACTGCGGTGATGACTACGGCTACATGGAGTTTGTGGAACATCGTCTCTGTCGTGGAGAGGATGAACTCAAGCTTTTCTATCGCAATGCGGGTCGTCTGACGGCCGTCTTGCATCTCCTCGGTTGTACCGATTGTCATCACGAGAACCTGATCGCTTGTGGTGATCAGCTGTTGTTGATTGACACGGAAACTCTCCTGGAGGCCGATCTAACGGATCACATCAGTGATGCGTCGGAGTATCAGACCACTCTGAATCAGTCGGATCTCCAGAAACGCTGTCAGAACTCCATTCTTCGTTCTGGTCTTCTGCCTACCTGGATGTTTATCGGTCAGGCTCGGACTGCTGTTGATATCAGTGCGCTTGGCATCGCTCCGCCCGCCTCCACCACCATGAAGAGCGCCGGTTGGTTGGGTCTCAACAGCGATGGAATGATGGCCGGTCGCATCATGGTCCCTTCTGAGGTGCCCACAAGCCTTCCGGTGGGGTTTGGTGAAACCAATGGGCTCAACAGGCATCTCGAGGTGTTCTGTGAAGGCTTTCGTGAACAGTGCCTTGCTTTTGAACAGACCCGTGATCACTGGATCGGATCCAACGGTGTGCTCGAACGCTTCCGTGGTCTTCCACGGCGCATCGTGCTGAGGGCAACCCGCGTCTATTTCGCGTTGCAGCGTCAACAACTGGAGCCCGCGGCCCTGCGTTCACCATTGAGCCAGGGATTGGTGCTGGAGCAGCTCAGTCGCAGTTTTCTGATGGCGACCGATCAGCCCAAGCATTGGCCGGTGTTCGATGAGGAAGTGCGCCAGATGGAAAGGCTTGATATTCCTTTTTTTGTGCATGCAATCGACGGCAACGATCTCCCCCTAAGCAATGGATTCGCACCTGTTGAAAACTTCATTGAAACCAGTGGCCTTGAATCCAGTCGGCAACGGATTGAGACGTTGGATGCCGTAGAGGTTCAGTTTCAGGAGCAGCTGATTCGTGGCACCAGTCGCGCGCGTGTCACCCGCGAGGACGGTTGGCAGGAGGTGGCACCCGCGCTCGAAGAGATTGATGTTGCCGTCTTGACGCCTGAGCAGTTGCGGTTAGAAGCAGGTCGCCTGCTGGATTGTCTGGCAGAGATTGCCATCCGAGATGCCGACGGCTTGGTCGATTGGTTGGGGATGGATCTCGGTAGTGATGGCGAAAAATTCTCCTTCGGCCCCGTCGGTAATTCGCTCTATGGCGGTACGGCCGGAGTCGCCCTGCTGGCGGCCCATTTCCCTGAAGACGCTGCCCGGTCTGACCTCTTGAAGGCCTTGATGCCTCCCCTCCTGCAGATGGGGGAGTCCAATCGTGATGGCATGCGTTTGCGTTGGTGGCGCGATCAGGCCTTGGGGTTGAGCGGCTGTGGAGGCACGTTGCTTTGTCTTCAGCAACTGGCGGCCTCCAGCGAACAAGACCTTCGCGAGTCGCTTCAAGAGCTGGAGTCGTCGTTGATTTCTGCCCTGCTGCCAGATCACATTCGGTCTGATCTCACCCTTGATGTGATCGGAGGCGTCGCTGGTCTCATCGGCCCGCTTCTGGAGAACGGTTCGGCGCGAGCCTTGGAGTGCGCTGTGCTCTGTGGCGATCAGCTTCTGCTGCATCAAAAGGAGGAAGGGGGGTGGTCCTTGGGTGGTTTAGATCGTCACCCCCTGCTCGGGTTCTCCCATGGCACCGCCGGATTCGCCGCCGCGCTGGTCAAGATTGGCCAGCGTGTGGGTGAATCCCGTTTCATCGAGGGGGCGTCGCGCGCCTTGGCTTATGAGCGGGAGCGTTTTGATGCCGACCATGGCAATTGGCCCGACTATCGCGACTACAAACCTGACCAGCCCTCGACCTTCATGACCTCCTGGTGCCACGGTGCACCCGGCATTGCCCTCAGCCGCGCTTGTTTGTTTGGTACTCCTCTCTGGGATGCGATCTGCCTGGATGAGATGACCACGGCCCTTCAAACCTTGACCGCGTTCCCTTTTACCGAGATGGACCACCTCTGTTGCGGAACGATGGGGAATGCCTCTCTGTTGCGGATCGTGGCTGAGGGGCCCTGGGCTGATCAGTTGCCTGCGGCGTTGCGCTCTGCGGCTATCGAGCGCTCGTCGCGGCTGGTGAATCAGTCCATTGCTCGAGCAAGGTGTCTTGGTGGATCGTATCGATGCTTCGGTACCTCTGGCAGCAACGTGTTGCTTCCGGGGTGCTTCACCGGTCTCTCCGGAATCGGCCTTGCTTTGATCGATCAGGTGACTCGTGATGATCGTTTGCAGTCCGTGCTGTCGATTGGACTTCTCTCACCATCTGGGGCGGTGGCGGCGGCACCAGTGAAACAGTCGGTGGGTCAATCCAGCTGAGGGAATGGACTCCGGCCAGTTGATCAGCACATCCCTGCCGAGCGGCGTGAGTCGCACCCGTTCGGTCAGGCCCTGCCCATCCACTTCCCTGCGCAGAACCCCCAGTTGAATCAGCCAGATCAGGTGATCCTCGGTCTGGCTGGCATTGAGCCGTTGCCGCGTCATGGCTGGCCAGTCGTCGAGAGCCACCAGTTCGCCACTGCTCATGGCACCCGACTCCAGGTGACGGTAAAAGTTGCGCTGAAATGGCAAGCAACGAACGGCTTGACGGGCTCTCTGCAGAGCGTGCCGCGTTAACTCACTGGGGTCCTGAAGGATCACGCGACCGGTCCTGGTGAAGGCTGTTAATGCCATTCTCGTGGTCAGCTTCCTGAATTGAGGGCTCCATGCTGCTGTTGGCTTCTGCGTCTCCGGCACGACGTCGTCTGCTCGAGCAAGCGGCCATCCCTCATCGGGTGCAGGTCAGCGGTGTGGATGAGTCCACCATCCACAATTCGGACCCCACCACGTTGGTTCAGCTGCTGGCCAAGGCGAAAGCGGAAGCGGTGGCGACGCAGCTGGCAGACACAGCCATCTCCGTTGTGTTGGGGTGCGACTCGGTGCTGGTGTTCAACGGTGTGGTGTTCGGCAAGCCGGCGGATGCCCAACAGGCGGCTGAGCGCTGGCGCCGCATGCGCGGCGGCTGGGGGGAGCTGCACACCGGGCATTGCCTGCTTGCACCGGCCTCGAACGCTTCCTTCAGTCCGCAGCTGACCTGCGTGACAACCCGCGTGCTGTTTTCTGACCTCAGCGATCAGGAGATTGAGGCTTACGTCAACAGCGGTGAGCCGCTGCAATGTGCCGGAGGCTTCGCTCTTGAAGGCCGTGGTGGCAGTTGTGTGGAGCGCCTTGATGGCTGCTACTCCAATGTGATCGGTTTGAGTCTTCCGCTGTTGCGGCGATGGTTGTCGTCTGTGCCATGACGCACCGCCGGCAACGGCATTGCCATTTTTTGACGCCCGTAGCTAATCCGAAGGCAGGCCCCTCCTCACACTTTTGGCCATGCTTCGTTGTCTTCTCCCGGTGACGGGTGCACTGTTGCTCGCAGGAACCCTCGCCCTCAACGCTTCGGGAATGGAGCCGTTGTCGGTGCATTCCACAGAGTCGAGTTCAGCGGCATTGAATCTGTCTGCTGAACAGGATTACTTCATGCAGTCCAGTGAAGAGCGGAGTCGAGCCGATGCTGGTCAGGCGCCGCCCTCGGCTGGTCAAGAACGCCATGAACCACCGGCGAGCCACACCCTGTTGGATATGGGTTTCTGAGGGAAACACCACCGGACTCCAGCCATCGCCTCAGCACGTTGTGCAGCAAGTCGATTTTCTGTTGGCTGGAGTGGGTGCGCTGATCAGCGGTCGTGGCTTGCAATAAAAAACCCCCGCCTTGCGGCGAGGGTGAATGACAATCGCTTGCGGAACTGAATCGGTTGATCGGAATGATCAGTCGAGGTCGGGCATGGCGAGGGTCGGTTCGGCCTGGCGGTCGATCCCTTTCTCGAAACCGGCAGCAGCAGCACGGGCGCGGCCGGCATGCCAGAGGTGACCCACCAGGAAGAAGAAAGCAAGCACGAACTGTGTTGCAGCCAGCCACTGGCGGATGTTCACGAAGTTCACCGAGTTGGGTTCGGTGATGATGCCGCCCACAGAGTTGATCGACGCGTTGGGAGCGTGGGTCATGTACTCAGCAGCACGACGAACCTGCCAGGGCTGAATGTCGTTCTGAAGCTTGTCGAGGCTCAGACCGTTGGGACCACGCAGAGGCTCAAGCCAAGGACCACGGAAGTCCCAGAAACGCATGGTTTCACCACCGAAGATGATCTCGCCGGTAGGGGAGCGCATCAGGTACTTACC
>MDTA01008492.1_pt1 | contig 22224 bp, 24 predicted proteins | sample 811151 | NCBI WGS metagenome assembly MDTA01 (sample SAMN05326648, study PRJNA326480) | marine metagenome | isolation source: seawater | place: Indian Ocean: South | collected 2010
CTGATTGTCCTAATTCTTCAAGTTCTCTCGAAATTTTTGAAACTACTTTTTCAGTGGTATCTGCATCTATTGGTCTTTTTTTTAAGGCCATGAAAAGAGATTTTGCAAGTTTTTCTCTATCAAAAGGAGATCTTCTGCCATTTTTTTTTATAACAGTTAATTCTCTAAATTGAACTCTTTCAAAAGTAGTAAACCTTTGACCTCCACTACAGGTACAAACTCTTCTTCTTCTAATAGCAGTGCCATCTTCAGTGGGTCTAGAGTCCACAACGGAAGTATCTTTTTCTCTACAGAACGGACAAATCATAGTTATCTAAATATTTTTAACTACTATATATAGGAAAAGCCTTACAAAGATCAATCACCTCTTTTTTAACTTCTTCTTGAATTTTTGAATTATCTGAGGGGTTTTTTGATAAACCTTTAACAACTTTACTGATCAAATCACCAATGTGTGAAAATTCTTTTGTTCCAAAGCCTCTAGTCGTTCCAGCTGGTGTTCCAAGCCTTATACCAGAAGTAACCCAAGGACTCTCAGTATCGAAAGGTATTCCATTTTTATTACAAGTAATATTTGAAAGGCCAAGACTTGCCTCTGCATCTTTTCCAGTGACTTTATAAGGCCTTAAGTCAACTAACATTAGATGTGTGTCAGTACCTCCTGAGAATATTTTAAGATTATTTTTTTCTAATGACTTAGATAAAGCTCTTGCATTTTCGATAACATTTTTTGTATAAGTTTTAAATTCATCGCTTAAAGCTTCTTTAAAACAAACAGCTTTAGCTGCAATAACATGCATTAAAGGTCCACCTTGTAAACCGGGAAATACTGCACTGTTAAATTTTTTATTTAGATCTTCACTGTTAGTTAATATTATTCCACCTCTTGGACCTCTTAAAACTTTGTGTGTTGTAGAAGTCACCACATCTGCATAATCTACAGGATTGGGATATGCCTTACCTGCAACTAAACCAGAAAAATGTGCCATATCTACCAAAAAATATGCATTTATTTTTGAAGCAATTTCTTTAAATCTTTTAAAATCAATTACTCTAGAGTAAGCACTTCCACCCGCGATTAAAAGTTTAGGCTTATGTTCAATAGCAAGTTTTTCAACACTATCGTAATCAATTAAACCATCTTCTTTTTTTACATCATAATGTACAGCATTAAACCATTTGCCTGATTGAGCAGGTTTAGCTCCATGTGTAAGGTGTCCACCTGAGTTTAAACTCATACCTAATATTGTATCGCCAGGTTTTAACAGCGCTAAGTAAACTGCGCCGTTAGCTTGAGCACCTGAGTGAGGCTGAACATTAGCAAACTTACAATTAAATAATTTTTTTGCTCTTTCTATTGCTAAGGTCTCTGCTTTATCCACAAACTCGCATCCACCGTAATATCTTTTTCCAGAGTAACCTTCAGCATATTTATTAGTCAAAACTGAACCCTGGGTTTCTAACACAGCTTTCGAAACGATATTTTCAGACGCTATTAATTCTATATGAAACTGTTGTCTTTCATGTTCTTGAAAAATTGAGTCATAAATTTCTTTATCAGATTTTTTTAAATCATCTTCAAAAAAATTATTAACTAGACTATGTATTTTAGTTACTGATGACATTAGATTTTATTTACTCTCCTTTTGTGTCGTCCACCTTCAAATTTTGTTGTCAAAAAAGTATTAATTATTTTCATTACATCATTTTTATTAATAATTCTAGCTCCAAGACACAATACATTAACATTATTGTGAGATCGACACAAATAAGAAGATTTTTTATTAAAACAATTTGCCGCTCTAATTCCCCTAATTTTATTAGCTGAAATTGACATGCCAGTGCCAGAGCCGCATACAAGGATACCAGCATCACTTTTTTTCTGTTTAATTCTATTACCAACTTTTTTGGCATAGTCTGGATAATCGACGGATTTATCGTTATATGGGCCTAAATCGATAATTGAGATATCTCTTTTAATAAGAAGGTTTTTAATTTTTTCTTTAAGCTTAAAACCAGCGTGATCAGATGAAATACAAATTTTTTTAAATAAAGATTTCAAATTAATTAAATCTGTCTTCTAACATACAAGCTACAAGATGAATTCTGTTTTGTTCACCACCGTTGAAAAAGTTGTGATATCTCGTATTATTTGTAATCCAAACTTTACCATCAGCAGGCATGTGTTTGGCAACATCTTCGATTACCATTTTACAACCGGGGTTAGTAATAATTGGTACATGTAATCTCGGTTCTGGATCTTTATGCCAGCTCAATGTAGATCTTGGCTCTTTTAATAATATCCTAACTCTTCCAAGTTTAAATTTTGATCTTAAAATATTATATACTTCCTCAAAATAAGTTCCTTTAAACTCTTGCAATAATTCAGTGTATTTAGACTCATCAATTGGTTTATCCCTTATGACTTCTTTTCCACTTTCATCCGGCTTTGTCCAATACACTCCTCTTACGTTATGACCTTCTATTGAACTATTATCTCCGGGAACTCTATTCATTGGAATAGCCGCAAAATTTGTTATGCCAAGAGTTTGGTATTTTGATTTTTTTAATATTTTTTCTAAATCTGACCTTAATTTAGAAATATTAAAATTTAAATCTGGAACTTGATAAAAATCTTTAAACGTAGTTGAATGCATAAATATGTAATATGGTATTTTATATATAAGATATAATATTATATTTGTCGCACAAAAAGAAGTTTATTAGATAAAAAAATGAGGATATTAGGAAAATTTCCATCCACAAGATTGAGAAGAGTTCGCAACTCTGACTGGTCTAGACGACTTGTTTCAGAAAACAACCTTTCCGTTAATGATTTAATTTTACCCATTTTTTTAAGAGAGGGTAAAAATGTAGTTGAGGAAATTAAAACAATGCCAGGCGTTTACAGGTACTCTATAGATAAGTTGGACTTAATTTTAGATAAAGCTCAAAAAAATAAAATTCCAATGGTTGCTCTATTCCCACATACGCCAAAAAATAAAAAAAATAAAATTGGAAGCGAGGCGTTAAATGAGGATAATCTTGTTTGTAAAGGAATTAGAAAAATTAAAAACAGATACAAAAACATTGGTGTAATGTGTGACGTTGCTCTTGATCCATATACATCTCACGGTCATGATGGATTGATTAAAAATAAAAAAATATTAAATGATGAAACTAATAAAATTTTAACTCATCAAGCGCTAATCCAGGCGCAATTAGGATGTGATGTAATAGCACCCTCGGACATGATGGATGGTAGGATTGGAGAAATAAGAAAAAACTTAGATAAAAACAATTTACATGAAACAAAAATATTATCTTATGCTGTAAAATATGCCTCAAGTTTTTACGGGCCATTTAGGGATGCTATTGGAACTAAGAATTTACTCAAAGGAGATAAAAAAACTTATCAAATGGATTATAGAAATTCAAATGAGGCCTTGAGAGAAGTTGGCTTTGATATTAAAGAAGGTGCTGACTTTGTTATGGTAAAGCCTGGATTACCATATCTTGATATCATTAAAAGTATTAAAGATAATTTTAAAATACCGGTTTTTGCATATCAAGTCTCAGGTGAATACTCATTAATACAAAATGGAATTAAACAAAAACTAATTGATAAAGATTCTATAATTGAAAGTTTGTTATCATTTAAGAGAGCGGGTGCATCAGCTATAATCACATACTTTGCTTTAGAGGTCTGCAAAGAGCTTAAAAAAATTAAATAAAATAGTTCTCTAATAAAACTCTAGTTCTAGGAAAAATCAGGCTATTAGGTAGAAAAAACTTATTTTGGAAGATAAATCTTGTGAAAGACAAAGATTTTCTAATTGTTATTGAAGAAATAGACTTAGGTATTTTTTTTGTTATGAGAAAATATGGTATCTCATAATCTTGGTTGTCTAAATTTATTCTTAAAATCTCGTCATCTTTGAGTCCTTTCTCATTGAACTTCTCAAGATCCAATCCAAAACCTAATTCCTTTATTAAATTTAGTTCCCAAAAAATGTAAAGGACTATCCAATTGTCTAGCTCTAAATTTTTATAAAAATTTTCCAAAGATTTATAAATCGTTTTATTCGATTGAGAGTCAGGTAATAAAGAATTGAGAATATTAGAAACTGAGAGAATAGCGGTTGTCCTTTTTTTATCGCTAAAATATTTAGGGGATATTGCCTCGATTAGCTCAGTTTTTAAATAACCAATTTTATTTTCATTTTTAGAGTTATTTACTACAAATATTTTATTTCCTATTTGTAAATAATTTCTAATTTTTCGAGAATTTCCTCCAAAAACAATTCCACTGACTTTTCCTTGATTGATAGTAAATATATTAATGATATTGGCATTTTCTCTAAATTTTCTCTTAGATAATAAATAGCCTTCATCTTCCCAGTTCATTATATCTTCAAAAAATCTAGTAGTTTTTTTGCTGCTTTTTGTTGCGCAATTTTTTTTGAACTTCCTGATGCTATCATTTTTTTTGCTTTTGGTATATGCACCTCTACATTAAAGAGAGGATCATGCTGTGGTCCAGTTTTTTTTTGTAATGTGTATTTGGGAAGTTGTTTAAATGTTTTTAAAGAATATTCTTGGAGTTTTGATTTAGAGTCTATTGGAGTAAGCTCCGAATTATAAATGTATTTTTTCCAATTTTTTATTACAAATTTTTCCGCTTCTTTTAATCCTTGATCCTGAAAAATTGCACCGATTAATGCCTCAATTGTATCACTTATAATCTTCTGATCAGATTTTTTTTGGCTTCTATAATTTTCTCCAAAAATTATATATTTCTTAATATTTAAAAATTTTCCTATTTTATAACAAGTAGATTTATTTACTAAATTTGCATATTTTTTATCCAGAGCACCTTCCTCATCATTAGGATAAACTTTTATAATCTCCTTTGATACTATAAAACCTAGAACTCTATCTCCTAAAAATTCCAATTTTTCGTTATTAATTGATTGGCTAAAACTTTTATGAGTCAAACTTTGTAATAAAAGTTTTTTATCTCTGAATTTTACTTTTATTATGTTTTCGAATTCTTTAATCGTATTCATAATTATAAACTTTTAAATAATCTATTTAACCTAAATGACTCTTTTATATTCCAAAATTTTATTAACGGACTTATATTGGTATCGTTTGAAAAAAAAATGTATCTTGCTTTACCAACAAGATTGATAAAATTTACGTAACCTACGTCAGAAAGAAATCTGCTATCTTTAGAACAATCTCTATTATCACCCATTAAAAAAAAATGATTTTCTGGAACAAGATACTTATCGGAATTTTTTAATGTGCCTTTAGAACTATAAACTGCGATATATTTTGTTTGATTTGGCAATGTTTCTTCGTAAACATCAACGTCTAAAATAAAATTTCCACATCTAATATTTATTTCTTTATTAATTCTTTTTCTTTTTATTTTTTCTCCGTTAATAAAGATTTCACCATTTATAAATTGTACTTCATCTCCTGGCATCCCTATCAATCTTTTAATGTAATCAGTTCTATTATCAGCGGGAGTTTTAAAAACAACTAAATCTCCTTGTTTAGGTTCTGTATACATAACTCTTTTATTAGAAATTCCTGGGCTAAAAGGGAAAGAATGCTTACTGTAACCATAAGTATATTTAGTTACAAATATTCTATCTCCAACTAATAAATTAGGCTCCATTGAAGATGAGGGGATGTAGAACGGCTGCACAATTAATGACCTTATTAAAATAGCAATTATAAGTGCAAAAAAAACTGTTTTTAAATTTTCCCAAACTATAGATTTAATTTTTTTCATACTAATAATACTACCATTGCAAAGGCGTGTGATTTTTCGTCAGATAAAGATACTAAAACTTTAAATTTTTTGTTTTTTAAAATTTTTTTCACTAAACCTTTAGCGCTCCCGACTAATCTTAAATCAGGTTTACCCTTATTATTGCTTGAAATAAGTATTTCTTTAAATTGCAATCCTCTTGAAATACCGGTCCCCAATGCCTTAGAAAAAGCCTCTTTAGCCGCAAATCTCTTAGCGAAACAGTTTTGATAATTTTTTATTCGATGACATTTATTTATTTCATCTTTAGAAAAAACTCTATTTATAAATTTATCATTTTTTTTTATCGCTTTAGCGATTCTCTTAATATCGACTATATCTACTCCTACACCATAAATATCCATTTTCATTTAATAATCTTTTTAAAATTTTTTATTGCATTTCTTAATCCAACAAAAATAGACTCTCCAATTAAAAAATGACCTATATTAAATTCTTGAATCTCCTTAATTTTTGTTAAAATTTTTGTGGATTCATAAGTTAAACCATGACCGGCGTGAACCTCTAAGGACAAATTTTTTGCAAATTTTGCCGCATTAATGATCTTTAAAAGTTCTTTTTTATAATTTTTTTTTTCATTTATAAGGTTACAGATTTTTCCTGTGTGCAATTCTACACAGTCTGCATTAAAAAAAAATTTTGCTTTATATATATCCTTTGTATTTGGTTCGATAAAAATACTTACTCTTGATCCATTAGCCTGCAGATTGTTGATTACCTTTTTTAAGAAAGATTTATTGTTATTTAAATTTAATCCTCCTTCAGTTGTTATCTCTTTCCTTTTTTCAGGCACTATACATATAAAACTTGGCTTTTGTCTTTTAGCGATGTTAAACATTTCTTTTGTAGCTGCTATTTCAAGATTTAAAGGTATCTTTAATCTGGATCGTATTATTTTTAGATCCCCTTCTCTTATGTGTCTCCTATCTTCTCTGAGATGTATCGTAACAGAATCGGCTCCGCACTTTTGTGCTATTAATGCTGCTCTTAATGGACTTGGATATTTTTCTCCTCTTGCATTTCTAACAGTTGCAACATGATCGATATTCACACCTAATCTTTTTTTCATCTTATACTCCTACTTCCAGGTTTGACCGGTTTAATTTTTGATAATTCTGAGGGTATCTCATCTACTTTATAAGTCGGAATATTCAATTGGACCTGAGATACAATTTTAGAATTAATTTTTGATTTATTATTTGATCTGTCAATTATACAAGCAAATCCTATTACTTCAGCACCCAAATTATTTACGAGACTTGAGCATTCTAAACTTGATTTTCCAGTGGTTATAACATCTTCAACAATTAAAATTTTTTGGTTTTTTTTTATTTCAAACCCCCTTCTTAACGTAAAATTCCCATCCATTCTTTCAGCAAATATTGTCTCTTTATTTAGTAATTTACCTACCTCATAGCCGATTATTACTCCTCCAAGAGCAGGAGATAAAATGATATCAAATTGATTAAACTCTTTTTTAATTTTCTCTGCAAGGGACACACAAATTTTTGAAGCCTGCACTGGCTTGCTCAGAAGTTTTGCACACTGCACATATTTAGGGCTTCGCAATCCAGAAGATAGAATAAAATGCCCTTCTAATAGGGCATCAGTATCCTTTAAAATTTTTAAAGATTCTTCGTAAGAAAGCATTTTTTCTCTGTTTATGTCGTACTATCCTAAAGTTTAAGTTCTTTTGTTTTATCTGACTTATCAAGTTTGTAAAGTTTTTTAAATCTTTTACCTGTAAATCAAAAGAAAATTGTAAATAATCAGTCTTTCTCTTTACTAATTCAACATTTACGATATTGCTTTTGTTTAAACCAATTAAAGTGCTAATTTCCCCTAAAACTCCAGGTTTGTGCGGTAAATCAATTATTAATGAAGCATTATAGATTTTTTCTTCATTGCTCTCATTATTTAATCTATCTTGCCAGTATCTTTTGATAGAAGCCCTTGCTTTACCTGTTTTTGAAGATGATAGCCAATGTAAAGATGGTGACACTTTTTTTGATGTGGTAATTTTTATCATATCTCCATTTTTCAAAGTTGTTTGAAGCGGAGACTCTTTTCCATTTACTTTGCATCCAATCGCGGTATCTCCAATTTTTGTGTGAACAGCATAAGCAAAATCAATTGGTGTAGCGTTTTTAGGTAGCTTAATAACTGCACCCTTAGGGGTAAAACAGAAAACGTTATCTTGAAACATTTGTAGTTTGGTAAATTCATAATAATGTTCGGGGCTACTTCCATTTTCAATAATTTCAACAAGATCTCTTAACCAGTCATATTCTTTCCACGATAATTCTGAGATTTTTTCAGAAGATTTGTACTTCCAGTGAGATGCGATCCCTCTTTCTGCAAATTCATGCATTTCATGAGTTCTAATTTGAATTTCTATTCTTTGCTTATGTGGACCAATTACTGATGTATGAATAGATTTATAATTATTTATTTTTGGAGTAGAAATATAATCTTTAAATTTACCTGGTATTGCTGAGTATCTTGAATGAAAAATCCCTAGCGTTTTGTAACATTCATCAATATCAGAAACTAAAATCCTAAAACCAATAATATCTGTAAGTTGCTCTAAGGATATTTTTTTGTTTTGCATTTTTCTCCAAATGGAAAAAGGCGTTTTTTCCCTCCCCGTAATCTTTGCCATTATGCCTTTAGTCTCTAACAAATCTTTAAGTTCGTTTGATATTGTTTTAAAATTATCTTCTCTATTATTTTTTATAAACCTAAGCCTCTCTTGAATTAAATCTCTGGCTTTTTTATTTAAAATTTCAAATGAAAGGTCTTCTAACTCATCTCTAATTCTATTCATTCCCATTCTATCAGCTAAAGGAGCATAAATTTCCATTGTTTCTCGAGAAATTCTTTTCTGTTTTTCCTGAGAGTCAAAAGCTTTAATAGTTCTCATGTTATGTAAACGATCTGCTAATTTAACAAGTAAAACTCTAATATCTTTAGATGTTGCTAAAATAAGTTTGCGAAAATTTTCTGCTACTGAATTTTCTTTTGCTTTATTTTCTAATGCTGAGATTTTGGTCACACCATCTACTAAATCTGCAACCTCTTTACCAAACTCCTTTAAAACAATATCATATGTTGCTTTAGTATCTTCTATTGTATCATGAAGTAGCCCCGTTACAATTGTTGCGCTATCTAATCTTAGATCAGACAGTATGTTAGCAACAGCTAAAGGATGATTCACATAAGGGTCGCCGGATTTCCTTTTTTGATTTTTATGTGCTTTTGCAGCAAACTCATAAGCTTTGTTCAAAGTAGTTGGATTTAAAAATCTATTGTAGGACTTTATTTTGCTTATTAATTCTTCATTGTTCATATTTTTTCAGTATATCACTTTTATGCAATCTTGTAATCTCTATATGTGATTTTAGATTAAGACGATTTAAATAAAAATCGATTTTTTTCTTTGATATGGGGTGTGTCCAATTGGGTTGATTCTCAAAAAGTGGGTAAAGTACAAAATTTCTTAGATGCATCCTAGGATGGGGTATTTTAAGTTCTTTAGAATTTAAATTTAATTGATTAAAATCTATTATATCAATATCACAAACACGCGGTGCATTTTTTTTACTTTTTTTACGACCTATTTTTTTTTCAATATCTTTTAATTTTTTAAAAAAAATTTTTAGATTAAGTTCAGTTGATACATCAACACCTATATTAATAAATTTTGATAATGATCTGTTAGGGTATGATGGAGTTTCGTAAAAATGAGAGGTTTTTTTAATAAAAACTTTTTCACCAGATAACAGTTTAATTGTTTTAATTATATTGTCGAATCTATCTCCAAACTTTGAATTAAGGTTGGATCCTAAATTTAAATGTATCATTTATTATTTCTTGACAAATAACGAGCTTGCTCTCTTTTCCAGTCTCTTTTTTTCTTTGTCTGTCTCTTATCATATAATTTTTTGCCTTTTGCTACAGCAATTTCAACTTTTACTTTGCCTTTTTTAAAATACATTTTTGTTGGAACAATAGTTAGACCTTCTTGATTAATTCTACCAATAAGTTTGTTGATTTCTTTTTTATTAAGCAAAAGTTTTCTATCCTCTTTTGGATTATGATTGTTATATGATGATTGTTTATAAAGTGGTATATGAGAATTTATTAAATATATTTCGCCTAATTTATCAATTGCATAAGAGTCTGCGATACTTCCTTTACCTTCACGCAAAGATTTTACCTCAGATCCTTTTAAAGCAATACCTGCTTCTAAAATTTCTTTAAAAAAATAATTAAAACTTGCTTTTCTATTTAAACAAATAATCTTATGTCCAAAAGATTTTTTGGTTTTCATCAAAGCAATTGTGCAACTTTAAGGGCTTTCTCTATTTCTATTTTTGTACTTTCTCTAACCTCAACTAATGGCAACCTGACTTCAGGTTTTGATAATTTAAGTAAAGAGGCTGCGTATTTTACTGGTGAAGGATTACTTTCTATAAATAAAGCTTTATGCAATGATGATAATTGTAAATTTATTTTTTTAGCTTTTTTTTGTGCTTCAATGTCATTATGACTCATTGATGCCGATTGAAATTCTGAACAAAGTTTGGCTGCAACATTAGCTGTAACACTTATACAACCTACTCCACCTCTTTTATTAAATTCAAGAGCGTTATGATCTTCTCCAGTTAATTGAATAAAATCAGAGCCTATTTTTTTTTTCGTCGCATCTACTCTATTAAGTTCACCTGTTGCATCTTTAACACCAGTTATATTTTTTAATTCTGCAAGCTTCGCCATTGTTTCTACTGACATATCAATTACTGACCTTGAGGGGATATTATAAATGATAATGGGTATACCGACGTTATCATTAATTTTTTTATAATGTTGATATAATCCTTCTTGGGTAGGTTTGTTATAATATGGAGTAACAATCAACAAAGCATTAGCCCCGGTTTTTTCAGCATGCTTCGAAAGCTCGACAGCTTCAGAGGTTGAATTAGATCCAGTGCCAGCTATTACAGGAATTTTACCTTTGCATTCTTTTACAGCTAATTCTATGACCTTTTTGTGTTCATCGTGGGATAATGTAGGTGACTCTCCAGTAGTGCCTGCAGGAACAATACCGTTGGTGCCATTTTTTATATGATGATGTAGTAATTCTATATAATTATTTTCATCTAATTTATTGTTATTAAATGGAGTTAGTAAAGCAACAATTGAACCTTTGAACATAAAACAATATAAGATTAATAATAATTAGAATCTATGCTTAATCGTTTAATTAGTCTAGTAATTTTATCATCAATTTTAAGTTTTAGCTATGCTATTTCCTCTGAAACAAATTTTATACTTCCAAAAGAAAAACCTTCTATCTTTAAAAAAATTGATATTAAAACCTCAAAAGACAAAAAGCCAATACCTGCAAAGAAACCTATTTTTAAAGCTGATAAAAAAGAAGAAAAAAAACCAGAGGTAGAAAAGATCATAAAAAAAAAGGAAAGTGTTAAAAAAGAAAAGATTAAACAGGAAATAAATACAAAAATTACAAAAACGACTAAATTCACTATACCTAAAAAAAAACCAAAAACCTTTAAAACGGTTAATGCACTTGAAAAATCAAAAATTTTAAATCAAAAGGATTTTGATAGAGCTAAAATAGTATTTGAAAATTTCAAGGCTAAAAAATGGATAACAGGATACAAAGTATCCAAAAAAATTAAAGATAAAGATTTTAGAACATATATTCAATGGTTATATCTTTTAAGAACGGGAAATAATGCGACTTTTACAGATTATCAAAATTTTATAAAACAAAATTCTGATTACCCAAGAATAGGCAGACTACAATATTTAGCCGAAAAAAAGATATATCTAAAAAATACAACAGCAAAAAATATTATAAATTGGTTCGAGGAATACCCTCCTGTAAGTGGAGTTGGTAAATTGAAATTAGCTGAGGCTCTTATCTCTACAAATAATAAAAATAATTTAGAGTCAATTATAAAAGAAGGGTGGATAAAAGCTGAAATGTCCACTAGTGAATTAAGATATTTTAGAAGTAAATTTAAATCATTCCTCTCATCGGATGACTATATCAATCGTGCCGAATATCTTGCTTGGGAAAGAAAATATTGGGATTTGAAAAGATTACTGAGATATTTACCAAATGACGAGAAGGCTCTTTATAACGCAAGACAAATATTAATGAGTAATTCTTATGGAGTTGACAATGCTATATCAAAAGTTCCTGCACATTTAAAAAATGATATAGGTTTACAATACGATAGATTAAGATGGAGAGCAAGAAGAGGTAGACTAGAACCTTCATTAGAAATTTTATATAAAAATTCAAACAAATCTGAAGATGAGCTTGTCAGAGGAGATTTGTGGTGGAAACAAAGAGAAAGTGTTGTCAGAAGTTTATTGTATAAAAAAAGATTTAAAACAGCATACAAAGTTGCAAGTGAGCACTCTCTCTCATCCGGACCAGAATTTGCTGAGGCTGAATGGTTGTCAGGTTGGATTGCACATTCTTTTTTAAAATCTCCAGAGTACTCTGTTAATCATTTTTTAAATTTTTATGACAATGTAAGTTACCCTATAAGCTTAGCAAGAGGAGCTTACTGGTTAGGAAAATCTTATCAAGCTCTAGGAGATCAAAAAAATTCACAAAAATACTTCTCTGAGGGTGCAGAATTTTTAACAACTTATTATGGGCAACTATCTTTTAATGAAATTAATAAAGGAGGCGAATTTAAATTAGATGACGACTCGTCATTTTCAAAAGAATATGAAAAAGAATTCTCTAAAAATAAATTAATAAAAATAGTAAAAATTCTAAGAGAGTTAGATCAAACTAAATATTCTAAGGATATAATTAAATTTTTAGCAACTCTTGATATCGAGAGAGGCAGTGAAGTTTTAGCTGCAAGATTAGCTACTGAAGTAGGAAGGTTTGATTATGCAATTCAAATATCAAAGCAAGCCTCTTATAAAAAAAGATTTTTTTTGAAATATAATTATCCAATAATTTCTACACCAAGACAAATAAATAATAAATCAATGCCTTCCTCTGATGTCATTCTTGCAATCATAAGACAAGAAAGTGAATTCGATAGTAAAGCAAATAGTTATGCAGGCGCAAGAGGTATGATGCAGTTAATGAAATATACTGCGAAGTTAGTTGCTAAACAAGCTAAACTACCTTACAGCATTAGTGGATTAACAAGAGATGCAGAGTACAATATAAAACTCGGTTCCTATTACTTCAATTCTTTATTAGAAGATTATTCCGGGGTTTATCCATTTGCTATAGCAGCTTACAATGCTGGTCCTAATAGAGTAAAAACTTGGAGAAGAGTGAATGGAGATCCAACTAAAAATCAGCTTAGTTATATTGATTGGATAGAGTTAATTAGATTTGAAGAAACTAGAAACTATGTTCAAAGAGTTTTGGAAAACGTAAATGTATACAAATACATGATTGCTAAACAGCCAGTAAAAATTGGTGAAATTTTTAAATAATACTGGCGGTGAGAGAGGGATTCGAACCCTCGGTACGACTTTTCAATCGTACGTCGGTTTAGCAAACCGATGGTTTAAACCAACTCACCCATCTCACCCTTAACTAATTATATCTTTATAATGAAATTTTAATTATATTGCATCAAATTTATCATGCAACAAAGACAATTATCTGGAATTTTTTATGCTGCATTTGCCTCTCTTTGGTGGGGTGTAATTGGGACAATTTTTTTTAAATTTGTTTCCTTTGCATCATTTGTTGAGCTTACTGTTCATAGAACTATCTGGACTGCGGTATTATTAATATTAACAACAACCTTATTCTCTAAATGGAAAGAATTTTTTAATATTTTCAAAAATAAGCAAAATCAAGTTCTCCTTTTTATCTCAGGACTTTTAGTTAGTATAAATTGGGGCACTTGGCTATATGCAGTTAGCGTAAATAAACTTTTAGACTCAAGTTTAGGTTATTATATATATCCAATTATTAGTGTATTTCTTGGAAGAATATTTCTTAAAGAAAAACTTAACAAGAATCAGTTTATTTCTGTAATTTTGGTTATGCTTTCTCTTTTGTATTTTTTAATAAAATTAGGTGAGCTACCATGGATTGGTCTAACTGTAGCAATTACTTTCAGTTTGTATGGCTTAATTAGAAAAAAAATTAAAGTTTCCTCTGATATTGGACTTTTGATTGAAACATTGTTGATATCTCCAATAGCAATTGCACTATTTATTTATTTAATTAAAATAAATTTAAATATATTTTCAATTCAAGAGCCACTACTTTCGTTTTATCTTTTTTGGTCAGGATTAGTAACTTTAGTACCACTATTTTTATTTACCTTGGGTTTAAAAATTATAGGAATTGGACCAGCAAGTATGATACTTTTTTTAACACCTACGTCTCAATTTATTCTTGGAATAACTTATTTTTGTGAAGTTTTAACTTTTGAGAAATTATTTGGCTTTGTAATAATCTGGGTTGCAGTAATTATTTACCTAAATGAACTGCGCAAAGAATAAAATGATATTGATAGAAATTGAATTATTACAGGAACAACAAAAGATATAAAAAGTAAATTCGTTGTTATAAATGTATTGAATGCATCAAAAGGCAACAAGTATCCGACCAAAATACTTGAATTGAAACTCTGATTTGGAAAAAATAATATACCAGATAACAATGCTAGAAAAATAGATTTGGAGGCTATATTTGAATTTAATTTTTTTGTAAAAAAACCATAAAAAATTATAATAACCGCAGAACAACACAATAAATCTGCTAATAAAAATAAATATAAGATACTATAACCTTTTGAAGCAAATAAAAAAACAAAAAGAGATAAAAGTATTATTGTTATATTACTTTTTATTTTTATATCCTTACCTTTAAGGGATTTATTTATTTCTTTTCCGTTTATAATTATTAAACTTGATATTGAGTTTATTAAAGTATCAATTGTACTTAATGTTAGAGATAAAGCTAAAATTAAAATTGCTGCTATCAAAAATTTATTTTCGCTTTTAAAAACTAAATTGAAAAATGCCAAGTCCGGTATGGTTTTTGGATCTAAAGAAACTGAAATAAGACCTGAATAGCCCATCCAAAAAACAATTATAAATATAATTACTGATGAAATTATCAAGCTTGATTTCAGTTTTTTATCGTTGTGAGCAGAAAACACTCTTTGCCAGTTACCTTGATGAAATAAATTGGTTGCTGCAACTGCAATAAAAAATGTTAAACCAGACGTGTAATTAGGAAGATAATTTTTATTGATTAAATTAGGGGAATTAATTTTAATAATATCAAGGCTCGAAAAACTTGTATTTTTCAAAATAAAGTAAATCGCTATTAAAATAATTATCAAAATAAAACTAAATTGATATTTGTCTGTTATAATTGAAAGTTTAAAGCCGCCTCTTAAAACATAAAGTAGACAAATCATTAGTGTAATTGCTGAAGTAGCCCATAAAGGCATGTTAGAAGTAAATTTAAGTAAAAAAGCAATAGCAGTCACTTCGGCCACTAAAAAAATAATTAAATAAAACAAGATTAAAAATAAACAAATTTTTAATATGTCCCTCCCAAATCTTTTATCTATATAATCGGTTAATGATAGACCATTAGGAAACTCTTTTCTTATTTTAGGTCCAAAATTATATAAAAAAAGCATCGGTGCAGCAGTACCGGCTGCATACCCAATAACTGCGCCTATTCCGCCCCAGGTTGCTGCTGAAGCTGGACCAAATAATATCCATGCACCTAAGGCAGAAGCTGTTAGACTTGTTGTTAACGAAAAAACACCCTCATTTCTATCACCAACTATATAGTTTCTTTTATTGCTTATTTTTTTTGTATTTATGTAGCCTAGGCTGACAAAAAATATTCCTATGATTGTCGTTATTAATAGAGATGTTTCTATTGATAGATATATTTTATCCATAATTCCCTCACTGAATTACCGGTCAGGTTCTTCGGGTCTAATCTCAGTCTTATAGACACCCCGTCAATATTTTATATATCAATTACAGGCAAGGAGTCAAACGAAGCGGTATCAATCTTTGACGAATGTTCTCTTCTCATCTTCCATCCTTTACTTAATCCTGCTTGAGCTATACTAACTGCATATCTTCCATACTTCATGTTAGTGTAATCAATAGCCTGCATTAGCGTTTTAGATTTATCTTCTAATATTGGTGTTAGCAGATTATCACTATTGTTTTTGGCATCTTTTAAATTGGATAATATTACTCCAGCTTTCTGGTACATGTAGCCATCTTTGTAAATACTATTAAGTGCTTTTACGGCATTTTTTATCATTTCTATGCTATTACTTGTTGCTATTGGAAAATCTAAAGTTTTTGAATTAGAATAGTATCTTCTTCGTTCATCGAAAGGACTTGTTCTTATAAAAACTGTTATAGTCTTTGCAACTTGATCGTCAGCTCTAATTTTTTCAGCAGCATTCAAGCAATGTGTTGTTACAGCTTCTTCAAGTTCTTGAATTTCTTTTACCTTTCGCCCAAAAGATCTTGATACACAACAATTTTTTCTTTTCTCCTGATCTATTTGAAGACTTATACAAGATATTCCTCTTAATTCCATTGCAGTTTTCGCTCCTAATACATTGGTACCTTTTTTAACCCATGTATTTGAAGTGTTTTTCAAATCATGTGCTGTTTTTATTCCATTTTTTTTATAAAATTTCGATAGTTGTTTTCCAACACCCCAAACATCTTCAATCTTAAAATCTTTCAGAATTGTATCTATATCTTGATGTAAATACATAACTCCATTTTTTTCTTTTTTTGCTATATGATTGGCTACCTTGCTTAAAGTTTTTGTAGAAGCTATTCCTACACTTGTAGGTATTCCGGTCCATTTCAAAACTCTCTCCCTTATTCTTTTACCGTACTCCTCTACTCCCTTTTCGTCCATGAATGATAAATCAATAAAAGCTTCATCTATAGAATATATTTCTACTTGTGGTGAAAATGTTTTTAACACTCTCATTACCCTTCTGGATAAATCTCCGTACAAAGCATAATTTGATGAAAAAACCTCAACTTTGTTCGCATCTACTAAATTTTTAACTTTAAAATAAGGTTCTCCCATTTTAATTCCTATTTCCTTTGCTTCTTTTGATCTTGATATAACGCAGCCATCATTATTTGATAGTACAACGACTGGTTTTTTTTCGATTTTTGGATTGAATAGCCTTTCGCATGAAACATAAAAAGAGTTACAGTCTATTAATGCTATCTTAGTTTTATTTTTTTTATTGTATTTGATGTATGACATAAGTTACCACTCCCCAGATTATTATTTCTGGATTTTCATCTAATTCTATTTTTATTGAGCTATTTTTAGAGCCGGAAGCTAGATAATTACCATTCTTACCTTTTATTAAAGTCTTTACAACTAGCTCTTCGCTTACGTTCGCAACTACTGTAGAAAAATTTTTTGCAGAGAGACTTCTATCTACTACCAAAAGATCTCCATCATAAATACCTGCTTCTTTCATGGATTTGCCTTGGACTCTAATTATAAATGTTGCAGGTGGATTTTTTATTAAATGAGAATTTAAATCTACATCATCCTCTATGTAGTCTGTTGCAGGAGATGGAAAACCAGCGCCTACTTTATGTATATAATAAGGTAATTTTACTTTCATAAATGTTCTTGTTTTGTTCTTTTTTATAACATAAGATTATTAAACGTCAAGAGATTAGTTGGGTCAAAATGCACAAGGAATTAGAATAAAAATTATAATAAAAACGGTTATGAAAAAAATTTTTGCAATATTAATAATTCTTTTTTTAAACAATCAGCTATTAGCCCAATCTAAATTACAAAGCATCTTAGGTTCAGGTGAACTAAGAGTTGGTACAACTGGCGACTGGGATCCTATGTCAATTAAGGATCCGGCTACAAATAGATATAAAGGTTTCGATATTGATGTAATGAAAGAACTTGCAAAAGATATGGGTGTAAAAGTAAAGTTTGTGCCCGCAGAGTGGAAAACAATAGTTTCTGGTATTACTGCAGATAGATATGACATTTCTACTAGTGTAACAAAGACTCCAAAGAGAGCTGAAGTGGCAGGATTTACAACAACTTATTACAAATATGGAACAGTTCCGTTAGTGCTTAAAAAGAATTTAAAAAAATTTTCAACTTGGGACTCATTAAATAATAAAAACGTGACAATAGCTACAACATTAGGCACCTCTCAAGAAGAAAAGGCTAAAGAGTTCTTTCCAAAATCAAAACTTCAATCCGTGGAAGCCCCCGCTAGAGATTTTCAAGAAGTTCTTGCTGGTAGAGCAGACGGAAATATTACAAGCTCAACAGAAGCAAATAAATTAGTAATAAAATATCCTCAATTGGCTATTGTTCCTGATGGAGAAAAAAATCCAGCATTCTTAGCAATGATGGTTCCAAAAAAAGATAAAGTTTGGAACGATTATGTAAGTAATTGGATTAAAAAAAAACAAGCATCAGGTTTTTTTAAGAAACTACTCGCTAAATATAATTTAAAAAGCTTATAATTTAAGTTTCAATACTCCTCGTTTACAAATATAGTCTAAATGTGAAGTTTTTTAAAATAATTATCGTTCTATTTTTGCTTCAAGGTTGTAGTTCAAACTACGAGTGGGGATGGTATATTCTCAGTCCAGAAAATATTGAAGGTCTCACTAATTTGAAATTTTTGATTAGTGGTATAACAACAACTATATATATTTCAGTTGTTTCTATAATTTTAGCTATGATTATAGGTTTAGTAATTGCCCTACCATCACTCTCTAATAATAAATTTTTAAGTTTTCTAAATATAGCATATGTTGAAATTGTAAGAGCTATACCCTTGCTAGTTCTTATTCTTTGGATTTATTACGGCTTACCAATTATGATTGGAGTAAGCTTTTCACCTTTTGTCTCAGGCATAATTGCTTTAACTATAAGCGAAAGTGCTTTTCAAGCTGAAATTTTTAGAGCTGGAATCAATTCAATAGCTAAAGGTCAACATGAAGTTTCGGAGTCCCTTGGAATGAATTTTTGGAAAAAAATGAGACTTGTTATCTTGCCTCAAGCTATAAAAGTAGTTTTGCCCGCAATGGGAAATCAGTTTGTTTATGTTTTAAAAATGTCCTCATTAGTATCTATAATTGGAATTGGTGACTTAACAAGAAAAGCGAATGAGTTAGTTACAACTACTTATAGGCCCTTAGAAATCTATACTTTTCTAATATTAGAATACTTAATATTAATTCTAGTTGTTTCATATTTTGTTAGAAAGTTAGAAAACAAATTAAAATACAAATAATTTTTTAAATGAAACTCTAAAAACTCTTTTTAAAAAAAATGGTACAAAAGTTAATACAACTAACCCCATCATCCAGTTTGTAACTAAGATTGTATAAAAGATATCCTGATATTCACCGTTTCTAATATTTATAACATACCAAAGAGACATAAATGGTATTAAAGTTAGTCTTAGTATCGTCATATATAAACTGAAAATTGGTCTTTTTAGAGCTTGGAATAAAGCTGAAGTTATAAAAAAAACTGGATAAACAGGACCTATCAAAGCTGCAACCTGTAAATAAAGTGCACCACTTTGAATAACCTGCGGATCATTTGTAAAAAAGGAAATTATAATCTCGGATGTTAAAAAAACAAAAATACCTGCTAAAAACATAAAACCAGAACCAAAAATTAATGCTTTCCCATAAACTTCCTTAACCCTAAAATACATTTTAGCCCCAAAATTTTGGCCAGCGATTGACAGAACAGCTGTATTTAAACCAATCACAGGTAGCAATAAGACTTGTTCAATTCTAACTGCGGTGCCATATCCTGCTGTTGATAATTCACCAAATTGACCAACAAAATAAAAAATATTAAAAACTCCAAACATTATCATCAGCATAGTAAACATAATTGGAACTGATTGTTTGAAAAGATTGCTTATATATTCAAGCTTTGGCTTAAAACATTCTGGTTTTAGGTATTTTTTTAATTTACAACAATAAACCTTATTGGCTAAATATAATAAACCTAGACACTGAGATACTAATGTAGCAATAGCTAAGCCTGAAATTCCAAATGGAGGAATAAACCCATAACCAAAAATAAATAATGGATTTAGAAAAATATTTAAAAAGAAAGTAAATATTAAAACATTTCTATAGCTCTTTGTATCGCCTTGAGCATTTAAAGTACCGTTTAATGATAGCTGAACCAATACAATAATAGCACCAAAAAATATAATATCTAAATATTGACGAGTTAAAATGATACTTTCCTCACTTGATCCCATAATTCTTAATAACTCATCAGAAAAGTTTAACCCAAATAAAGTTACAAATATTGAAATTGTAATTGCTAATATAATTGATTGAGCAACATACATTGAGGCCTTTCTATCTTCTTTTGCGCCAATAGAATTACTTATAAGAGCTGTAGTACCAGCACCAACACCTACCGCTACAGCTATCGCAATAAAATAAATTGGCCATGATTTTGCTATTGCAGCTAGGGCCTCTGGGGAAATTCTTCCGGCAAAATATGTATCAACCAGATTGTAAAAAGTTTGAAACAGCGAACCAGTACTTGCGGGAATAGTGACTTTTCTTAAAAGTTGCCAAATTGAACCTTTTGTTAAATCCATAACTAATATTCCTTCTGAAACTTATGCTTTTTTCCTACTTTTTTAGCAAGATTAATTTGGTTTTGTCTCATGCGAAACCTTGTTTTTTGTGAAATTGATAGTGTGTCATAACATCTTGAGCAAGACACTCCTTCCTCGTATTTATCCGATACTTTTTCTTTTTTTGAGATGGGGGTTCGACAACCACCGCAAACTGAAAAAGTTCCCTGCTTTAATTTATGCTTAAGAGAAATTCTATTATCAAAAACAAAACATTCTCCTTTCCATAAACTATCTTTTTTTTGTATTTTATCTAGATAATTGAGTATACCACCTTTTAATTGAAAAACATTTTTAAATCCTTTCTTCTTTAAAAATATTGAAGCTTTTTCACATCTAATTCCTCCAGTGCAAAACATTGCAACAGGTTTCGTTTTTTTTATTTTTTTTAAATACTTAGGAAAATCTCTAAAATTTTGTATTTTTGGATTTATTGCATTTTTAAAAGTCCCCACATCAAACTCAAATGGCTTCCTGGCATCTATTACTAAAGTTTCTTTATTTGAAATTAATTTGTTCCAAGATTTACTTGAAACATAATTATTTAGTTTTTTATTTTTATCATCAATTTTCAATCCTAAAGGAACTACCTCTTTTTTAATTTTGACTCGTCCTTTGTGAAAAGGTTGAAAACGACAGAAAGATGTATTTTGACTATCAAAATCTTTAATTTTAAATTGTCTTTTGAATATTCTTATAAATTTATTTATATCTTTATTATTTCCTGAGAGAGTTCCATTTATACCTTCAAATGATAAAATGATAGTTCCTCTAATGTTATTTTTTAATATTTCTTTATATAAAATATTCTTCTTTTTTTTTAATTCTCTCAACTTTTTAAACTTATAAAATCCAAAAATGGTAAACATTATTTTTTTACACAAATTGTTAGACCATCACCTACCGGAATGATATTTTTTGATACTCTACTATCTTGTTTTAAATATTTATTAAAGTCTCTAATAATATTAGTAAATTTATCATTTTTTGAGCCATCAGCTACTTCACCATGCCACAAAACATTGTCAATTATAATTAGACCTCTTTTATCAATTAAATCTATACAAATGTTGTAGTAATTAAGGTAATTCTCTTTATCGGCGTCTATGAAAACTAGATCAAATTTTTTTTTTGTTTTTTTTAACTCGTTCAAACTTTCAAGGGCAGGCTTTATTATTTGGACTATTTTATTTTCATCTGCTTTTTTGTAAAAGTCTTTGGCTTTTTTACTAAATTCAGAATTTTTATCTAGACTAATTAATGATCCATCAGATGGTAAAGCCAAAGCCATAGATAAAGCGCTAAAACCCGTAAAGCTTCCTATTTCTAAAATTTTCTTTATACCAGATATTTTTATTAATGTTTGTAATAGTTGAGCTTGGGAAACTGATATTTGTAATCTCTTCTGATCACCAAGACTAATATTATATTCAATTATTTCTTTTTGAACCTCAGTTAAGGACTCTGAATTATCAATAATATATTGTTCAAGATTATCGGTTAAATTTAATTGTTTAGGCATAACTAGGCCTTTAAAAGTTTTTTTAAAATTTCGTTAGTTAATTGTGGATTAGCTTTTCCACCTGATAATTTCATGACTTGTCCAACAAAAAAACCAAATAATTTTTCTTTACCAGACTTATACTGATC
>MDTA01158601.1_pt1 | contig 22208 bp, 24 predicted proteins | sample 811151 | NCBI WGS metagenome assembly MDTA01 (sample SAMN05326648, study PRJNA326480) | marine metagenome | isolation source: seawater | place: Indian Ocean: South | collected 2010
ATGATGAATTTTTATAATAGAAGGACTGTTGAAAAAAAAATGAGAGAAAGTGTAAGGAAAGATAGAGCTAGAATACAAATTGGAAAAATAAGTAACTTTGGATTGCTTGAAATGACAAGACAAAGGCTGAGAGAAGGCTCAATAAAATGGGAAACTCAACTTTCTTTAGAGTCTTTTTCTCAGAAAATTTTAAAGAAGGTTCAATTAGTAGCATTTACAGATAAAGTAAAGATTATAAAAGTTTACGTTCCCGAAAAAGTTAAAATTTTTATTGAACTTACGCTTGTCGAAGAATTGAAATATTTCCAGAAAAAATATTCACTTAAAGTTGAAATTTTTTCTGATACAAAATTAATCATACCTGAGTATAAAATTGAGTTACAAAATAAGTCAAAAAAACCGATTAACAGTTTTGAAAATGTAAATAATCTTTTAGAGAAAAAAATAGTAAAAAAAGAAACTAAAAAAGTAAAAAAAGAATTAAAAAGAGTTAAGAAAGACTCAAGAAAAGTGAAGAGTAAAATAAAACTGAAAACTTTATGGGTGAGAAGAAAAAAAATAATTAAATCAACCCTTTAACCGGGGAACTCGCAGAAGCAATTATTTTTTTTTTCATTCTTCCAGCTAAAAAAGATTTGCGTCCAGAAATCACTGCAAATTTAAAAGCTTCAGCCATCAGTTTAGGATTTTTTGATTTTGCAATAGCGGTATTTATTAGCACTCCATCGCATCCCATTTCCATCGCTATTGTTGCATCAGACGCGGTTCCTATTCCTGCATCAACTATTACTGGAACTTTCGATTGTTTGATAATTAATGAGATATTTACTTTGTTTTGTAAACCTAAACCAGAGCCAATTGGTGATGCTAATGGCATAATAGCGGAGGCACCGCTATCCTCTAATTGTTTTGCTAATAAAGGATCATCTGTGCAATAAACCATTACTTTAAATCCCTCCTTAACTAATATTCTAGTAGATTTTAAAGTTTCTATCATATTCGGATAAAGAGTTTTTCTATCTCCTAAAACTTCTAACTTAACTAACTTCCATCCACCCATTTCTCTGGCTAATCGAAGGGTTCTAAGTGCGTCGTATGAATTAAAACATCCGGCTGTATTAGGTAAAAGGATAGTTTTTTTTGAGTTTAAGTAATCGGTCAACATTGGTTTTTTTCTATCAGTGATATTTACTCGCCTGACAGCAACTGTCACCATATCAGCTCCAGATGCTTTTATTGCATTTGCAGTTTCTTTTAAACTTTTGTATTTACCAGTTCCTACAATTAACCTAGATTTAAGAGATCTGCCGGCTATTTTAAAAAAATCTTTTGTCAATTTAACCCCCTCCAATGAAGTGGACTATTTCAATTTTATCATTATCTTTTAAGTATCTTTTTTTGTAATTATTTTTTGTAATAATTGTTCCATTATGTTCTATTGCAACTTTTTTTTTTGTTAATTTATATTTTTTGATTAAATCAAGTATTGAAAAATCTGATTTAATTGATATTTTTTTTCCATTTAATTGTATTTTTGCCATAATTCAGCTAATCAATAATATTAATAGATGTTAATGAATAAAATTATAATTCTTAATGGTCCAAACCTCAACCTTTTAGGTGAAAGAGAAAAAAGCCAATACGGAAATTTTACGTTAAATGATATTGAGTTAAAATGTAAAGAATTTGCTAATAAAAACAATATTAATTTATCCTTGTTTCAGTCTAATCTTGAAGGTGAACTTGTTGAAAAAATTCAAAATTCAAGAAAAGATCAAGATGGTTTGATAATTAATGCAGGTGGCTATACTCATACGTCTGTAGCTATACATGATGCATTGAAAATTATTAAAATACCAATTATTGAATTGCATATAAGTAATATTTATAATAGAGAAGACTTTAGACACAAATCATTGATAAGTAAGTTGGCAAAAGGTATTATTTGTGGTTTTGGAGCTGAAGGTTATACAATGGCATTAGACTCCATGAAAAAAATTTTGAATAAATGAAGATTGATAAAAAATTAATTAAAGAGCTTGTTGAAAATTTAAAAGAGTTTGCTCTAACTGAGCTTGAATATCAAGAAGGTCAAACCAAGATAAAAGTTTCAATTGCTTCAAAAAATATCGATCAATCTAAAGGAAGTGCAATCGTTTCTCCCAACAAAGCAGTATTAAAATCGACAGACGATACTGATGGAATAAGAGTTAAGTCTCCTATAATCGGAACAGCTTACTTAGCTCCAGAACCTGGTGCTAAAAAATTTATTGAGGTGGGAGACAAAATAAAGAAAGGTCAAACAGTGATGATAGTTGAAGCGATGAAAACTATGAATCATGTTCCTTCAACAGCAGATGGAGAAGTAAAAAAAATTTTGGTTCAAGACGGACAACCTGTTGAATTTGGACAATCTTTAATCCTTCTTAAATAAATAATGTTTAAAAAAGTTCTAATAGCTAATAGAGGTGAAATAGCTGTCAGAATTATTAGAGCTTGTAAAGAATGGGGTATTTCAACTGTTGCAATTCATTCTGATGTAGACTCTGATGCTATGCATGTAAGACTAGCAGATGAAAGCGTTTGTATAGGTTCACATCAACCGCAAAATAGTTATTTAAATATTTCATCAATAATGTCAGCCGTAGATTTAACAGGAGCAGAGGCGATACATCCAGGCTATGGTTTTTTATCAGAAAATGCAAAATTTTCAGAAATAGTAAATAAGCATGGTATTAAGTTCATAGGTCCTGATGCAAACATAATTTCTAAAATGGGAGACAAAATTGAAGCAAAAAGAATAGCAAAAAAATACGGTTTACCTGTAATCGAGGGATCTGAGGGTGGTGTAAAATCAGTTTCTGAAGCGAAATCCTTGTGCAAAGAAATAGGATATCCAATTCTTATTAAAGCTGCTGGAGGAGGAGGAGGAAAAGGAATGAAGGTAGTTGAGAAAGAAAGCGAATTAGAAAAAATGTTTTTGACCGCCAAAACAGAAGCAAAAAAATTTTTTAATAACGATGAACTTTATATTGAAAAATATTTTAAAAATCCTCGACATATTGAAGTTCAAATAATGTCCGGTAAAAATGGAACTGTACATTTGGGGGAGAGAGACTGCTCGGTACAAAGAAGGCATCAAAAACTTATAGAGGAGACACCAAGCCCTGTTTTAGATGATAATCAAAGGAAAGACCTATTAGATAAGACAGTGAAAATGGTAAATCAAATAAACTATGAGGGAGCGGGAACAGTTGAGTTCATTTACGAAAATGGAAAATTTTATTTTTTAGAAATGAATACAAGAGTTCAAGTTGAACACCCGGTTACTGAAGTACAAACTGGTATAGATATTGTAAAAGAACAACTATGGATTGCTTTCACTGGGAATACTGCATTAAAACAATCTGATATTGACCCTAGGGGGCACTCAATTGAATGTAGAATAAATGCTGAAAACCCTGCTTTAAATTTTCAGCCTAGTCCTGGAACTATCACTGTGTGTCATCAGCCATCAGGATTCAGAACAAGAGTTGATGGTTCAGTTTTTCAAGGCTGTAAGATAACTCCTTATTACGATAGTTTAATTGCAAAAGTGATATGCAAAGGTAGAAATCGAACTGAGGCAATACAAAGGACATTAAGGTCTTTAGATGAATTTGTTTTAGAGGGAATTACTACTACGATAGATTTACATAAAAAGATTTTAAATCATGAAAAGTTTATAAACTCTGATTTTGATACTAACTGGCTCAGTAAGGAAAAATTTTTCTAAACATTATGACATTTTAGTAATTGTAAATCATATATTGCATGATCAAATGGAGTCATATTAGGATCAGAGGAAAAGGTCCAACCATTGAAAATAAATACCTTATCATTTTCACTTTTAGTTAAATCTTTTACTTGCATGTAGGCCACATTATCAATTTTGTTATTTACCTTAACTTTTCCACATTTTAAAATTTTTATTTCAAGAGGTCCAAATTTCTTTATCTCATCTACATTAATTGTAATATTTGAAGACTTAGCAGTGATTTTATCTAAACCTATCAAAACAGCATGTGGCAATTTATTATTTTTTTGATATTTTTTTTTATTTTTTAAATTTTTTTTTGTATCTAGATTGTCATACTTTTCTTCAAAATTTTCAAAACTAGGTTTTAATTTATCTAAGTTTAAAAGTGGAGAAGTAACAATTTTGTTTTCACCAAATAGACTAGATGGAATTAAAAAAATAGTCAAAATTAATATTTTTCTAAATTTTTTTCCAAGTTTCATATTTTTTTTTATTTAAATTTTTAGTTATCTTTATCGGTTTATAGCTATCATTAGTACCTGTTTTATTTTCTTGATGTTTTTTTTGCCAAGCATGTTTTACATTTTTTTCAGGAACTTTATCAATTGTATGGTGCATCCATAAAAACCAGTCCGATGTAATTTTAGTTGCCTCTATTTCTCCTGAATAAACCACCCACCTCTCGTCATTTTTATTTTTATAATATTTATTTCCATATTCATCACTTCCAACATATCTTCCAAAAAATAATGTTTTAAGGAAAGTTCCGAAAGTTTGCTTATGCCACCAAGTAAAAAAAAATTTTAAGCCCATACTAGAATTTTTAAATCCACACAATTATCAGGTGTATAATTTATCAATAGACACCAGTAAAAATATATATATATCTTAATTTATAAAGATTCCATAATTATTATGAAAAAATTTATTGTAGAAACTTACTATACTTGTACTTTCAAGACAGTTCATACTTTAAACGATCTTAATGAAAAAGAACTATCCAAAATTAACTCTAGAGATGATGGCAAGGTTGAGGTTATCGATGTAAAGTTAAACAATCGTAAAACGAAAAAGATTGGTGAAAAAAAGGAGTCTGAAGATAAAAATATAAAAATTGAGGGATCTATTCCCCGAAGTATTTCTAATAAAATTGAAAATAATTCTAATATAGAAAAAGAAAAAACATTTAGCACTAAAATTAAAAACAAAGCTAGATTTAAAATGCCTGATAGAAGAAAGGGATACATACAAAAAGCTCAGATCGGAGATCATAAAGTATATCTTCACACAGGGGAATACGATGATGGAAAAATAGGTGAAATATTCATCGACACAAATAAAGAGGGAGAGCTAGTAAAAGCTATGATGAATAATTTTGCTATAGCTATTTCATTAGGACTACAATATGGGGTTCCGCTAGATGAATACGTTGATGCCTTTTTAGACACTAAGTTTGAACCATCTGGTAATGTAATTGGAAATGATAGAATACTTAGCGCTTCTTCAATTTTGGACTACGTTTTTAGAGAGCTTGCTATTTCATATTTAGGTAAAGAAGAATTAGCTCACACTCCATCTATTGCTAACTCTAAAAATTTAACGAACAATAATACTGATGATAAATTTCTAAAAATTGTAAAAAATATTACCTCTAAAGGATTTGTAAGAAGCAACTTGGAAGAAAAACTTGTTGATCTTTCAGACGTAAGAATAAATCTTAAAACTAAAAATTAATTTTTCTTTAAATCTAACTTAATTCCTAATTCCTTTAATTGTCCACTCTCTACTTCTGATGGAGCTTTCATCATTAAATCTTGGGCATTTTGATTCATCGGAAAAAGAGTCACCTCTCGTATATTATGTTTATTTGCCAATAACATCACAATTCTGTCTAATCCAGGTGCAATTCCTCCATGAGGAGGTGCTCCAAAACTTAATGCATTAATCATACCGCTAAACTTTTCATCAACATGTTCTTTTTTATAACCAGCTATTGAAAATAATTTATACATTAATTCAGGAATATGATTTCGAATTGCTCCTGATGATAGTTCAACACCATTACAAACTATGTCATACTGAAAAGCTTTAATCTCTAGCGGATTATTAAAATCTAATTCTTTTAAATTTCCTTGTGGCATTGAAAAAGGATTATGACTAAAAACAATTTTTTTTGTATTTTTATCTATTTCATACATTGGATAATCTACAATCCAACAAAATGCGAATTCGTTTTCATTAATTAGTTTTAAATCTTGAGCAATCTTATCTCTTGATATAGATAGTATTTTTTCAAGATCTTCATCTTTGCCACATGATAAAAAAAAGCTATCTCCAACAGAGGCTTTACAAATTTTCATAATTTCTTCTAGCGACTTTTCGCTAAAAAACTTTCCAATAGGCCCTTTTGCCTTAATAGATTTATCTTTCTCGATCGTAAAGTAAGCGAGCCCTGACGCTCCCTGCTCTTTTGCCCAACGATCAATCCCGTCAAAAAAACTTCTTGGTTTATCTATGGTATTTTTTGTAACAATTGTTTTTACTTTTGCTCCAGATTTAACAAAATTTTTAAAAATATCGAACTTGACATCTTCTCTAGTAAAAATTTCAGTAACGTCTTGGATTATTAATGGATTTCTTAAATCTGGTTTGTCTGTACCGTATTTTTGAATTGCTTCTTTGAATGGAATTCTTGGAAATTTCTCAAAAGTTATTTTTTTTGATGAAAATTTCTTAAATAAATTTACCATTAGTTGCTCAACTACTTTAAAAACATCCTCTTGTTCAACAAAAGACATTTCTAAATCTAATTGATAAAATTCACCAGGGCTTCTGTCAGATCTAGCATCCTCATCTCTAAAACATGGTGCTATTTGAAAGTATTTATCAAATCCCGAAACCATTATGAGTTGTTTAAATTGTTGTGGGGCTTGAGGAAGTGCGTAAAATTTTCCAGGATTTAGTCTACTTGGAACTAAAAAGTCTCTTGCCCCTTCTGGGCTTGATGAAGTTAAAATAGGTGTTTGATATTCTAAAAAACCTAATTTCTGCATCTCTAACCTGATAAAAGATATTACTTTTGATCGAAGAATAATATTTTGATGTATCTCTTCTCTTCTTAAATCTAAAAATCTATATTTTAGTCTAACATCCTCAGGATAATCCTGTTCTCCAAAAACTGGTAGCGGTAACTCTTTTGCTTCTGATAAAACTTGCAAAGATTGTATTTGAACCTCAATTTTTCCTGTTTCTAAATCTTTGTTCTCGGTACCGCCTGATCTTAAAACTACCTCACCCTCAACTTTTATTACTGACTCTGATTTCAATTTTTCAATAATGGGAAAAAATTTATTATTATTCTCAATTACACACTGAGTTACACCATAATGATCCCTTAAATCTATAAATAATAAATTACCATGGTCTCTTTTTCTATGGATCCATCCCGAGAGAACTACTTTTTTATTTATTTCACCTTCTCTTAATTGAGCGCAATTATGTGTTCTATATTTATTCATTCTTTAACAGTTTTTTTATTAAATTAATATTAATAGATTTTCCAGAAGATAAAGACATTTCATCGATATCTTTAACAAATTTCAGCATTTTTCCATAAGACCGATCAATATTTTTAATTATATAATCTGATATTTTTGGATCTAGGCTTACTTGTTTATCAGAAAAAGATTTTGAAATTATTACACTTAATAAATCATCAGTTGGAAGATCAATACCTATAAAAATAAAACTATTTATTCTTGATTTTAAATCTTTAAGTTTAAAATCTAATTCTTTAATTGGATTAATACTATTGATTAAAATATATTTTTCTAATTGTTTTGATTGATTTAAAACTGAATAAAATAAATTTTCATCTAATTTATTTTTAAAGTTATCTATAATTAAACAATCATATTTTGTAATCTCAGAGATTATAAAATCTTTTATATTTTCTTCATTTATAATTTTGACTTTATTTATTTTCTTCTCTAAAATTTTTGATAAGTGAGTTTTTCCGCATCCTTTTTCACCAAATACATTCAGCCATTTTCCTGGCCAGTTCGGCCAGCTTTCTATTAGTTTATATGCCGAGAAGTTGTTGCTAGAAACATAAAAATCCTGCTCAAAATATTTTGTTTTAAAGGGAAATTTGAAAACAAGTTGACTCATTATTTTAGACTTAAGCTCCATTGATCGCCTATTGATTTTATAAATATACCTTCGTTTTCAAATTCTTTTATTATTTTATCTATTTTTCCAAGGTATTTTATTCTCACTAAAATATATTCATTTGATATTTCTTGGACATAAATATTATCAATAGACTTAATATCCTTCATTCTGTTATTTAAATCTAATAGATTGTATTTTTTATTAGTTACAAATTTTGTATTTAGAAATGAAGGTGTTCTTATATCTATTAAGTTTTGTGACTTAACAATATTTGATAATTCTAAGCTAATATCTTTTATGATTTTTTCATAATATTGATCGTTTGATAAATTACCTTTTTCAAAAATAATATTTTTATCAATATCTTTTCCTAAAATTTTTGTTCTTAAATAAATTTTTTGTTTCTTAGAATCATTATCTTCAATAATCACTAATGCTAAATTTTTTTTTGTGTACTCTACAAATAAATCACGCAAATCTAAGTTTAATAGATTATTTTTATTAGCATTAATATTTTGTAATACTTCGATATTTTCTAATGGTAGTATAAATTCTAGTAGGTTATCTTTAGATATTTTATTCCAATTTTCATAAAAAAAATTTTTATTATATAAATGGACTATTTCATTTTTAATGAATATAGGTAAAATAAAAATTTCTTTATTGTTAATTTCTGAATAAAGTATTCCTCTAGAGTAAAATAAGTTGTGCAATTTATCTTTATCAAAAAAAATATTAAATTTAATTTTATTATTATTGTCACTGTTCTCGTTAGAACTTATCACTTGGTAATACGACACTAAATTTTTTACTTGATTTAAGCTAAGATTAGAAATTTTATTTTTATCATCATTTAATAAAATCTTTTCAATGAGTCCATTAAAACCTTTTATTATTGCTTGATTGGCCAAATCCTCATTAGAACTCACATTTTTTTTGATAATTTCAACATTATTAACATTAAAAATGTTTTCATCTGATAAAACATTTCCAGTTTTAAAAAAAACAATTAAAATAAGTATTATTTTATAAAATTTCATTAAAAGGTAATTATCATTTTTAATAATGAAAAAAAAATATAATAGCTATGCAAAAAGTGGTGTAAACATTTCTTTGGCTAACAAATTGGTAAAACATATATCTTTATTAACCAAGAATAATGTCAAAAATTCGCTAGAAAAAGAGTTAATTGGAGGGTTTGGCTCTTTATTTGATATAAGCAAAATTAAAATCAAAGATCCAGTAATAGTTGCATGTACTGATGGGGTTGGTACAAAGCTAGAGCTTGCCAACAAATTTAAAAAATTTGATACAATAGGAATAGATCTGGTTGCAATGTGCGTTAACGACTTGATTGTTCAAGGAGCAAAACCTCTATTTTTTTTAGATTACATTGCATTAGGAAAACTAAATTTAAAAAAAGCTAAAAACATTTTAAAGGGAATTTTTAAAGGATGTGCAATGTCAAGATGTAAGTTAGTTGGTGGTGAAACTGCTGAAATGCCAGGTATTTATTCAAAAGAAAAATTTGACTTAGCGGGGTTTAGTGTTGGCTTAGTTTCAAAAAAAAAAATTTTAAACAAAAAAAAAGTTAAAAATAATAATGTAATATTAGCTATTCCTTCGAGTGGCTTACATTCAAACGGTTTTTCATTAGTAAGATCCATAATTAAAGGAAAAAGAATTAATGGTTACTTAAAAAAAGAACTTTTAAAACCAACAAAAATCTATGTAGAAGAAATATTAAAATTAACAAAAAATAATTTAATTAATTCAGCAGCACATATAACTGGGGGAGGTTTAATTGAAAATCTCTCAAGATCAATCCCTAAAGATTTATCTATAAATATAGACCTCTCAAAAATTAGAATAAAGAAAATTTTTAAATTTATTAAGAAACATAAAATTAGAGATGAAGAAATGTTGAGAACATTTAACTGTGGTGTAGGGTTCTGTATTATTACACAAAGAAAAAACGTCGATCGAATTAAAATTCTCTTTTCAAAACAATTTGAACCATATGAAATTGGTTTTGTTTCAAAAAATAAAAAAAAAGTTAATTTAATTGGTTCACTTAGATGGTAAAACATAAGGCATGTGTTTTTATTTCAGGAAAAGGATCAAATTTAGAAAATTTGATAAAAAAATCTAGAGATTATAATTTTCCAATAAATATTTCTCTTGTTATAAGTAACAACAAAAAGGCTGAAGGTATAAAATTTGCAAAAATGAATTTTATTCCTTTTTTTATATTTAATGAAAAAAGTAGATTTTTTGATTATCAGGTATTAAATATTCTGAAATATTATAATGTTAATTTAATATGTTTAGCAGGATATATGTGTATAATTTCTAAAAATTTTTTAAGAAGATATAAAAAAAAGATTATCAATATACATCCATCACTTCTTCCAAAATTTAAAGGTTTAAATACATATACTAGGGTCTTAAAAGAAAAAGAAAAAAAAACAGGATGTACTGTACATTATGTAAATGAAAAGATAGACGATGGAAAAATAATTATACAAAAAAGTTTTATAATTAATTCTAATGATAGAGAAAAAGATTTAAAATTGAAAACACAAAAACTAGAAAAAAATGCTTTCCCAGAGGCTGTAATCAAAATTTATAAAACAAACTAATTCTTAAAGAAAAATTCAATCTCTTTTTTTGCATTCTCAAAGGAATCTGATCCATGGACAGAATTTTTATCTATTGAAATTCCATACATTTTTCTCAAAGTTTTTTCCTCTGCATTTTTTGGATCTGTTGAGCCCATCAATTTTCTATTTGTTAAAATCGCATTTTTACCTTCTAATATCATAACAACAATTGGGCCAGACGAGAGGTAATTGCATAAATCATTATAAAATGGTTTAGATTGATGAACTTTATAAAATTCGGCGGCTTCATCTTTTGTTATATGTATTTTTTTACTATCTTTAATTTTTAAATTATTTTCTAGAAAAAAATTTTGAATTTTTTCGATTAGATTTCTTTCAACTGCATCAGGTTTAATTATTGAAAGTGTTTGTTCAAAGTTACTCATAATTCTCTTCTATTAAATGGTTCAAAAGTCTTACGCCAAATCCTGTTGCTCCACTTGAATTCAATGCACCTCCATATTTTGAGAATGCCATTCCCGCAATATCTAAATGAGCCCATGGTGTTTTATTTAATATGAATCTTTGTAAAAATTGTGCTGCAGTTGTTGAGCCTGCGCCTCCTATATAATTTATATTTTGAACATCGGCATTTTTTGAATTCATGAGTTTATCATAGTTTTTATGTAGAGGCATTCTCCATACTTTCTCCTCTACTTGCTCACCAGAATCAAAAATCTGTTTAGATAATTTATCATCATTTGAGAAAAGACCAGCATACTCAGATCCTAAACAAACTATAATTGCTCCAGTTAAAGTAGCTAAATCAATTATAAATTTCGGTTTATATTTTTTTTCAGTAAAAGTTAAAGCATCTGCTAATACTAATCTTCCCTCCGCGTCTGTATTTAAGATTTCGATAGTTTTTCCACTGTAAGATTTGACTATATCACCTGGTCTTTGGGCGTTTCCACTTACCATATTTTCTACTAATCCAACAACTCCTACTGCATTTATTTTTGCTTTTCTTAGTGCCAAACTTTTCATTAAGCCTACTACAGTGGCGGATCCTGCCATATCATAAGTCATATCTTCCATGAATCTTGCTGGCTTAAGTGAATAACCACCGGTGTCAAAACAAACTCCTTTACCCACAAAAGCTAAAGGCTTCGAATTTTTTTTTGTACCGTTCCACTCCATAGTAACAAGGTAAGAACCTCTGACACTTCCTTGTCCAACGCCAAGTAAAGCATGCATGCCTAGTTTTTTTAGTTTTTTTTTGTCATATATATTTATTTTAAGTCCGTCTTTTCTTAAAGAATTCAACCTCTTCGCATATTCATCTGGATGAAGAATGTTTCCTGGTTCAGATACCAAATCTCTTGCATAAAATGTACCTTCTTCTAAAGCTCTAAATTTTAATTTATCAAGTGAATTTGGAGTATTTTTAAATCCTGATACATTCAAAGAAATATTCCTTGTTTCTTTTTTTGTTTTATATTTTCCAAATTCATAAGATTTAAGTTTCAAACCATGTAAAAAGTATCCTAAAAATTTTTTATTTTTACTTTCAATACTGTCTGAAATAACTATGAATTCGTTTTTTTTACCATAATTGATTTTACCAAAAAATTCTGCACCTAAATTTTCTATATCGGAGTTTTTAAGATTATTTTTTATTGAAACTAAAATTATTTTTTTTTTTGAATTAAGATCAAACAGAAGTATATTTTTTTTAAGATCGCTTGATTTTAATAATTCGGATATATAGGAAAATTCTGAGTTAGATAAATATTTTTTTAATCCACTTATCTTAAAATTATCGTTTGTAAATAAAACGAGATGATTTGAATTTAAGTTAGTTTTTTTTAGATAATTTATTTTTAAAGACATAAATTTTTATATAAAACCTATTTGTGTCAGTGATATAAGTCCAAAAGTATATATTTTCAATGAAAATTTAGTCATAGTTAAACCATTAGTTGAATTTAATTTACGGATGCATTAATTATATACAATATAATCATATGCTTCAAAACAAAATTTATCAAAACTTTTTTATTGAAATTTTTAAAACATTTTTTGTGGTTTTATTTGGGCTTTCAATTATAGCTTTAACTGTAAGAGCTGTAAGTTTTTTAGACTTAATTGTTGAAAATGGTTATCCAGTGATCACATATTTCCAGTATTCGATTTTAAATTTGTTCGGAATAGCGCCAAAGTTTATACCTCTTTCTTTTCTGATCGCACTAATAATTTTTTTACTTAAACATATAGAAGACAGTGAGTTTGTTATATTATGGACTTCAGGAGTTAAAAAAATTCAAGTAGTCAATTTAATTTTTATTACTTCATTATTAATATTTGTATTTTACTTATTTCTCTCAGCATTTTTAACACCCTTAGCTCTGAATAAGTCAAGACAGCTTTTAAGTAAAGATCAATTAAATTCATTTTTACCAACAATAAGATCTCAGCAATTTAGTGACTCTTTTAAAGGGTTTACTTTTATTGTAGAAAAAAAAGTTAATAATAAAATACAAAATATTTTTTTACACGACTCAGGAAATAATCTTAAAAATTTATCAGCTAATACTTCAAATCTAGATAGCACTACTATAATTGCTCAGAAAGGAATCGTTGATGAAAGAAAAATGATTTTATTTAATGGTCAAATAATTTCATCAAAAAAAGATAATAAAAAAAACGAAGTCATCAAGTTTGAACAGTTAAATGTAAATTTAGGAGATTTAGCTACAACAACTATTAAAAAACCTAAAATTCAAGAAACATCAACTTTAAAACTTATAAAGTGTTTTACTAGTAAAAATTTAAAAGATAGTTTTTGCAGTACAAGTTCACAAAAAGAAATTTTACCTAATTTAATACGAAGATTAATTTTACCTTTTTATATTCCAGTAATAGCTTTAATCTGCTCTATCTTATTGTTAAAAAATCATAAATATTATTCAAATAAAATTTCAATATTTGTTTATAGTTTTTCAGTTCTATTATTTACAGAATTAATAATTAGATACACTGGTATTAATAATTTTTTAAAGTGGATTTATATTGTTACTCCTTTTGTGCTATTATCTATTTTTTACATACTTTTAATCTATAAATTTTCAAAAGAGACTAAAACATCATGAATAAAATTGTTTTTAATTATCTTTTAAAAAATTTTTTAAAAACATTATTAATTGTTGTTTTGTTAATTTATTGTTTTGGAGTTATTTTAAACTTATTTGAAGAAATAGAATTTTTTAAAAATATAAATGTAAGTTTATTAACTCCTCTAATTCTCACAAGTATTTTTATACCCAGTATAATAACGAAACTTTTACCTTTCATAATTTTTATTTCAAGCATGTGGTTTATGTTAAAAATAAGAAATAATAAGGATCTACTTACATTGAAGGTTTATGGATACTCAAACATAAAAATATTTTTTATTCTTGCAACAACCTCTTTCGTACTTGGTTGGCTCATACTTTTTTTTGTTAATCCTATAACTTCCTCGATGGTAAAATATTATGAAAAAACAAAGTCACAATACGCAAGGGATATAGATCATTTAGTTACTTTTAATAAAAATGGATTATGGATTAAAGAAAATTTGAATAATAAAGATAGAATTATTACCGCGACAAAACCTGAAGGATTTAATTTGATTGATGTTACTATTTTTCACTTTGATAAAAATTACGTGCTTAATGAAAAAATTTTTGCAAAAAAAGTAGATATTAAAAATTATGATTGGTTTTTGCAAGATGTTACTATTTTCATTAATAAAGAGGGAGTATTTAGTAAAAAAAAGTTAGATACCTTAAAAATCAATTCAATATACAATCATGAGAAAATAACTGGTCTTTTTAATAATTCAGATACAATGTCATTTATAGATTTAGTAATAGATTACAAAAAATTGCTAACTAATGGTTATAACAAGAGATATTTAGATCAAAGTTTACACAGTATGCTCTCTTTGCCATTTTTCCTATTTTTAATGACTGCTCTTGCAGCAATATTAACATTGCATACATTGAAAAAGTCAGAGAATTATAAATTTATTGTGCTTGGCTTATTAGTAAGTGTTTTAATATATTACTTCAAAGATTTATCAATTGCACTAGGCCAAACTGACCGAATTCCTCTAATACTTGCAATTTGGGCACCAGTAATTGCATTAAGCTTATTTACATTTGTTGGAGTTTTACAAATAAATGAAAAATAAAATTTTCCTTATCATATTTTTTTTAATATTTAATTTAAATGTAGCTGCAGAAACTATCAAAATTGAAGCAAAAAATATCACTCTTGATAAAGATAATTATACATCAATTTTTGAAAATGAAGTTGTTGTAAAAGCTGAAGGTAATATATTTAAAAGTGACTATGTAAAGTATGATAAACAAAAAGGGGTTCTATTATTACAAAAAAATATTACAGCATCAGATGATAAAAATAACAAAATAAAAGCTAATCAAGCTGTATATTTTGAAAAAGATAAGATCTTTAAGACTAAAGGTCCAACGGAGATTATAACTGCTGAGGATTACACTATAAAAGGAGATGACATCATATTTAATGATAAAAATGGTTTAATTAGCTCTTCAAGAAGTTCTGTAATCAATGATCGAGAAGGTAACGAAATTTTTTTAGAAAGTTTTGAATTTGAGACAAAAAGCAATATTTTTAAATCTATCGGTTTAATAAAAATAAAAGATAGTAATAAAAATAATTACGAGTTTTCCCAAATTTATATAGATACAAAAAAAAAAGAAATTTTAGGCACAGATATTAAAGCTTATTTGAATCAAGAAAACTTTAAAATTAATAAAAAAAATAAACCACGAGTGTTTGCAAATATGATTGAACTTGGAAACGAAAAAAGTTCTTTTAATAAAAGTGTATTTACAATTTGCGATTATAGAAAAGATGATAAATGTCCTCCATGGACGATACAAGCAAGTAAAATGTTACATGATAATAAAAAAAAAACAATTTATTATGATAATGCTATAATAAAAGTATACGATATTCCTATTTTCTATTTTCCAAAATTATCTCATCCAGATCCAAGTGTAGATAGAAGATCTGGATTTTTACCGCCATCATTTTCTGATTCAAAAAATTTAGGATCTGGAGTTTCAATTCCTTATTTTTGGGCCTTGAATAAAGATAAAAATTTTACACTTACTAATAAATTATACGTTTCAGAAAACCCTTTGTTTTTAGGAGAGTATCATCAAGCTTTTAATAAAGCGTCTCTATTAACTGATTTTGGTTATACAAAGGGATATAAGAAAAGTAATGCAAAGAAAAAAGCTGGAAGCAAATCTCACATTTTTGCAAAATTTATTAAAAATTTTGATATTAATAATAATACAGAAAATACGTTAAGCTTATCTATACAAAATGTTTCGGATGATAAGTATCTTAAATTATACAAAATTGACTCGAGACTTACGGATTATAATACTAATACTCTAGAAAGCTCTTTAAGTTTTACTCATGAGGATGAGGATATATTTTTTGGAATAAATACAAGTATATTTGAAACTTTGAGTGATAGTTATAATGATAAATACGAGTATATTTTACCCGAAATTACAATAGATAAAAATCTTATAAGTGATGAAAATCTTGGAAGTTTAGATTTACAAACAAGCTACAAAGCTCGAATATTTGATACTAACAAACTCACAAATTTTTTAGTTAATGATTTTAATTGGAATTTTAAAGAAATTAATTTCAATTCAGGAATAAAAAGTAAATTTCTCAGTACTATCAAAAATATTAATTATGAGGCTAAAAATGTAGGTATTTATAAAGAAGATACAACAAGTGAAATTTATGGAGCGTTAGGTTATTTTAGTGAAATAAATTTGCAAAAAAAGACAACTAATAGTGATCACCTTTTAAAACCTAAGATGCTCGTCAGATATTCACCTGGAAGCATGAGGAAAGAAACAAGTGGATACAGATTAGATCCGATTAACGCTTTTACACTAAATAGACTAGATAACATTAATAATTTTGAAACAGGATTAAATGCCACTCTTGGATTTGAATATGAGTACAAAAAAAATAAAAAAGAGTTAGATTTTTCTGTTGCACAAATTATTAATCAAAAAGAGAATAAAAAGATGGCTGAAAAAACTAGTTTAGATGAAAAATTATCTGATTTAGTGGGAATTACCAGTTATAAGTTAAATGAAAATATCAAACTTAATCACAATTTTTCTTTAGATCAAAATTATAGTGATTTAAATTACAATGAATTAGGTATGACATTAGATTTAAATCCAATGAAAATAGATTTCAGTTACTTAGAAGAGTCAAAACACATTGGCGATCAACAGTATTTTAAAACAAAAATCGATTTCCTGAAAGGGGAAGATGGTTTGTTTTCTTTTGAAACAAAAAGAAATTTGATAACAAATTCTTCAGAATTTTATAATTTAAGTTATGAGTATATTAATGATTGTTTAAGAGCTGGGCTTGTCTATCGAAGAGAATTTTACTCTGACTCAGAGCTTGAACCAGAAAATTCTCTTATGTTTAAAGTAACTTTAACACCTTTCGGAAATTTAAATACACCATCTTTTGCAAAATGAAAAAAAATTTTGCTTATATTTTATTGATATTTATAATATTTTTTTTCAACAAAACAGATTCAAAAATTCAAAATAATATAGTTTTAAAGGTAGAAAATAAGATTATTACTCAATTTGAAATTAAAAATAAGATTTTAAGTACTTTAATATTAGCTAATCAAGAAGTAACTCAAGAAAATATTAATCGATTAAAAAACCAGGCTTTAGAATTTTTAATTCAGTTTAGATTAAAAGAAATTGAATTATCAAAATATAATTTTTCTTATGATAATTCTGAAATTATTGACTATGTAAATTCTATTTCATCAAATGATATTCAAACAATAAAAAAAAAATTTGTAGAGAATAACTTAGACTACCAGCTTTTTTTAGAAGAGGTAAAAATTCAACTTAAATGGCAAAAATTTATATATCAAAATTACTCAAAAAAAATTGAAATAGATGAGAGTATTATTAATGAAGAAGTGGAAAACTATTTGAAAAACAAATCTGATATTGAAGAGTTTAAAATTTCAGAAATTGAGATACTATTAAATGGCAAATCTGAAAATAATGTTATAGCTGACATGAAAAGTAAAATCTCTATAGATGGTTTCAAAAAAACTGCTTTTAATTACAGTATCTCTTCTACCGCTAAACAAAATGGTGACCTTGGCTGGGTTAATGGCAAATCTTTATCAGAGAAAATATATAATATTATTACAAAGATGAAGGTAGGTGATGTTACTGAACCAATAAAGACGCAAAATAGTATTTTGTTTTTAAAACTAGATGATAAAAAAATTTCGAAAAAAAAAGACATTAACCTTGTTAAATTAAAAGAAAGTATAATTATTCAAAAAAGAAATGAATTATTTAATTTATATTCTCGTAGTCATTTATCTAAATTAAAAAATACAAGTATAATAGAATATAAATGAAAGAAAAAATTTTAATAGTTTGTGGTGATCCTAATAGCATTAATTCTGAATTAATATTTAAATGCTGGAGGAAAATAAACAATTCTTTAAAAAAGAAGATTTATTTAATAGGAAATTATAATTTAATGAAGGCTCAATTTAAAAAATTAAAATATAAAACAAAAATCCAGAAAGTTGAAAACATAAACAATGATATAAAAACTAACAATCTTAAAATCATAAATGTTGATCTTAGTTTTAAAAAGCCTTTTGATGTTTCTTACGAAAAAACTTCTAGGTACGTACTTAAATCACTTAATTTTGCACATAAATTAGCATTACAAAAAAATGTAAAAGGTCTAATTAATTGTTCAGTAAACAAACTTTTATTAAAAAAAGGAAATATGGGTGTAACAGAATATCTTGCAAAAAAATGTTCTACCAAGAAAAACTCCGAGGTAATGTTGATAAGAAATAAAAAATTTTCAGTGTCTCCGATTACAACTCATATCGATATTAAAAATGTGACAAGGACTCTTAATAAAGAATTAATCAAAAAAAAATCTATTACAGTAGACTCTTGGTTTAGAAAGTATCTACATAAAAAACCACTTATTGGTATGCTTGGATTAAATCCTCATAATTCAGAGTTAAGGAAAAGCTCGGAGGAAATAAAAATAATTATTCCTGCAATTAAAGAACTTAAGAGAAAAAATGTTAAAATTTATGGACCGCTAGTTCCAGATACAACCTTTATTAAAGATTTTAAAAAATATGATATTATTTTAGGAATGTATCATGACCAAGTTTTAACTCCCTTTAAAACAATTTTTAAGTTCGATGCAATAAATGTAACGTTAGGGCTGAAATATTTGAGAGTTTCTCCTGACCACGGAACTGCAATTAATCTTATTGGTAAAAATAAAGCAAATCCAATTAGTCTTTTAAAATGTATAAATTTTATAAATAAGTTTGGAAAATGATTTATGCAAAAAAATCTCTTGGTCAAAATTTTTTAACTGATAAAAATATAATCAAAAAAATTTTAGATTTAGTAAACATTAAAAATAAAAATATTATTGAAATAGGTCCGGGCACGGGTGCGTTAACAAATGAAATTTTAAAGAGAAAACCAGCCTCACTCAATTTAATTGAAAAAGACGCTGAGCTTGCAAATCATTTAAAAATAAAACATTCTTCAAATAAATTTGTTAAGGTTTTTAATCAAGATATACTCAAATATGATATTGAAAAACTCAATAAAAAAAATACAGTTTTTTTTGGAAATCTTCCTTTTAATATTTCGTCACAAATACTGGTAAAAATTATAAAATTAAATAAGCGGTCCTCAAGCTATAGTGATGTTATTTTTATGTTTCAAAAAGAATTGGGCAATAAAATACTGGGTAAATTTAAATCAAAAAACTATAGTAGATTGTCAATTTTGACAAATTATAGGTTTAAAATTGTCAATAAATTTTTAATTTCTCCAAATTGTTTTTTTCCTAAACCAAAAGTAGATTCAATTATAATTCATTTTAAGCCTAAAGATGAAAAAATAACTCAAATAAAAAAAATTGAAAATTTAGAAAAAATTACGAAAATTTTATTTTCTAATAAAAGAAAAATGATTAATAAAAATATTAAAAAAATTCTTAGGTCAAATGAGATTGAGATGATAGATGGTTTAAAATTGAATTTACGACCTTCTGAATTATCACCAGAGGTTTATTATAAAATTACTGAACTCTACGAGGGTAGATAATTATTATCCTCTTTTTTATTTAGTAGAATTATTTTTTCTATTTGTTTAAAGCAAATGTCAAGATTCTTATTGATAACAATGTAGTCATAGTCATTCCAGTGTTTTACATCCTCATCAAAAGAATTAAATCTTTTATCAATTTCCTCTAGACTGTTTTGATCTCGTTTTACCAATCTATTTTTTAGCTCTTCTTTGTTTTCAGTTATTAAATATACTTTAATCAATTTTAAATTTTTAAAATTTGATAATTGTTTTGTACCTTGCCAATCTATATCAAATATAAGATCGTTTTTTAAAATTAAACTATCTACATTTTTTTTGAGTGTTCCATAATAATTTTCAAAAATTTTAGCATATTCATAAAATTTATTTTCTTTTATTAATTGTTTAAATTCTTTTATTGAAACAAAATTATAGTCTACCCCATTTACCTCATTAGATCTTGGAGGTCGAGTTGTATGAGATACTGAAATTTTAAAAGATTTATATTTTTGTTGAATTTTTTTTGTTAAGGTTGTTTTACCTACTCCTGATGGTGAAGATAGCACAACCATGATGTTCTTTGTCCCGTGTGCCATTTAAGTTTTGAAATTTATCTTAGTTGCTACTTTTGCTTTCAATAAATTTAATTGCGTCACCGACTGTTAAAATTTTTTCAGCCTCACTATCAGATATTTCGGACCCAAATTCTTCCTCAAAAGCCATTACTAATTCTACTGTGTCCAAGCTATCTGCACCTAAATCATCAATAAAGCTTGCTTCTTCAGTAACTTTTTCCTCCTCGATTCCAAGGTGATCCGCAACAATTTTTTTTATTTTACCTTTAATTTCTTCCGACATGAATTCCTTTCATTTTAAGTTTAATTCTTATTAGATTATTAATAAGAATTGTCAAGCCATATACATCCCGCCATTAACATGTATAGTTTCTCCATTAATATAATCTGCCAATTCAGATGCTAAAAAAGCTACACAATTGGAAACGTCCTCACCTGTACCAAGTTTTCCTGAGGGTATTTTGCTGATTAAATTTTGTTTAAATTCTTCATCGATTTTATCAGTCATTTCTGATTTAATAAATCCTGGTGAAACGCAATTAATATTTATATTTTTTTTTGCGTACTCAATAGCTAAACTTTTTGAAAAAGCTACTATTCCCCCTTTAGAAGCTGAATAATTTGCTTGACCTAAATTTCCTGTATGTCCAACTATTGAAGTAATATTAATTATCTTTCCATATTTTTTTTTAAGCATCTTTTTAATTGCAAATTTACACATCAAAAAAGTTGAAGTTAGGTTTATATCTATTACTTTTTTCCAATTTTCCTCTGTCAGCCTGATTGATAAATTATCAAGATTAATTCCTGCATTATTAATAAGAATTTCTAAACCATTTAAAGTATTGTCAACTTTATTTATAAATTCTTCTATATTGCTGTGCTCGTCTAACTTAAATTTTTCAATCGTTATATTTGGAAAAGTTTTTTTAAGATTTTCAAGTTTTTCTTCATTTGTACCTGTTGCTACTATCTTTGATCCTAAACTATTAAACTTTGATACTATTGTGTTTCCAATTCCTCCTGTAGCGCCAGTAATTAAAACTTTTTTATTTTTTAAATTCATTTTTTAAATTTTTAATATCAGTAATTGAGTTAATTGAAAAGGAATTAACGTTTTTTAATGTTCTTTTAACCATCCCGGACAAAGCTTTTCCAGGTCCTATTTCCACATAATTTAAAACACCTTCATCAAACATTCTAATCAAACTCTCTCTCCACTTCACGGTTGAAAAAATTTGATCAACCAGTAATCTTTTAATTTTCTCTGGATTATCTTCAGCTGCGGCATTAACATTAGTAATTATTTTAAGATTTGGCTTTTTAAATGTTGTATTGATAATTTTATCTTCCATACTTTTTGCTGCTGGTTTCATTAATGAACAGTGAAAAGGTGCGCTGACTTTTAATGGAATTGTTTTAATTTTTTTTTGTTTTAGCTCAGTTTGAATTGATAATATTTTATTTTTGTCACCACTTAATATAACTTGTCCAACAGCATTGTCATTAGCTATTTCACATACTCCTTTAATCTTTGATGAATTTAAAATTTCATTTATATAATCAATCTCTGTGCCTAGTACAGCTATCATTGATCCTTCACCTAATGGAACTGCTTCTTGCATCGCTTTGCCTCTCTCGTATAATAAAAATAAAGCATCAGTAAAATTAATTGAATTTGAACAAACCAGAGCGCTATATTCGCCTAAAGAATGTCCAGCGAAAAATTTAAACAAATCTATATTAAAATCAAATTCTTCTTTAAATACTTTATAAATAGAATAGCTAA
>MDTA01143292.1_pt1 | contig 22207 bp, 12 predicted proteins | sample 811151 | NCBI WGS metagenome assembly MDTA01 (sample SAMN05326648, study PRJNA326480) | marine metagenome | isolation source: seawater | place: Indian Ocean: South | collected 2010
TCATTAGATGCAGATAAGGCCGCTTGTATTGTTGAATAGTCAGCTGGAACATTCAGTGTTTGAGGCTGATATTGGGGAACTCCAAATGAACCCACAGCGGAAATATTAAAATCATCTGCAAATAGGTACCATTCATCTACGGACACACATTGAAGAGCCAATCGAACTGAATCCCCTGAATAACCAGAGATGTCATAAGCATATTGGGTCCATACATTTGAAGCTCCCGTTACACTACCTAAAGTGACTGAAAAATCCCATAATGAATTATTATACGTGGCGAGTTTTACATTGAAATCCTCTAAATAGGTTCCATGATGGGATCTTGCCCAAAAGGAAAACGAGACAGTATCTAAATTTTCGGGAATTAAAATTGTTGGCGTTAGTAACCAGTCATCATTCCCTGAGGGATTAAATTTTACAACAGCACCTCTTTGACCATAATGCGCTAGATCAAAATTTGAATCTTCCACACCCACAAACCACTGGTTTGAATCTCCGTCGTTATTAATAATTGTCCAGTCAGCAGGCACCCCATCTTCGAAACCAGTACTTAAGAGTGTTGTCTCGTTTGATGTTATCAATAATCCTTCGTACTTATCTGCCACCCAACCATGTATTCTGCCCGATTGCTGGCTAGTAAATCCATCATTACCCAAATCATAGCAGTCGTCATCAGCGTAACCCATAAAATTATGTACATCTGTTCCAACCCAGGGATTTCCTTGGCAGTCGGAACCATCTGGGTCCGTACAATAAAAATTCGTAGGAGTTGCCTTTGTGTCTGAACAACGATCTCCCACCACATCTGAATTATCACCAGAGCTGTAAGTGTATCCATCTGCGCCCTCATAGCATGAGCCACATTCTGTAACTTCATCTACTCCATTGTGGGTATGATATAAACCTAAAGCATGTCCTAATTCATGGGTGATAGTGTGGTTCGGAATATTCGGAGTACCATAAAAGGTACGAGGTCCACCAAACCAATTCTTTGCCACTAAAGTTCCCCCATAAACTGTCAATGCTTCGCTATCCCATGGAAATGTAGAGACTCCCAACAATGACCAATCCTCGGTAACATCCATAACATAAATATTATGGTATACCGTTGGATCTGCCGCATATAATTCCTTAAAAACGCCATCGCTCCAATCTTGTGAAGAAATTATTTGATATTGGCTATCATAATGAATCTGAAAAAGGGCTTGAAATTGAACCTTGTAGTCTGAGAAAGCCTCATTTAAAGTAAAAAGTTGTGCTTCTGCATCAGCTAAGGTTGTAGTAGGGCTATCCCCATTATCATTGGCGAAAGCATGGATGAAAAGGCGAATAAAAACAGTATCAGTATCTGCAGTAGGGATGAAAGAATCTCGAATCGCTGGGTCATCTGTGACACCAAAGAGGTTACAAGCACGTTGATTTTGGTTACGAGACTCCCACCAGTCCATGGTGCCGCACCATTCTTGATCAACTCTATCATTCGACACAATCGGATTACTGCGATAATTTTCAGATAATCTTGGCTCAACAAAAAAAATCGATGAGCTACCACTATTTTGACTCAGATCAATGATAGTATTTGTTCGTTTATTGTCATCGGTTTGACCAACTTGCACAGAATGTATGATTACAAAAAAGAATAAAAATCCCAGAAATTTTCGCATACGATTGTTAATACTCCAAAAAATATTTTGTAAAATAAAATTAATCATCCCATCTCAATTTTTATTCGCTTTTTAGATGCGGCCCATGAACAAATTATACATGTTTTTAGATCATGATTTCTGGCTGGACAATACTCTCTGCCAAAGAATATTATTTGTAGATGGCGTTTGTTCCAAACACTTTTCTGCCACAAAAACTTTAAATCCTTCTCGGTCTTTTTAACATTATTTGCTTTTGATAGACCCCAGCGCCCTGCCAAACGATGAATGTGAGTATCTACTGGAAATGCTGGAATCCCATACCATTGTGACATTACAACACTTGCTGTTTTGTGTCCAACTCCAGCTAGACTCTCAAGATAATCCCAATCAGCTTTCACCCCCCCACCACTGATTAATTGATCAGCCATTTTTCGAAGATTTTTTGCTTTCGTCGGAGCTAATCCTATCTCCTGGATGATGCTTCGTATCCTCTCTACAGGAAGTTTGGCCATTTTTTCCGGAGTATCTGCAACTCTAAATAATTCTGGTGTCACTTGATTAACCTTTTTATCTGTGGTCTGGGCGGATAGCATCACGGCAACAATCATCGTGTAAGCGCTGTAGTGATCTAAGGGAATTGGTGTCTCGGGGTATAATCCATCAAGTATTTTTCCGATTCTCTTAGCTTTTTCACTTCTTTTCATCGCTCTTTGGTCGAATGACTTATAGCTTAGTTGTATAACACACTATTCTGACCTTATTTAATATTACAACCTTATGAATCATTTAAAATGGTTGCTATTTTACTGTTGCTCCAGTCAAAACCAGGGGATCAAAACGGTATGGGGACTCCCCTGCAGCCCATGCCATCCCCCTTAATAAAAGCAAACGGAAATATGGATCATCAAAAGTCCACGTATAGTGTCCAAGAATGCAACCATAAGCACGACCCTTTCCATACTCATGAGTCCAGAACATAGGCTCATCTTTTGTGGGCTCTTTGGGCCATTTGTGCTGTATGGCACTTATTTCATCAAATTTGAATTTCCCCTGATCATCTTTGATCTTTATTTCTCCTATTGTTTCTTTTGAAGTACCTATTACTGCAACATTGTTTATATCTCCATGCAAAGGCCAATAAGCCTCATCATAAAAGAATATCTTTTGGGGCAATCCCAAAGTAATTGGATGGTTTTTACTTTGAATGTCTAGGTTCATGGGCCCATGCCTCCATCGGCTAAACTTCCAATTCCAATCTAATCCAATTAATTCCGCCACTTCCTCCTCTACACCAGCTCCATCTGGCACAACGCAGCTCATATGGATAGTAACAAATCCGCCACCATTGTTGAGAAATTTTTCCAGATCTCCTACGTATTCATTATTCCATTTGATGACAGAAAAAGCAACAATTAAGTCTGTATTTTGAAACTGTTCTTTTGTTGGCCAGTCCCATGCAGTTGAAACGGTCACATTATCAGCACGCTGTTTTCTTTCTTTTCGGGATAATTTATTTGCAGGGCCAAATAGGTTTATTTGAGTAGTATCCTGTGAGCCTACAGCACCGCCTAGAAGTCTTTTCCACCTCTTTTGCCAAAGCGGATAATCATGCTCATTCAGACCATGGTCTTTGCCACTCGCAAGCAAGACGATATTAAGTTTACGAAGGTTTTTTTTTGATAGTTTAGGAGCTTTTTTAAGGATTCGAGTTATTTCTTTTTTCGAATGGGCTTCTGGAGGTTTTGGTTCATTTTTAGCAAAAGAAATACAGAAAATCAGGAAAAAAGCAACCAGATAAATATTTGATTTTTTTTTAATGAGAAACCTACAAACTTTTATTTCATTATGAGCTCAAATGTGCACAATTGACGCCCAGTTTTTTGAAAAGATGATTATCAAAAATAGACAAAAATGATATTTTTTAAAAGAGTTTAAATACGGTCAAAGTTGGATATAGATACGGTTATTTCCTCATCTTTATTTACCTTACTATCAAATGGGAAATGAATTAAAAGATCTAGATTTCCCGTTGATAATACAACCTCTATGAATGATCCCATTTCAGATAAAGAACTAATTTTCCCAGTAAATTTTGGCGAATCATTTGTTGATTCTGGTTTATCGATAATAAACTGATTTGGCCTAACAGATATAACTTCAATATTATTTATGTCATCAATGAAATAATCTTCAGCGCTCCTCATATAAGTTCTTGGAATTAGATTTGTTTTTCCAAGCAACATAGCCACATATCTATTGACTGGATGTGAATAAATTTCCATTGGAGTTCCTATTTGTTCGACCTTTCCTTTATTTAGAACCACCAATTTATCGGCCATTTTCATTGAATCCTCAATATCATGTGACACAAATAAAACTGATGTATCTGTCTCTGTAAAAATATTCATTAATTCGCTGCGGACGCCTTCTTTTAATTCATAATCTAGATGAGCCAACGGCTCGTCAAGAAGAAGAAGGTTTGGATTTGTTGCCATTGCCCTTATAAGTGCGACCCTCTGCTGCTCGCCACCAGATATTTCATGAGGGTATCTTGAAATCAGGTCTTTAATCTTTGCTATCTCTAATAACCTTTTCACGTTTCCAGGTTTTAAAGATGTGTTTTTACCAAAATTTATATTTTCCAAAACTGTTAAATGGGGAAATAAAGCATAATCCTGAAAAACTAATGTGCAATTTCTATTTTCAGGAGCAACAAATACAGAGGTATCATTTAGAATATTATCATTTAGAACTATTTTCCCAGAATGTGGGATCTCCAATCCTGAAATAATTCGCAGTAATGTTGTTTTTCCACTACCACTGCTTCCTATGATTCCAACGATTTCACTTTTAGTTGCATCAAAAGAAACCTGATTAAGAGCAAAGGTTTTTTCTTTTCCAAATTTTTTAGTTACGTTTTTTAATGACAGATAATCCACTACTATGTTTTATTGTACTCCATTTGCCTATTTAACCAAATAACGGGTAAGGTGGCGACTAAAATTATAAAAAGTGCAGGCAAAGAACTTTCTGGAATTTGGGCCTGAACTGCTAAATCAAATGTATATGTTGCCAGAGTTTCAAAATTAAATGGCCGAAGGATTAAGGTTAGCGGTAATTCTTTTAATGTATCAACGAATACAAATAAAGCTGCAGCAACAATAGTGTTTTTCAAAAGCGGTAGGTTTAATGATACCAAAGATTGATAGGCAGTTGTTCCTATTGATCTTGAGGTTTCATTAATCTGATCGCAATATTTCTCCACACCGGAATCAATTGGTTGCTTTGCCACTGCCAAAAATCGGATTAAATAAGCAAAAATTAATATGCCAATTGAGCCAGTTAAAATCCAACCTGTAAATTTTGTAAAGTGACCTACCAGAAGAAGCATAGCGATAGCGATTACAGCGCCAGGAAGAGAATATCCAAATGACGCAAAACGGTTAGTTAATCTTAAAATTGTACTCTTAAAATAACGTTCAGAAAAAACTAATATAATTGCAATAAATCCAACCAAGAGGCTTGAGAAAAGTGCCAGCCCCATACTATTTATAATTATTTTTAAAAAAGTTACATTAAAAGCAACTTTTATATTTTCATAACCCCATGTACATAACCTTAGCACAGGAATTAAAAAACCCAATGACAATGGAATAATACAGCAAATGAAAGGGATCAAATATTGAGTCGTTTGAATCTTTTGGTTCTCAAATTCAATTTTAAAACCACTTTTATCATCAAATCGCGCACCCTGTCGTAGCCATTTTTCCAGGAGTAAAACCATAACAATAAATATGATCAAATAAGAGGAAAGGCGCAGAGCACTAGTTATATCATTCAACCCCATCCAAGTGCGAAAAATACCACTAGTTAGAGTAGGAATACCAAAATGCTTAACAGCACCGTAATCATTCAGTGTTTCCATGATTACCAGACTGACACCTGAAAAAATAGCTGGCCTAGCTAGGGGCAACCCGACTTTCCAAAAAATTAGGCTCTGTTTACATCCCAATGTTCTAGCAACATCTACATATTGAGTTCCTTGATTTAGAAATGACGCCCTAGTTAAAAGATATACGTAGGGATATAAAACGGACGATAGAACCACAATTGTGGTAATATATACAAAAACCTCATTAAACAAATTCATTTGATCCTGACCAAAATTATTTCTGATCCAAATTAACGTTGGTGTTAAGTATTCAAGGACATCAAAATATGAATACGCCGCAATGTAAGTAGGGATTGACATCGGAAGTATCAATGCCCAATTAAAAAATCTACAACCTGGAAAATCATAGTTTGTTACCATCCAAGCCGTGGATACTCCAAAGATAATTGTTAATGCTGAGGTTCCAAGAATCAAAATAAATGTGCTCTTCAGATAAATTCCAACTGTGTTTTCTTTAAGGTGCTCCCAGTTTTCTGTAGAATTTGTTATATTAAAAAGAATAAGAAAAATTGGGAGGGAAATAAAAACTCCAATTAAAAGAGTTAATAGTGTCCAACGATTTATTTTAAAGGAAACCTCTCTCCTAAAAAAATTAAATATTTGATTCACCAACTTGTTTAATTAAAACTTTTTTTATTCCCATCCAGCAAGGTCGAATAATTTGACAGCCTCTGAATTTTTTTTCCCTAATAATGATAGGCTTACTTTATCAGCTTTAAATCTGCCCCAGCTCCTTAATAAACCAGATTTATTTTTTTCTATTTTTACGGGATATTCATAATTCACCTTCCCGAAAATTTCTTGGGATTCTGAATTCGAAAGAAATTCCAAAAACTGAATAGCTTCATCTTTATTTTTTGAACTAGAGGTAACACCCCCACCACTGACATTTATATGGGAACCTCTATCTCTCTGGTTAGGGAAAAACACACTTACTTTGGAAGCAACTTCACGGTCAGCTTTTTTTGATGAATTGGCAAGTATTCCAAGGTAATAAGTATTTGCAATCGCAATATCAGCAAGCCCAGAAGCCACGGCACGAATTTGGTCACGATCACTCCCGCGAGGAGATCTGGCCATATTTTTTCTTACTTCTTTTGCCCAATCCAAAGCATTTTCACGACCATTTGCAATAATCAATGAAGCTAACAAGGATTGATTGTAAATATTGTTTGATGATCGTGCAACGATTCTGCCCTTCCATCTTGGATTTGTGAGGTCCTCATATGTTGATAACTCATCAAAATTGACGCGGTCAGGTGAGTAGATAATTACTCTTGATCTAACAGTAAGTCCAAACCAATACCCATCTTCATCGCGCATCTCATTCGGAATATTTTTTATGAGTGTTTTTGATTTTACAGGTTGAAGTATACCAGCAGATTTTGCTCTCTCCAATCTGCCAGCATCTACCGTTAATAAAATATCTGCAGGCGAGTTATCTCCCTCACTGACCAATCTTTGAATAAGCTGATCCGCGCTTCCTTTTATGACATTAATTTTAATACCAGTTTTTTCTGTAAACCTCTTAAATAGTATCTTGTCAGACTCATAGTGACGATGAGAATACACGTTAATGTCTGGAAATAATGGTTTGCCTAATACTGTGAACAATAATATTGAAAATATTCTATGAATAGTTTTAATTGTCATCTTGTGATCCTTATTCGGTAGTATCCAAGGCTTCAAATTCAGGGTATTTTTTATCTAAAAGAAGTAAAATTTTTTTATCATCAATTTTCTCATCTAAACTCCCGTTATACCAAATTCCTGATAGTTTTTGTCTATCTTTATACATCATTATACCTTGACCATGAAAACGTCCGTTTTGCCATTCACCTATGTAAGCATCTCCATTAGTAAACTTTTCTTTACCCAATCCATGCTTCTGTCCATTTTCCCAATTACCTGTGTATTTTTCATGTTCACTATAAAATAATTCTCCACTTCCCTGTCTGTAACCATTTTTAAAATTTCCTTTAAAAATTAGGCTGTCTTTGTATCTTTTTGTTCCATTTCCATTAAATAAATCATCTTCAAATTGGCCTTCATAATTAAATCCGTCTGTTTGGGAATACTTTCCAGTGCCCTCTATCTTATCTGCGATAATTTCTCCCTGAAAATTTGACCCTGAAAAGAAACTGTATGTCCCTTTTCCATGCATTTTTCCTTTTTCCCAATCTCCCTCATACCTTGCCCCGCTGCGAAAAGTAAAAGTTCCTTTTCCATGCATATCTCCATTTTGCCAATCACCTATGTATCTTGAATTGTTTGGAAAATTGAAATAGGTAAAATCCCCATTCCCATTTCGATCACCGTTCTTGTATTCTCCTTTGTAGATATACCAAATAGTTTTTATCGTGCCTGCTCCACTCCATCGCTTATCCCCTTTCCATATCCCTTCCCATTTTTCTCCATCTGGGTAGGTAAAAGACCCTTTACCCTGTTTTTTCCCATCTTTGAAATTTCCAGAATATTGATTACCGTAACCATCAAGCCACTTACCTAGGCCATTATGACAATCTCCCTCTATACAACCAAAGTATTTGATTTTTGGACTGCAAAGAATGTTTACCATTATTAAAGAAAATAATATTAAAGGATTTAGTTTAATTTTTGAAAATTCCATAATTTTTAATCGAACATTTCGGGTGTTATAACTAAATCAGTCTGCTACAATAAATACACCTTTTGCCTCACCCATATACCAGTCATCAATACCATCTGGAACATTTTCTTTATGGACAAGATAATTAAGTTCACCATTAAGCCAATAGCATGGGCTCACGTAACTATCGCTATAACTTGTATCCCTTGTGGCCACCCCAACCACAAGAATATTACCATTTGCAACACGAATATCCCAAGCCGCTCCCTTGCCAAATTCTGTCAAAGGTCCACCCTCTAAATCACGTATCTTATTATTCTTCCAATACTGCGGAAAGTCGCCTCCTGTTGTCTCTTCTTGACCTGTATATTCAAACCAATTAGTCCAGCCAGCAACATAAACATCATCTCCATCTGTGGTAATTCCCCTACCCTCTCCACCATAAACTTCCATATTTGATCCACCAAGAGGTAGGTCAGTTCTGGTGGTGTGTCGCCAAAATGCAGCTTTGGGCTTATATCCTGCAAAATTATCAGGCCTCATGGTAAATCCAGCATAGTACCTCATGTTTCCATCCATAATAGCGATGTCATAGACTTCCCCATCTCCACCACTGGGTATAGGCAAACTTGTTCTATTATTCCCATCTTTCCAGAAGCAAGGTATTATGTAATGATGATTATTCATAAATGATCCACCGATATAGACCATTCCATTTTCTCTAACCCCAATTGCAAATGCCTGCGATTCAGCATTTGTAGTCAAATTAATCTTTTGGCCATTTTTCCAATAACATGACCCATTATTAAACCAGCCCGCTACATATACATCATTTTCATGAACTGCAATCGCCTCTGCCTCACCCCCGTTGCCGGGCAGATCATATCTCTGCTGATTAATCCAATAACATGCATTGGAAGCAGTTCCTGAAATGTATACATCTCCATTATCTACGACTATATCAGTTGTCCACCCATCTCCAGGAAGTTCATAGCGAACGCCATCTATCCAGTAGCAACTGGTATAAACACCTTCATAATTATAGGAACTACCAACAATATACACGGTATGATCTTTTATTATATAGGAATTACAAATACCATTATCGTCATCATCTGGACCATCATTAAACGGATCATTATAACCGGAAGAGCAATCATCGCAACCATCGTTATCAGAATCTGCACAAAGTGTTTTCACGTATGGGTGTGAATCATTGATATCTTCAACACCATCTCCATCTTTATCATCATCGTTCTGATCGCATCTACCATCATTATCAAGATCATTTGATACTATTATCCCATCCACGCATTCGTCACAAGCATCATCATCATAGCTACAAAACCTATTGTCAAACTTAGCTGATGGATCATAATTACAGGCAGATGGGTCCATGCACCCGCATTCATTACATGTGGCCCAGTTTGCGCCGGTAATCATTCCTGTATTCCCGTTATTACTCGCATCAGATAGGAGGCTGCCTTCTCCTTCATTCATCCTCCAATAAGCTATTAGGTTTGGTAAAGATTTATATTTTTCAGATCCAGTAGAAGTATTTGTTAAATCATAACCCGCATCAAAAAGAGTTTTTACTTCATCTGGGCTCAAAGCTCTGCTCCAAAGAGCTACCTCATCAATGGATCCAGACCAATTATTTCCATTCCCGAATCTTCCAATGAATGTTTTACTACTTTGATTGTGCGTTGGAACATCAGTTTTGAGATCAACCTGAATTCCATTTTTGTAAAGAGCCATGGTCCCCATGCCTGAGTCTGGATCAAAAGAGACTGCAACAAACGTCCATTCACCCGTTGGCAAAGAGTCAGTGTCTTGCACTATTTTGTAATTACCATTATGACCTGCAGAAAGCTTCGCGCCTTGACTGTAAGGCGCATAAAGAGCGTGGTTATCAATACCTGAGATAATGTTATTTTCGCCTCCATAGCTATACTTACGCTTTACCCATGCAACTTTGGTGTACGCTCTTTCAGGAAAAACATCATCGATGTCTACATAATCATCTCCACTAAAATCTAAGAAGAAGTCACCATTATCAATGTGATAAATACAACTTCCATCATCATGTGTTGCATTGAATAAATAATTTACAGCTAAGCTATCTGTGCAACCACAAATTGAATTCCCGCTACTTTTTCCAGCGCAATCATTTGATTTATTGTCCTCTGTTTCACCACAACTAAAAATAACTAAAATCAGTAAAACAAAAGTGAAATGTGCAAAGTTTTTTATGTAAGGGGAAAAAGTCACTTTTAAACTATTTTTATCCTCTACGATCCTTGTTCTCTCTTCTTTTTCCTTTTCTTCGTTCAGAAAATTTAATTGGTTCCTTTTTTTTTCGTTTTTCGGATCCTCTCCGCTCTTCATTTCTTTTTATTGTATTTTTCATTTTTAGTCCTTTCCCCAAGTTCATTTTAATATAACACCGTTATTTCTTATTAGTTACAATTATCCTAAAGATTTTAAAACACCACTTAATTAATAACTTTTAATTAGAAATTTCTCCTACCGAATTAGTCTTAATTAACCAGTTTACCCGATCATTTCCAAATGAGTAGGATTTTCCAACTACCATGTAACCATTATCATAACCTGTTGCGATGCCATAGGCTTCGTCCTCTTGAACTCCTCCATGCACCTTATCCCAAAGTAATTTTCCATTATTAACATCCAGACCCCAAATTCTGTAATTGAATGGAGCACCAGAACTGGTTCTTGAATATCCTGCAACTGCAATAACTTCTTCATTTTCGGATAAACTAACTGACTGTCCTGTCTCATAATTATTGTTACCATGGTGTGTGTTCCATAAAATCTGGCCATCAGTTGAGATACGTATGGCCCACATGTTCAAATTGTTACTTGAAAGTGATTTTTTTCCAATAACTATATAACTATCATCAGATAACTTCACTATATTTTTTGCTTCATCCCATAAATTTCCTCCTAATTCATGAGACCATAACATGTTTCCGTCTTGGTCTGTTTTCATTATCCAAAAGTGATCATAAAACTCGAAATTTCTACTTTGAAGTTTCTCACCTGCGAGTACAAAACCACCATCATCAGACTGTACTACTCCCCAGAAACTATCGTTTGGAGAATCTGAAATTCCATACCGTTTTACCCACTGTACATTACCTCCATTTGAAAGTTTTAAAATGAAGGCTTGTCCTTTTTGGTTATGACCGCCAATAGGATCACCACCCACACCGCCCACTGCAATAAAGTCACCATCCTCTGTTTCTATCACATCTTCTACAAAATGATTGCTTGAAAAAGATAGTTTAGAAAACCACTCTAACGCTCCTGAGGAATCAGTTTTTATTATTGTATTCTGATTTGCGCCAATTATGAAGCCGTAATCTTGGGTCTGCCTCACCGATTTTCCCCAATGATTTCCAGGTACGTCGCCTAACTTTTTATTCCACAGTTCCTTTCCTGATTCATTGACTTTGATTAAAATTGTTTTATTTCCTGAAATGCCAGTTATTACAAAGCTGCAATTATTGGATCGGGTAATATCATAACCAGCTGTCCCCCCTTGTATAGATGTGAAGGAGGTATCTAAACCACAATATATACAGCTACCATCATTCTCTGTTGCAGTACTATCAAAATTTATGGATGAAATATCAGTGCACCCGTAGATGACAGAGTCGTCACTATTTGATGACGATTGCAAGGAATCGTCACTGCAATTCATAGCAAAGAGTAATAAACAAATTATATAAAAATTTAAAATACTTACTTGCTGTGCATCAAATCTCTTTAATAAATAAAAACACCAGTGGCCTCTCCCCATTGCCATTCTTGGTCCTCCTCTAGCTGATAGCGTTTGCCATTAACATAGTAGATTGGGAAAGATGGTAGCCCATGATCATAATCATATTCTTTAGAAATATCTGGAGTGAAATATCCAACAGATATTTTTACCCCCTGTTCAACAGCTATATCCCATAAATGGTTCGCCTCAGTGAGGGCAGAACTACCACTAAGTTCATGGGTATTCCCGTTCCTCCATTTTACAGAAACATCATTTTTATTTACAATACTATTATATCCAGCGAGATAAACATCACTTCCATCAAGAAATATTCCAAAAGCTTCTGATCCAATACAGGTCCCATGAGAGCTTCTTCGGTTCATATCTACTCTATTTCCATTTCTCCAATAGCATGCATTCCATGAGTCTGTTGATGCCTTATCTACATGTCCGGAGATATATACATTGTTACCCTTAAATGCTATGTCCCTTCCCTCGCCAAAAAAATTAGTGGCATGTAGATCATTTAATTGACCATTTTTCCAATAACAGGCAATTGTAGCATGATTTTTTATTCTCCAGCCAGTTACGTATATATCACCATTATTTACACCAATCCCATAGGCCACTGCATCCATTGAGGTAGTAGTAAGATCTATTCTTACTCCATTTTTCCAATAACAAGCAACCGGAGTACCAAAAAAATTAGCATTAGTAAGTTTCGTACCAGCAATATAAACATCATTTCCATAAACATCTAAGGAACCAACTTCAACACTAGTTCCACCTTCAAGATCTATCCTTTCTCCGTTTTTCCAGTAGCAATAAGAACCGTTCCAGCCTGTTTCATCAGTCCAACGACCACTTATGTAAATATCTCCATCTACTACTTTTATATCTTCAGCCCATCCATAATCGAGATCAAAGCGCACACCATTCTTCCAGTAACAAGCAATCGGAACGGTCTCTATTGTATCTGAATAAAAGCCACATATATACACATGTTTTCCTGCAAATAACGTATCCAAAGCGGTTGCAGCACCAATTAATTGAGCTTGGTTTTGTTCATTAGATGTGTTTTGCTCATCTTCACACGCGTAGAAAAAAATTATAAAAAATAAAATGGATAATTTAACTTTTGTTTTCATACTGTTTTATATCCCTATATTAATATTATTTACAGATTTTAGTTAAAGTATTACTAAAATCTTGAAATCACTTCTCCCATTCATTAATCTTTGGATATTTAGATTTTAATTTTTGCATAACAATTTGCTTTTCTTCTTTTTTATCAAGTTTACCATTTAACCACAAGCCACACTGGTTCTCTTGACCATCTTTATTTAAAATTCCATACCCATTTCTCATATTCTTTTCCCACTCCCCCTTATATCTATCGCCACTAGGCCAGAAATACGTTCCATAACCTTGTCGAATTCCATCAACATATTGACCAGTATATTTTTCACCGAATGAGTTACTGAATGTTCCGAAACCAGTTTGTTTCCCATCAGTAAACTCGCCATCATAAATATCCCCATTAGGAAAAGTAAATACACCAATTCCGTTGTAGACGCCTTTTATAAAATCACCCTCATATCTTTCACCTTTTGGGTTTATAAATAAACCTTTTCCTTGCCTTTCCCCTTTTTCAAAATTACCCTCATAGCTATTACCATTTGCATAATTTAATTTCCCATTTCCGTGGTATGTATCATTTTCAAAAAAACCAACATATTTATCGCCACTAGGGTAGAATATGGTTCCTTTCCCATGTTTAATATCATCTTTGAACTCCCCCAGATATGTTGTGCCATTTCCATAACGATAGGACCCCTTTCCAATTTTTTTTCCTACCTCAAATCTTCCGGAATATTGATCTCCATTGGCATAAATGTATTTCCCCATTCCATGAAAGGTGTCCTCTGAAAATCCACCTTCATATTTGTCTCCATTTGTATAAACTTGAGAACCCTTACCATGCCTTTTATCTTCACTATAAGTTCCAATATATTTATCCCCATTATTGAAAAAATATTCTCCATCCCCATGTTTTTTATTTTGCTTCATCATGCCCTTATAGACATCACCATTAAGATATTTTAGTGTACCTTTTCCATTTGAAAAACCATCAGCAAACGAACCCTCAAAGACATCTCCATTTGGATAAATACATTTGCCAAGACCATGATATTTACCATTTTGCATAGATCCAATATACTTTTCCCCACTTGATAAAATAAGTTCACCTGAACCATGTTCTTTTCCATTCTTGTACTCACCAACGTATCGCATTCCGTTTGGAGAGGTAAATTCTCCATTTCCATGTCTTTTCCCGTCTTTATATTGCCCCTCAAACCGTTTTCCATCCTTGAAAATATATACTCCAGCACCATGTTTTAAGCCATTAATATAATCACCTTCGTATCTGTCTCCGTTACTAAAGGTGTAAACACCTTTACCATGTTTCCTTCTTTCTTGAAATTCACCTTCGTACTGCGATCCATTGTCATAGATATATGTTCCAGAACCATTTTTGCAATTTCCCTTAACACAACCTGTTCTATCCTCTGGATAAGAATAAACAGATAATAAAAATAAAATACTTAACATTTTGAAATATTTATTTTTAATGACTAATCTAATTTTCATTCTAATTGTTCATAACCATTTTTAGTTAAGGGAATTTAAAATTTGACATAAATGATTAGAAATATTTATTTCTATATCATTATTTTTACTTAATAATTTACATTTTATTTTAAAAATACCATTTTTCTAGTTTTGAAAAATTCCCGAGACTGAAATTTCACAAGATAAACGCCCGTGCTAACTTGGCCTCCAAATTGATTTCTACCATTCCAAGTGACTGTGTACCTACCGTAATCAAGTTCTTTATCAAGGAGAGTGAATATTTTTTGCCCAAGCATGTTGTAAATAATAATCTTTACTTGCGATCTTTTAGGAAGTGCAAAATCTAAATTGGTAACTGGGTTGAACGGATTAGGATAATTTTGACTAAGACTATATTTGCTCGGTATCTCTTCAAGTATTTTTTTAGCTATTGAATTAACGTACTGTTCATCACCAGCGATGAATTTGAAATCATACCCTCTACTAATATCATCATCAATGATAATTTTAAGATCTTGGGTATACTTGTAAATCAATCGTTTTTGAATGTCAACATATGAAACGTGCAAATCATCTGGAAAGGGGCCCGTAAATCGCCCAGTTAGCTCAACTGGAACTTTAGGTCCTCTTTGTGTAATTCTAGCATTCCAAGTACCATTTGTTTCATTAATTGAGCGAAAATCTCCACTGTAGAGGAACTTTCCAGAATTATCAGGGTCAAAAGTGATCATTAAATATTTATCAAGTTTAGGAAGGATCGGTCTGTCATAGTTATCTATTTCTTTTTCAGCATTTGGTAGTCTTCCAATTATCGCAGCATGATCGTAATAATGATCACTATCTAGATTTACTTTTAAGGACCATCCAGGATGATTTTTTCTGGCAGCGACATTTTCAACAAATGGTTTTAGAGTAATACTATCACCATTTGTCTTTGTATGGACTGCATATCCTGCCCATGGATATATTTTCGTGGAAGGTCCCTCCCATCCATCTTTTTGTGAATCACCCCATGAATACAAACCAGAAGTTTGGCCGGGGTCAAACTCTACCGTTACAGGAAAAGCAAATGGATTTCCAATCATATTCCATCCTTTTCTTAGCTTAATATGATAATCTTTTAGGGGAACCGCAATTCCCTCAGTTTCTGCATTTTTAAATACTAATTTTTCTTCATACTTATGTTTAAACCAATATGCTTTTCCAGGAATAATTATTTTTGGCTTTTCCCATCTATTGTAATTTGGCTCCCAATCATAAAAAATATAACCTGATTTTAGGTCTGACTGTTTAATAGAATTATTATCTAAAATTCCGGGCCAATCAATCATTCTCCATTTTTCGGATGGTACTCCATCTGGGTAGAAACTATATGTAGCGCTCATGGTAAGTTCGTGATTTGTAAATTCCATTGCTGGAGTCTTGAATTCAGTTTTTGAACTATTACCCATTTTATCTTCACTAACAACATTTACACGAAAATTATTGATCGTGATTAAACTATCTGGAATGAATATTTCAAAAATAGTATCGTTTAGTGATGTCATTGGGATAACAACAGGTCTTTCCTCACCCCCTTGCTGAATATTTAAATCAGCAAATGAGATTCCATTCATATCTACTGCATTTACCCTCGCTATTGTGGGAGTTTGTCCGTTAGTAATTGTATCTTCCAAGATAAGGTTTAATGTGGGAGGTTTAGAAAAAATATGGGATGCTATCTGCCAAAAACCGCCCTTTATATTGAAAGAGTCACCGCTACTCGACTGATAAAAATTAGAGCCAATTGTACCTTGTAGTTTCAGAGAATCAGAGTTAAGGGAGTTTTGGCTAGTAGATATCTGATAAGTGTATAATTTGTAGTTTTCCTGACCATTTATTGGCGCAAAACCAGCTACAAAAATTAAATTGTACAAAATTAATTGTATAGTGAGTGCTCTCATCACTTTAACCAAAAAAAGGGTATTGTATAACCATTTTAGAATCCATATGCTGTTCCGTTTCTTCCATTACCAGATAAATCATTTACCACATCACCGTCATTTATCGCACTTGACAGAGAGTAATAAATTCCCAAGCTTTTCCCTTCAGCACCAGCCCAAATACGAAGATCATTACTACCTTGCGCGCTATGTAACGAGCTAACAATATTTGGATCACAATAACTTAAATAAGCATACTCAGTTACTGAAATTAAGCGCGTGAAGGGGCCTTTACTTCCTCCACCAAAATCATATACATTTCTACCCAAATACCCCGTACCTGTTGTACTTCCTGTTATTGTGTTTGTAAAACCATGTGCTTTTGCTAGAACACCATTTAAATAAAAGTACATTGAATTGACTGAATACGCTCCTGCAGGACCAATGCTTGGATAATCATTGCTTAAAGCAGTTGGTGCGTTTGAGAGCAACCAGTCTGTACTCTCTCCACTAGTTACCATATTATTTAGTGTGCCATCATTTGCGTTTGAACTATTATCGCTAAGATCGGTTCCAGTGCCATTGCTAAGCTTGTAATAAGCGACTAATCCGCTCTCATTTCCCGCTAATTCACTATCTTTATTATCTGATATTTCAGATTCTGTTCTTATGTCACTCCAAATTCTAATTTCATCTAATTGACCATCAAAAAATTTGTCATTCGCACTACTATTTGTACCTAATCTGAAATAACCACCAGTATTTGATGGTATACTTACGGACGTATTAGTATTTTTGGCTACGGCATCTACATACCATTTTAAGGTATTTTCCGAGTCATCGTGAACCAAGGCAATATGATACCAAGTATTAATTAATAAAGCGGATCCAGAATTTAAATCTGAACCACTTGCATCAATTCTCGATGTCAATGCACCTCCTGAGTTAATTGCAATTACTCGATTATCATTTGTACCTGATTGTTGAAATACATGCTGCCTGCTGCTGACATCATCAGTTTTTAGCCAAAGCTCTATTGTAAAATCAGATGATCCGGTATTTATACTGTTTGGCAATCTAATATGATCATTTGATCCATCTAAATCTAAAACATAATTAAAGGATCCTCCTCCAACACCGGTAGCCCCTAATCCAGAAGACCCAATTGATCCTGAGTTACCATTGACCATATCATTAAGTGAACTATATGAAACAATCATATAATCTGCACTTCCTGATGCTGAACTTTCAACTAAAACATCACTCATACTTTTGTTTGGATTGTAAATTCCTCCAGAATTTGTCTTCATCCATAATTTTGGTCCAGTTCGGTCAGAGCTAAAAACCCCAGTTGAAGGATTAGCTGTACCGTTATATCCAATCCAATACCACTTATTGCTGTCAAAATATATAGATTGCACATTTTCAGAATATTTTCCCGACCAGGAGGTGGTATGATTTGCTACACTGGTAGATCTTGTTAAAGTACCCTTTTCCAATTGCGATAAAACACTTCCACTTGAAGTAGTAACACTAGAAAAAATTCGATTACCACCGTCATGATAGTATGCACCTCGAATTGTATGGGAGGGACTGCTGTAATAGTCATTCCTCCTGTAATAATGTGATCCAACAGGAAGTTTTGCGCGCATTGTAACTGTAAATGAAGTAGAATCGTCTGCGGTAAATGGTTTTAAACCTGAACTCCATGGAATAGAAATGTAGTCATCGCCTGTGCCCCATTTTGCGTGATTGTCAAAAGTAAGCCCCACGGCACCAAAGCCTGGATGATTAATCAAACGCTTCTGATGTACGGCTTGAAAGGTAGGAAGCACAAATTGACCATCAATCTGTTCCGAAACAAATAAAGTCAAAATAAAGATATATATTTTTATATTTTTATCCATTTATGAAGTAGTGTCTCCTGAAACAACAAAAGTGTCACTGCCGAGATGTACTATTGTCATGATTGCATGTTGCCCTGCTGTTTTACTACCATTTCTATTATTTAAAGTTGTACTTGATGCAGAAAGCGAAACCTGACCACTTCCACTCTGGATAATCATACAATTAAATCCGGAAGGTAAACTTGAGGGTACAATTATTGTAACCGCACTATTACTTGAGCAAACAATTATTGTACCATTATCAGTGGCAGCAAGAGTCTTGCTGGTTCCTGACAAAGTTTGTAGATCAGCGCCATATCCAGTGATTGCATTATCGTTAAAATCCGTTTTCCCTGTACCATTGGGAGCAAGCGTAATATCCCCATTAGCACCATCAGTAATTGTGATAGAACCTGTTGTAGAATTCCCGGTCTGAAGAATTACATCATAGTCTCCGTCGGATTTATAAGTACCGGTAGCACTTCCTCCTCCCGATGCAAAAGATGCAGCATATGCGGTAGCACCTTTATCTTGAGCCATATAAACAGAGGTAACATTTGCATCACCAAGAGTTACAGAATTATCTGCCTGCCCTGAGGCACCATAACCTACCACAGTCTGATTTGTTCCTGCGACCGCTGATGCAGATGTATTAGCACCCAAAAAGGTATTCTTATTACCCGTTGTAACATTACTTCCGGCACCATCTCCTAAACCTGTATTATAACCATCAGTATCAGATGTACGATCCGTATTTAGAAGTGCGTTATATCCAACTGCAGTATTATGCTCTGAAGTTGTGTTTTGTTCAAGCGCTTTGTACCCAACACCTGTATTTCTTGCACCTGATGTATTAAACCTTAACGAATACCCTCCTATTCCAGTATTCCAATCTCCTGTATTATTTGATAACAGTGAAGAAAAGCCCAGCGCTACTGTACCTGAGCCACTTGTGTTATTTAGCGCAGCAGCATAGCCAATAGCAGTAAGATTACTTTCAGTTGTAACGGTAGAGAGAGCATTTAATCCAAATGCAGTATTTGCTGCACCTTCTGTATTGGAACCTAGAGCATTGTAACCTAATGCAGTATTATTATCTCCTGATGTAATAGCATCAAGACTGTAATTACCTATTGCAATATTCCTCTCAGCTCCATTAAGGCTGATACCTCCGAGCGCATCATATCCAAGAGCTAAATTATCATTTTCATCATCTCCGGAATCATATGCGCCTCTGCCAATGGCAATATTTCGGGTTCCTGTTGTATTGGAATATAAACTCACAGCGCCAATAGCAATATTATTATCACCAGTTGTATTTGAAAAAAGTGCATTATACCCTACGCCAACATTTGCATCACCTCCTTGATTTGAAAATAATGAGTTACCTCCTATTGCAGTATTCCAGTCTCCATCACTGTTATAAAAAAGAGAAGCATGTCCAACGCTGGTATTTTCTTGGCCAGATGTATTAGATGCTAAACTCGTGCTTCCTATTCCAGTATTTGCAGTACCGGTTGTATTTGAAGTCATCGATGATGATCCAACAGCAGTGTTATTATCTCCACTTGTAATTGCATCCAATGCTGAAATACCAACGGCGGTATTTGCGGTGGCTGAGTTTAATGTACCGGTAGTCTGATGTCCGATAATTAGAGAAGATGTGAAATTATCTCCTCCTGATTTTGCATCTGACAAACCATCTATATCAGTTGCTCCAGTACTATTAGACCATGATAAGGCACCAGAGCCATTTGTCGTTAAAATCTGATTTGAAGATCCATCTGAAGTGGGCCAAGTTAGTCCATCCATTATCACAGCACCACTCCCATTTGGAGCTACTACAATATTTGCGTCTGCACCATCAACTATCGTTATCGAACCTGTTGTACTATTTCCTGTCTGGAGAATTAGATTTTGATCACCATTTGACTGGTAAATCCCAGAAGAGTTACCTGGACCGGCAGACACAGTACCATTTATCAGAACGGTTCCATCTGTTGAGTTTGTAACTGTCTCATCATTTTCTAGGCTCAATCCCGAAGCAAAAACAGTAGCGCCTTTATCATCCGACATATAAACTGCAGTGACATCTGCATTTCCAATTGTAACGGAATTGTCAGACTGACCAACAGCGCCATATCCAATGACTGTTTGGTTTGACCCTGTCGCTGCCGAAGCTGATGTGCTAGCACCTAATAATGTATTCTTATTTCCTGTGGTAATATCATTAATACCTGTATTTCCTGCTTGAAAACCTAGGGCAGTATTATAACCATCCGTGTCTGCCGTTCGGTTTGCATCATAGAGTGACTCAGCTCCAATCGCAGTATTATTATTTGTTATTGTATTGAGATAAAGAGCTCTGTATCCAAGTGCTGTGTTATTATCACCTTCGGTGTTAAATGTTAAACTCTGATAACCAACTGCAGAATTATAAGTTCCAGATGTATTAGCCCTTAGACTACGCCATCCAAATGCAGAGTTCCCGGTATTGGTATTAGTATATAAGGCTTCATAACCAAAGGCACTGTTGTATGAACCAGAGACATTTGACTTTAAGGCTCTATACCCCGATGCTGTATTTTGTTCGCCAGTAGAATTATCACTCATCACCTCATTTCCTATGGCGGTGTTGAAATCACCCTCCGTAATCGCATCGAGAGCCTCATAACCTAAAGCCACATTATTTTGAGCATCACTTAAGGTACCCGTGGTTTCATGACCAAGGATCAAGGAATTTGTAAAGTTATCACCTCCTGACTTCCCATCTAACAACCCATCAATGTTAGTAGCTGCCGAATTAGTGGTCCAAGAAAGGGTGCCCGACCCATCTGTTGTTAATAATTGGTTTGCAGATCCATCACTCTCTGGTAATGCCATTGATACATTTCCAAACCCAAGCGCATCAACATAAGCCACACCATTTACATACAAATCTTTAAATTGTAATGCACTACCTCCTAAATCAACCTCATTGTCATCACTTGGGAACCATCCTATTATTTCGCCATTTCCAAGTGTTACGGTATTATCACCTTTTCCGGTTGTACCATAACCTAAAACTACTTGATTTGTTGATCCACCTGCATTACTGGCCTCAGACCCTGCACCTATGATAACATTATTATTTCCTGTCTCCAGCAGTTTCGCTGATTCCCATCCTAAAGTAACATTATTTGCTCCAGAACTCAATCTAAAAGAGCTCGCATGCCCAACCGCTGTATTTGCATTTGATGTGGTATTTTTATCAAGGGCACTAGAACCAACCGCAACATTTACAATTCCACTAGTGTTCAATCTAAGAGCATTCGCACCGAAGGCAGTATTGTTATATCCACTTGAATTTGTTGTAAGTGCGTCATAGCCAATAGCACTATTGCCATCTCCAGAAGTAATTGCATCAAGTGCAGTTGTACCTAAAGCAACATTATTTTCAGCCGCATCTAAAACTCCTGTTGTTTCATGCCCTATAATGATTGAATTAGAAAAATTATCCCCCTTAGACTTAGCATCATTAAGACCATCAATCTCAGTTGCCGCAATATTTGTCGACCAAGACAGACTCCCTGAGCCATTTGTTGAAAGTAGTTGATTTGCCGAACCATCCGATTGTGGCCAAGATAATCCATCTAAAATAACTGAAGAACCTGAGGCAGGATCAATTGTCACCGATCCAGATGATGTACTTATATTTACTGCTGCATCACCAACCTTAATATCATCTGACTTAATTGAGTCTGCAGCTCCAATTCCTGTCCAAGACAAA